>Ga0209066_10005548_pt1 | contig 13247 bp, 3 predicted proteins | sample All_14_2_FD_187198 | JGI IMG/M metagenome (GOLD analysis project Ga0209066, IMG submission 187198) | Freshwater microbial communities in response to fracking from Pennsylvania, USA - Allegheny Zone_MetaG_DW_15 (SPAdes) (version 2) ...
GGCTGGGGCTGTACTGGGTTGGCCGTCTCCGCCACAGTGGCAGTGGCAGGCTGCGGGATGGGCTTTTTCTCCACCTTGCGGGGCTGGAGGCTAGGCGGCACGATATTGCTCTTTGCCATGGATTTGCTGTTTTTTATAGTTTTTCGAAAAGCTGTTGCAGTTCGTTTGAAAGGTTCACGGCCTCTGCGGATGCTTTAGGGTCGTCCTGCTCGTACACGCCTTGGCCATACAGGTTCGCCAATCCGTAGGCGGTGCGGAGATGGAGCATCGTTTCCAGGATGCCGATGTGGTACACGCGACTGTGCTCGCGCAGCGCCTCGATGAACATTTGGTGTACCTTCAAATTGGGCTGCAAGCGGTTAATGACAAACCAAGCCGGGATACGCTGGCCCTTCTCCTCCGAAATCCGGTCAATCTCCTCTGCTATCTGCTCTGTGGACCAGATGTCGTTCCCACCTGTCGGGGAAATCGGGATGAGCACGATATGGCTCAGGCTGATGATTTCCCCTGCTATCTTCTCCAGGGAAGGTGGGCTGTCAATGATGATGGTGTCGTAGCCCTCGTTGTTGTAGAGGTCTTCCACCGTTCGGCGTATGGTGCGGTGGTTGCTGTTGGAGAAAACCGGGATGCGGGGATCGCGGTCGCCGCGGGCGTCAAACCACCGCATGCTATTCTGCGAAGGGTCGGCGTCCACGATGCAAGCCTTTGCCCCGCTGGTGGCGTAGCAAACGGCGAGGTTCTGTGCGATGACGGTTTTGCCTGTGCCGCCTTTGTGATTGATGGATGCAAGTATCATGAAGTGATGTTTTGCGCAAAGGTAGTATTTCAAACGTTATAACGTAAAAACACTATGATGTTTAAGTGTTTTGACGTTAAAGCGTTTTTATTTGAATGCTGGTGCTTTAGGTTGCTATATTTACGCGGGCAAACCAGGGTGGGGTGGGGGAGCCTCAATGGGCCGAATTTTAAACCTCTCGAAATCGAAAGGTTTAAAATGAGCCAGGGGGCATTCATGGAATTTTCCTTCACCGCTTTTTAGCTTGAATTTTTCTCAAACAAGATGGCAAAACAGAAGCATTCCAAAATAACGGTAGAGGGCGCTGAAATCAGCATCATCGAACTCAATGATGCTGATTTTATCTCCCTGACCGATATCGTAAAAAAATTTGAGGACGACCAGATACTCTACCGCTGGATGCGGAACAGGAACACGCTCGAATACTTGGGGGTGTGGGAGCAGGTCTATAACCCGGATTTTAACACTACCGAATTCGATAGGTTTAGGTTTGAATCGGGGCTGAACACCTTTTCCATGTCGCCCAAAAAGTGGATTGAGAGCACCAACGCGAAAGGCATTGTTTCCAAATCTGGTCGGCACGGTGGCGGCACTTACGCCCACAAGGATATTGCGCTGGAGTTTTGTTCTTGGGTTAATCCCGTGTTCAAGTTCTACATGATTCGGGAGTTCCAGCGGCTGAAAGAAGATGAAGCAAAGCGCTACAACCTCGAATGGGACGTGAAACGCATCATGGCGAAAGCCACGTACCCGATTCACACCGAAGCCGTGCGGCAACACCTCATCCCGCCCAAAATCCTGCACACCAAACTGGAAGGACTCTACTTCGCCAACGAGGCAGACCTGCTCAATCTGGCACTTTTCGGCATGACCGCCAAGGACTGGAAGCTGCAAAACCCTGAAGCGAAGGGCAACCTGCGCGATAGCGCCACGCACGAACAACTCTTGGTCTTGTCGCTCTTGCAGGGCCTGAACGCCAAGCTGCTAGAGTGGGGGAGCGATGCCCAGCAGCGCCTCGAACTCTTGAACAAGGCAGCCATAGAGTGGATGGAAGTGATGTTAAGGGACGATGGGTTGAAGAAACTACCAGGTGGACAAAAATATTTCAAAGATTAGGGGGATTGATTGGTCTATCGCCCTCTGGGGCTATGCCGCTGCCATCGTGAAAGCTAAAAAGCACCAATTGAAGCGCTTTCAAAGAAATACTTTTGTAAAATAGGCTACCCATCTCTCTATGTGGACAAAAAACAAGCTAAAAGACTATCGGTTTTTAGTCACGGTAGCCTACCTTGCGCAGGTCTTTTTTTTATATGAAAAAAACAATCTACTTGGTAGCTAGCCTGCTGCTGCCGTTTTTCATCTTGGCCCAATCCCAACAAATAGAAAGCCTCACCATTGAGCATGGCCTTTCGCAAGGCATGATTTTCGACATTTTGCAAACCAAGGACGGCTTCCTCTGGATTGCGACCAAGGATGGCCTGAACCGCTACGACGGCTACAATTTCAAGGTCTTCACCAACGATGCATTCGACCCCTTTTCATTGGCGCAAAATGGTGTCACCACGCTCTTCGAGGATTCTCGTGGCTTGCTTTGGCTTGGGCTGGATTCCAAGGGGTTGGACGTTTTTGACCCCAAAACGGGGCGTTTTCACCATTTTACGCTTGATATTAAAGGAGACGTTATCGTTCATGGCACAGAGGTGCGCCGCATCACCGAATTGCCCGATGGCTCCATTTGTGCCTTGAAAATCGGTGTCGGGATTGTTCGGATTGCCGTGCCGAACGATTGGGGAAATAGCTTGCCCGCAGAGGCTCAGCTCGAAAAACTATCCAAGCCCAGCCTGATTTCGGTGAAAACAGACGTGAACGCCCAATTCTCTCCGGAGGCCATTTTGGACATGAGCTTGCTGCAGAATGGAGATATACTCGCCACATCCAACCATCGTCAATACCTTGTCGAACCCCAAAAAAACACTTACAAAACTGTCAATCCTGGCTTGATTCCAACTGGCAGCCGATGGATGGCGCAGGGCGACGAGGCCTTTGGCGGCGACCTCTGGGTAGGGCAAGGCTTGGAAATCCGGCGCTTGCGGGGTGGGCAAATCAAAGCCTTCATCCCGAGCGGGGAATTTTGCATACTAACGCTCAACAAAGGGAAAAAAGGCCATGTCTGGCTATCGTTGTGCAGCAAACTCTGGGACTTGGAACCTGGAGAAGACCTTGATTTTTCAAAACCAGACCTGTCCTTGGACGCAGATATCACCTGTATTGAACAGGATAGAAACGGCAACCTTTGGCTCGGCACAGCTGGCTACGGCTTGCGAAAGCTCAATGCCGTTAGCAGGCTTTTTAATACCGGGGGACAGGGTGTAAGCCCCAGCGGACTCTGGCGGAACACCGATGGGCGGTATTTTTGCAAGGAAATTTCCACCATCAAGGAGTATTTCCCCGCCACGGGCCAATTTGCCAAATCATCTTTTTTCTCAAAAACACCGCTCGACCAAATGAGCCTCGCCTTCGAGCCGGACGGTACCATTTGGTTGTTTTGCAAAGAAGTCACCGCCTCCAGCACTGCCATGCTCAAGCAGTACACACCCGATGGCAGCGTGGTAAAAACCTTTGCATTTGATAGCAAGGTGAGCAACTTTGACAAATTGCTCCGCCTCCGCAACGGCCTGCTCTTCGTAGGTGCGGGCAACTGCCGCTTGGTTCGCTTCGACCCAGCGACCGAACGCTTCGAGTATTTCAGCTTTGCGCATTTGTTCAGGGATAAAGCCAGTGGGGTGCGTATCGCTATCCTTGCAGAAGGCGAAAACGGAATGCTCTGGGTTGGCACCCAATTTGGCTTGGTAAAATGCGTCCCGACTGCGGATGGGTTTAATTTTCAGTTAATTGAAGCCAATCAAAACAAGCGTGACGGCTTGAACAACAACAGTATTGTCAGCATCCTGCCCGACCCCGTCAACCCCGGCAAAACGCTTTGGCTCGGTACAAAAGGCGGTGGCATCAACCGCATGGACATCGGAACGGGAATGGTTCAGCACATAACCACCGCCAATGGCTTGCTCAACGATGTGGTTTACAGTGTCCTCCCCAGCAATCGGGATGGCGAATTTTGGTGCAGCACCAACCGTGGATTGGCAAGGATAACGGTTCGGAAAAACGAGCCTTTCGAATTCTCCATCACCACGTTTACCGCCGCATTGGGCTTGCAGGACAACGAGTTCAACACCAGCGCCTATTTCAAAGCCGACAACGGTGAACTGCTTTTTGGCGGCATCAATGGCATCAACCGCTTTTTTCCCGACAAGATCCGGACCGACACCATGCCGCCATCGGTTTACGTGATCGGTATTGAAGTCAATTACAAAAAAACGAACATCGCCTGCCCCGAAAATACCAGGGAACTGGCACTCAACCACGAGCAAAACAACCTTTCCTTCGAGTTTGCTGCGCTCGACTTCACCGACCCCGCCAAGAACCGCTACCGGTACCGCCTCGTTGGGCTGGATGACGATTGGGTGGAAACCGGCACCTTGAGGTTTGCCCATTTTACCCACCTTGCCCCCGGCAGATACCAACTTCGGGTGCAGGGCAGCAACGGGGAAAGCGCCTGGCGGGACGCCGCAAATCCCATCGTGGTCATCATCCACCCGCCGTGGTGGCGCTCCAAGTTTGCCTATTTTGCTTATGCCTTAATTGCAATATGGATTGGCTGGCGGGCTTACCAATCGCAGATACGGCGAGTGAAATTGCGCGAGCAACTCGCCTTCGAACACCGGGAAATCGAACGGGTGCGGGCGGTGGAGCAGATGAAAACCAATTTCTTCAGCAACGTCACCCATGAGTTCCGCACGCCATTGACCCTGATCATCGAGCCGCTGCGCCAGCTTTTGAAAAACCCGAACGACCCCGATTTGACCGAAAAAATCAGGCTTGCGGAGAAGAACAGCCAGCGCTTGCTCGGCATGGTCAACCAATTGCTCGACATGGCAAAATTGGAAGGCAATAGCATGACTCTTGACCTTCGGCAAAATAATTTGGAACAGGTCGTGCGGGGGATTTTCGAGTCTTTCTTGGCTTTGGCAGAGCAGCGGGGCATTGGCCTGACGCTATCCGTTCCAGATGGCATTCCGCTTTTTGAATTTGACACCGGCAAGGTCGAACTGATACTCAACAACCTCATTTCCAATGCCTTGAAATTCACGCAGGCCGGGGGTAGGGTAGGGGTTGAAGTCCAATTATCAAAAACATCGGATGCCAAGCCAAGGGTCAGCATCGCTGTCAGCGATACGGGCATTGGGATTCCAGCCGAGGAATTTGACAAGGTTTTCGACCGTTTTTACCAAGTGGACAATCCGCAGACAAGGGCGGGGGTAGGGACTGGTATCGGCCTTTCATTGAGCAAGCAATTGGCTGAACTGATGGGGGGCGGCATCTTGTTGGAAAGTACATTCGGCAGTGGATCGACCTTCAAGTTTTGGTTTCCAGTACAAACAGGAAAGGCTGTTAGTACCGATAAACGGCCATTGGTCCAAGAACAGGTGCTAGTTGAATTTAAAAAACAAGCTCAACCGCAGGTTGCCGAGGGCGAACGCCCCACGGTTTTGGTGGTGGAAGACAATGACGAGTTGAGGACCTTCATCAGGCAGTCCATTGGCGAAGACTGGGAGGTGGTAGAGGCTGTGAACGGGGAAGAAGGCGTGAAAAAAGCGGTGCAAATGCTGCCCGACCTAGTTATTTCCGACCTAACGATGCCCCTGAAAGATGGGTACGCACTGTGCGAAGAACTGAAAACCAACGAACTGACGGCGCACCTTCCCATAATCCTGCTCACCGCCAAATCGGCGATGGAGGCCAAGCTGAAGGGCCTTCGGACGGGTGCGGACGATTACCTGACAAAACCATTTCAAACGGAAGAATTGCTGGCCCGCATGGCAAACTTGGTGGAGCAGCGGAGGAAATTGCGCCAGCTTTTTGCCGAACGGCCCGTGTTAGCGGAAGTGCAGCAAGAAGCATTTTTGTCTGCACAGGATATTGATTTCCTCCGAAGGTTCAAAGACCTGCTGGAAATGCACTTGAGCGATGACAACCTTGGCGTGGAAGATTTTGCCAAAAAAATGTTCGTCAGCCGTGTACAGCTCCACCGCAAATTGAAAGCTATTACCAATAGAAGTGCCACCGAGTTCATACGCGATTTCCGCTTGGAGCGTGCACATGCCATGTTGTTGAAACGGGAGGGGCTGGTCGGCGAAATAGCGCTCCAGGTCGGCTTCGGAAACGAGAAGTATTTTTCAACGGCCTTCAAGGAAAAATTTGGCGTGTCGCCCAGTCAAGTCCAGTAAAATCGCTGATTTCCCTTAGAATGTAACGACAACGAACCTTTTTGTAACGAGAGCAAACCCTCCAAAACTTGTTTTACCATCACTTTTGGGCCAACGTTGCTCCCCATTGGCAACTGAACCTATAATCCATTTTTCACCTCCGGCTAACCCGGCCAAATTCAATTTATGAAACTTTCTACGCCATTCAAATTATTTGAAAATCCTTCCATTTCAACCCTGCTTGCTCCTCTTCAAAACGCAATGAAATATTTGTGTGTATCGGTGATTTTAGCTGGCTTATGCTTTCAATCCACGCCTGCCACGGCGCAATCTGAGTCTAAGCTTGTCATGAAAGCCAACCCTGCAGCCGACCCATGCGTTCCATCAGCCAACAGCCCAATTTGGCAAAATGCCGAAAAGGGCGATATTCCAAAATTCCCTACCCAGAAAGCGCCGGGCGGTGAAAAAATGATGGTTGGCGAATGCGACCTCGGCAATTACAGCTCGGCAACTTTAATCGGCCCCGGCGACTTTCCCTATACCAATCCGACATCAGGCATCACGGTGGACGCAGTATTGGTTGATATCACCACCTTAAACAACACCACTTACACTTGTGACGGGAATTCCTTTGCCACTTCCAATCCAGCATGGTGGATACAAAGTACTACCGGATCCATCACCCTCAACTTTTCGGCGGCGGTCACCAATTTTTCGGTGGTGGTAAATGGCACGAATCAAGGTGAAATTTTCACTTTCACTCCTACATCTGGTTCTGTCAGTCTTGATAATTTCTGTACTGCTGGATTTGCCGTCGCAGGAGGCGGAAACCAATTGCAATGTATTGCTGCCGGTACCTACGGTACCTTGATTTCAATAAATAACCCAACAGGTTCTACCCAGTACACCATCACCCACAATGGTGCGATGGCTGGCTCCCGCATTACGCTGCTCGATTGTTTAGCAGGCGATCCAGTAGTCACATTGACCTGCCCGACAAACACCACGACCGCCGCCTGCCAAACCCAGGCAGCCGTGGACGCCGCCTTCACAACGTGGCTGGCCACGGCAAGTGGCACTGGCGGCTGCAACGGCGTTTTGACGAACAACAACACGGGAGCACCCTCTGCATGTGGGGGTTCAACGACCGTTACTTTTACCTATACCAGCACTTGCGCCCCTTTCACGACGACCTGCCAAGCGACCTTTACGGTGGCAGCGGCTCCCACGGTAGTGCTGACCTGCCCGACCAATACGACTTCCGCAGCTTGCCAAACGCAGGCAGCGGTGGATGCTGCCTTCGGAACCTGGCTCGCCACAGCAAGCGCCTCAGGCGGCTGCAACGGCGCCTTTACCAACAACAATACCGGAGCGCCCCCCGCTTGCGGCGGTTCAACGACGGTCACCTTTACCTATACTAGCACTTGCTCGCCTACGATTTCGACCTGCCAAGCGACCTTCACGGTATCGGCGCCAAGTAGCCCAACGCCCGTCTTTGCCAACTGCACGAACAATACCATCAACCTCGGCTGCAACCCAAGCAACCTGCCTTCTTGTGCAGGAATAGCTTCAGGCGGTTTTGGCGGAGCCGTAACGGCTTCCAACTCCTGTGGGTCTGTCCCGGTGAACTGTTCGGCAGGGTCCATTACCATCAATGGATGTACCCGCACCCAGGTCTTCACCTTCGACGCAACGGCCTGCGGACTGACGGTGACCTGCACCCGTACCTTTACTTGGAACGTCGTAACCCCGCCCTCGTTCAATGGCACTTGCGGTAACGGCGTGACCAACCTCGGCTGCAACCCGGCGACCTTGCCAGCTTGCGACCCAAACGTTACAGCTTCGAACGAGTGCGGCCCAGTGACCGTTACCTGCAACGTGGGCGCCATCATAGTGAACGGCTGCAACCGCCAACAGACATTTCTCTATGTGGCCAATGCCCCTGGTTGCGGCAATTTCAGTACCTGCCAACGAATTTTCAACTGGCAGGTGACCACGGCACCGGTATTCGGCAACTGCGACAACACCGTTGACCTTGGCTGCAACCCAGCCACGCTACCTTCCTGTGCGAATATCAACCAGGCTGCCTTTGGGGGAGCCATCACGGCCACCAACGAATGCGGCAACGTATCCATGAGTTGTACTGGAGGGGTGATCACCAGCAACGGCTGCAACCGCACCCAGGTGTTCACCATCACGGCTACTGCATGTGGCCTCACGAGCACCTGTACACGTACCTTCACTTGGCAGGTAGTTACAGCGCCCGTTTTCGCCAATTGCACCAGTGGCACGACTGACCTTGGTTGCAATCCCGCTGTACTGCCAAGCTGCGACCCAGCTGTAACAGCCACCAGTGAATGTGGTGCTGCGACGGTCGTTTGCACGGCAGGCGCCATCACCTCAAATGGTTGTAACCGCTCGCAGGTATTTACCTATGTCGCTACGGGAGCCTGCAGTCTGACGAGCACCTGTACCCGCACTTACACTTGGCAGGTCGGCCCAGCAGCGACATTGACGTGCCCCACCAACACCACCGTGGCAGCTTGCCAGACCCAAACCGCCATTGATGCCCAATTCACGGCATGGTTGGAAACGGCTAGCTTTTCTGGCGGGTGCAGTGCGGTTTTGACCAACAACAATACAGGAGCGCCATCGTTTTGCGGTGGTTCGACCACTGTGACTTTCACACTTAACTCAACTTGCCAGCCTACCCAAACCTGCCAAGCTACCTTTACGGTGGCTTCCGAAATACCGTTGGTGATAATCTGTCCGACGGCTACGACGGTTGCTGCCTGCCAGACACAGGCGGCAATTGATGCCGCCTATGCCAACTGGATCAACACAGCCAACTCGAACGGCGGCTGCAATGTCACTGGTACCAACGATGGGAATTTCTCGCCATCGAAATGCGGGGAAGTGAAGACGGTGACCTTCAACGTCTTCAGCACCTGTGCGCCATTGAGCCAGACCTGCCAGAGTACTTTTACGGTAACTGCGCCTCCGCCTGTCGTCCTTAACTGTCCAACGAATGCAACGGAACCGTTCGGCCAGACACAGGCAGCCATCAATGCAGCCTTCTCAACATGGCTCGCCACGGTGAGCGCTTCTGGCGGCTGTGATGGTGTCCTGACGAACAACAATACAGGGGCACCACCTGCCACGGGCGGCTCCACGACCGTGACCTTCACCTACACAAGTTCATGTGCGCCATTGATGACGACCTGTCAGGCAACCTTCTCTGTGACTGCTACACCACCTGTTGTGCTCAACTGCCCAGTCAATACTACTACTGCCGCCTGCCAGACGCAGGGGGCGGTTAATGCTGCTTTCACAACATGGCTCGCCACTGCCTCCGCCAGCGGCGGCTGCAACGGCATTTTGACGAACAACAACACGGGCGCACCGAGCGCCTGCGGCGGCTCGACGACAGTGACCTTCACCTACACCAGCACCTGCGAGCCAACGACCACCACTTGTCAGGCGACTTTCACGGTTTCGGCAGCACCGACGGTGGTGTTGACCTGCCCAACGAACACGACAACAGCAGCCTGCCAAACCCAAGCAGCTGTGAACGCTGCTTTTGCGGCTTGGCTGAACACGGCCAGCGCTTCAGGCGGCTGCAATGGCGTTTTGACGAACAATAACACGGGCGCACCGAGCGCCTGCGGCGGCTCTACGACCGTTACCTTCACCTACACCAGCACCTGTGCGCCAACGACAACTACTTGCCAGGCAACCTTCACGGTTCCGGCGGCACCAACGGTCACATTGACCTGCCCGACAGCTACCACGACAGCGGCTTGCCAAACACAATCGGCCGTTGATGCTGCATTCGCAACATGGCTCGCCACGGCCAGCGCTTCAGGCGGCTGCAACGGCGTTTTGACGAACAACAACACGGGCGCACCTTTGGCCTGTGGCGGTTCCACAACTGTGACTTTCACCTACACCAGTACCTGCGCACCTTTGACAACGACCTGCCAGGCTACGTTTACCGTTGCCGCAGCGCCAACGGTAGTGCTGACTTGCCCAACGAACACAACGGCAGCAGCCTGCCAAACGCAAGCGGCTGTGGATGCGGCTTTTGCCACATGGCTGGCCACGGCCAGTGCCAGCGGCGGCTGCAACGGCGCTTTGACGAACAACAATACGGGTGCTCCCTCTGCCTGTGGCGGTTCCAAGACCGTTACCTTCACTTACAATAGCACCTGTGCGCCATTTACTACGACCTGCCAAGCGACCTTCACGGTAGCAGCAGCACCGCCGGTGGTGCTGACCTGCCCGACGAACACAACCGAGGCAGCAGGCCAGACACAGGCCTCCATCAATATGGCCTTCGCAACTTGGCTCTCCACGGCTAGTGGGAGTGGCGGCTGTAACGGTGTTTTGACGAACAACAACACAGGGGCACCACCTGCCACGGGCGGCTCCACGACCGTGACTTTTACCTACACAAGCACCTGTGCGCCAACCACCACGACCTGCCAGGCAACCTTCGCTGTCTCATCTGCACCACCGATTGTGCTGACTTGCCCGGTAAACACGACGACGACGGCCTGCCAGACACAGGCGGCGATTGATGCTGCTTTCGCAACATGGTTGGCAACTGCTTCTGGCAGCGGCGGCTGTAACGGTGTACTGACCAATAATAGCACGGGTGCGCCTTCTGCCTGTGGCGGTTCCACCACGGTAACCTTCACCTACACCAGCACCTGCCTAGCACCTACAACCACTTGCCAGGCGACTTTCACGGTTGAGGCAGCCCCGACGGTCGTGTTGACCTGTCCGGTGAACACCACGACTACCGCTTGCCAGACGCAGGCGGCGGTTAATGCTGCTTTCGCAACATGGTTGGCGACTGCATCTGCTAGCGGTGGCTGTAACGGTGTACTGACCAATAATAATACAGGAGCGCCTGCTGCTTGCGGCGGTTCCACGACCGTGACCTTTACCTACACCAGCGCTTGTGCACCAACCACGACGACCTGTCAAGCAACCTTCACCGTTCCAGCAGCACCAACGGTCGTGCTGACCTGTCCGGCAAATACCACGACCACGGCTTGCCAAACGCAATCAGCCGTTAATGCGGCCTTCGCAACATGGTTGGCAACTGCATCTGCCAGCGGCGGCTGCAACGGTGTTTTGACCAATAATAATACAGGAGCGCCTGCTGCTTGTGGCGGTTCCACGACCGTGACCTTTACCTACACCAGCGCTTGTGCACCAACCACGACCACTTGCCAGGCGACTTTCACAGTTCCAGCAGCGCCAACGGTCGTGTTGACCTGTCCGACAAATACTACGACAACGGCTTGCCAAACGCAGGCTGAACTAAATTCGGCCTATGCTGCATGGCTCGCCACGGCGAGTGCTTCTGGCGGTTGCAACGGCGTCCTGACCAATAATGCACCAGCCGCACCGAGTATCTGCAACCTTGCAGGTTCCACAACTACCGTGACCTTCACTTACACGAGCAGTTGTACGCCAACGACCACGACCTGCCAGGCCACCTTCACCGTGCCGCCTTATCCGGCCTACACGGTACCCGCCAACGGTGCGTCCACCGTCGCTTGCTTGGCATTGGCTACCCAGCCCACACCACCTTCCGTGGTGGATGGTTGCAGTAAAACGCTCACACCAACTGGCCCCGTCATTGTGAACAACCCGAACCCTGTCACCTGCGAAGGTACCCGCACCTTTACTTGGTCCTACACCGACTGTGCTGGACAAGTACGCACTTGGAGCTATGTCTATACCATCGAGCGCAATGACTTCACGGTTCCGGCAAACGGAGCTGCCACTGTAGCATGCGCCGCAGCCATCACCCAGCCAACTCCACCGACGGTGCAAAGCAACTGTGGAGAAACGCTGACGCCGACAGGCCCGGTCATCGGAACAACGCCAGCCTGTGAAGGCACGAAGACCTACACATGGACCTACACGGATTGCGAAGGCAATACGCATGACTGGAGTTTTGTGTACACCATCGAGCGCAACGACTTCGCTGTGCCAGCGAATGGCGCATCAACTGTTGCCTGTGCTTCAGCCATCACAACACCAACTCCGCCGACAGTATTGAGCGATTGTGGTGAGGCCATCACGCCAACAGGCCCGGTCATCGGAACGACGCCCGCATGCGAAGGCACGAAGACCTACACCTGGACCTACACCGACTGCGAGGGTAACACGCATGACTGGAGTTTTGTGTACACCATCGAGCGCAACGATTTCACCGTTCCGGTAAATGGCTCGGCCACTGTGTCATGCGTTGCGTTGGCTACACAGCCTACACCACCGACCGTTCAGAGCAACTGCGGTGAGGCCATCACACCGACTGGCCCTGTCATCACCGACAACCCAACGCCACTGGTATGCGGTGGCACCCGCACCTATTCATGGACTTACACGGATTGCGAAGGCAACTCGCATGTTTGGAGCTTTGTCTATACCATTGACCCAGTCACGTTTTCAGTGCCTAGCAATGGTGCAGCAACGGTTGCCTGCCTCAGTCTGGCTACCGCACCCACGCCTCCGACCGTCAATGATGCGTGTGGCAATCCGGCCACGCCGACTGGTCCGGTCATCGCCGACAATCCTAGCCCGCTGACTTGTGAGGGAACTAGGACTTACACTTGGATCTACACCGACTGTTCAGGCAATAACGTGCCTTGGAGCTTTGTGTACACCATCGAGCGCAACGACTTCACCGTTCCGGCAAACGGCGCTGCAACGGTCGCCTGTGCTTCGGCCATCACAACACCAACTCCACCGACGGTGCAGAGCAACTGTGGCGAGACCATCACGCCGACAGGCCCGGTCATCAGCGCAACACCAGTTTGCGAAGGCACGAAGACCTATACTTGGACTTACACGGATTGCGAAGGCAACAGCCATCCGTGGGTTTTCACCTATACCATTGAAAGAAACGACTTTGCCGTTCCGGCAAACGGCTCTGCGACGGTCGCCTGCCCAGCCTTGGCCACACAGCCCACGCCGCCGACGGTATTGAGCGATTGCGGCGAAACGATAGTGCCAACAGGCCCGGTCATCAGCGCCACGCCAGTTTGCGAAGGCACGAAGACCTACACCTGGACGTACACCGACTGCGAGGGCAACAGCCATCCGTG
>Ga0209066_10005550_pt1 | contig 13244 bp, 8 predicted proteins | sample All_14_2_FD_187198 | JGI IMG/M metagenome (GOLD analysis project Ga0209066, IMG submission 187198) | Freshwater microbial communities in response to fracking from Pennsylvania, USA - Allegheny Zone_MetaG_DW_15 (SPAdes) (version 2) ...
TGCCCGCAGCATGGCATTCAAAAAAATAAAAAAACAGATGCCGCATTTGCTGGGTAACATCACACTCACACGCGCATCATCTGCAAATATGTTGGTTGAGTCATTCAAGCTTGCACTCCTGCCCGTGTGGATGACCGAACTACCCTTCGATGGGCGCGAACATATCATCCTCATCAATGGTCAGAATGGCACAGTTACTAGCGACCTGCCTGAAAAAGAGGATGAGCAAGGCGGCTTATTCGATTTTCTGGCAGATCTGTTGAACGATTAATTACGTAGGGGCGACTCGCGAGTCGCCCCTACATTTATTTCAACCCACGCACCATAACACCATTCTTCTCCAAAACCTCCCTCAACAACTTCGCATTCTCTGCCGCATTCGGGTGGTCGCCATGCAGGCATAGCGTATCCATCTTCCCTGTTTTCACCAATTCAATTGCATGCCTCGCCACGTCCTCTGGCGACTCAATGACCGCACCCGGAAGAAGGCGGGACATCAACGACCCGTCAGCGTTGTAGCCTCTATCAGGGAATCCCTCCGCCGCAACTCTGATACCCATCTCCCGCCCCGCCTCAATCGACCTTGAACCTGCCAGCCCAACCAAAACCAAATCCACGCCGGAAGCTTTCACTGCCCGCGCAATTGCATTCGCCAATTCAATATCTTTTGCGGATTGGTTATACAACGCCCCATGCGGTTTGACGTGGGTCAACGTCACGCCTTCTTCTTTTGCAGTTGCTGCCAAGATCTGAATTTGCTCAAAGATTAATTTTTCCGCTTCTTCAGAAGAAACATCCATTTCCTTGCGCCCAAAATTCTCACGGTCATTCCAACTTGGGTGTGCTCCCACATTCACGCCAAAGCGTTTTGCCAGCCGAAGTGTCTCACGCATGGTGTGTTCATCACCTGCATGAAATCCGCAGGCGATGTTGGCAGAGGTGATGTATGGCATGATGGCTTCGTCATTGCCGATGTCTTCTCCAAGGTCACAGTTGAGGTCGATGTGCATGAAGTCTCCTCTCATTTCCTTCTAGTAAAAACGATTTCAAACATATATAATACAAGCTACCTAGTGGTTTGGGGAAAATCAAGGTTCAGAAAATGCTATACCGCATGTTTGAGAAATATTTATTTCGGTCATGAATTAGAGGAAGTCACAGATCCAAGAAAGTAAAACTGGGTGACAATGAAAACAGATGACCTCCATCGCTTTTCGGAAAGAACAGCTAATTTCAATCATGACACCTTCCGACACGCCGAAGAACTAAAGAGGATTCAGGGTAAATACACCCCAGCTTCCATTCTCTTGATCACAGTTATGGGCATTGTAGTGGCGGAGGTCATTGCCATGGTTGTGGTCTATTTCAACCGACAGCATCCATATTACCTGCAAGTTGGTATCGATGCCTTGGTGATGACAGTCATTGTCTTTCCCATCTTGTATTTTCTGTCCTTTCGCCCTATTTTGCAACACATCCAACAGCGCTATCGAGTAGAACGGGTGCTTCAGACGCGACTACGTATTATTCAGTTCGCCACCTCCCACAGTTTAAATGAAATCCTACGGTTCACCCTTGATGAATTGGAAGTATTGACAGGTAGTCGGGCGGGATATTTTCATTTCATTGAACCTGACCAGAAGACGATTAACCTTCAAACATGGTCCACAAATACTATTGAACACATGTGCCGTGTGGATAAACATCTGACTCACTACCCCGTTGACAAAGCAGGCGTCTGGGCAGATAGCATCCGCCAGCGAAAAACGATCGTGCATAATGATTATGAAGCCTTGCCAAACCGTCGTGGTCTCCCTGAAGGACATGCACCGATCGTTCGTGAAATGGCGGTGCCAGTCTTGCGCGATGACAAGATCGTTGCTGTGCTTGGGGTGGGGAACAAACCAACGAAATACACAGAGGATGATGTCAGCCTTGTTGCCACACTGGCAGATTTTACATGGGATATTATCAAGCAAAAACAGTTTGCTGACGCACAACGGGAAAGTGAAGAAAAGTTCCGCACCGTGGCAGATTGGACGTACGATTGGGAATTATGGCTCGACCCCCAAGGGCAGATCGTTTATTCCTCCCCTTCTTGTGAGCGCATCACCGGTTACAGCCCCAGCAATTTCACCACCGATCCCGACTTGCTGATCCGCATTGTGCATCCGGATGACCGCAATTTCTATGAAGGACATCATCAACTGATACATGATGATAAAGCCGGTGTGGAGAAGGAGGAATACCGCATCCTTACTCGCATAGGTGAAGAACGTTGGATCGAACACATCTGTCGCCCAGTTTTTGGTATTGATAACCGCTATCTCGGACGCCGCGTCAGCAACCGTGATATTACCGAACGAAAACGAGCGGAAATGGAAATCGAAGAACGCGAACGGCGTGAACACACACTTATGCAGACCATCTACACCATGCAGATCGACATCGCCCGCGACTTACATGATACCGTTGGACAAAATATCGGTTACTTGCGCATGCGGTTGGCACATCTCTCTGGCACCAAAGGGCTGGCATCTACAGATCTGAAGTCGGAGATCAAAAACATGTCGCGAGTGGCAAATGAATCGTACGACTTGATGCGTGGCACTCTGTCCATGCTCCAGACAGCTGATTCCACCGATTTGTCACAACTTTTTGAACGATACTCCCTTCAAATCGAGGAACGTTCCATGTTCAGGGTGCAGTTCTGTGCAACCGGTGAGCCGAAACCCATCCCAGCAAAACGAATGCGGCAGTTGTTCTATGTCTATCGCGAAGCATTGAGCAACATTGAAAAGCATGCCGGTGCAAAAAATGTTCTCATTGAAATGAACTGGGAAAAAGACCAACTTGTACTGTCAATCCGCGATGATGGGCACGGGTTCAATCCGGAAGGTGTTCAATATGTCAATCATTATGGTTTGAAATTCATAAAGGAACGTGTGGAAATGTTGGAAGGAAGGCTTGCCCTTCAATCTGAGCCAGGTATTGGTACAAGTATCACCCTATACATGCCCTATGATGCCCCGCGATTACTATGAATCCATGCCTATACCACACCTAAATCACTCCTGTTGGATGGAAAAATGAAAATATTAATTGTTGATGACCATGTACTATTCCGTGAAGGGCTTGCATCCATTATTCGTCCGGAGAAGGATATTGAAATTGTTGGGTTGGCGGGAACAGTGCAGGAAGCAATTAAGATCGCAGTGCAATCCAAACCTGATGTCGTCCTAATGGATTTTCATCTTCCTGATGGTACAGGGACAGATGCAACCAGAGCCATTCTTGATGCACATCCTGAATGCAGGATCATTTTTTTGACTATGTCTGAAAAGGATGAGAATGTAATCTCTGCGATCCGCAGTGGGGCAAAGGGATATCTCTTAAAGGATATGCACCCAACCAAATTAATAGATGCGGTTAAAGCGGTTCACCGTGGAGAGAGTGCCATCTCACGAACTATGACTTTGACATTGATGCAGGAATTGTCGCGAAACGGCTCGAACCAAGCTTCCCAATCCAGCCCTACCCTGACCCGCAGGGAGTTGGATGTGTTGAATGCCATTGCCCAAGGGCTGAGTAACCATGAGATTGCTGAAAGATTCGTGCTCTCTGAAAACACCGTGAAATATCATGTACACTCTATTTTAGATAAATTACAACTAAAAGATCGCAAAGAGGCAGCTACATATGCACGTGAACGGGGATTAATCCCAAAGCAATAAAGTATTAAGCTAGGGATTAATCCCTACCCTACTCTAATTAAGGAAAAGACTACCTGTTGGTGGTCTTTTTTTTAATCCCGAAAGAAGGGGGGAGATAGATATGAATTTCATCTTCGTTACAGTAATCTTAACAAACAAAATGACGAAGAATGACGATCGATCACCTGCTGAAGCTTTTGCGCAGAACATTGACACACACAATAAGGTGTGTCCCCTTCAGGAGAGAACGGTCATTCTTTGGGGTCAGGAAAATATTCTTGGATCTGTGGTCGAAAACCTGCTGGATTCTTTGAGGAATTGGAAAGTTATACGGATATCGGAGAACAATGAGGAGAGCATACTTATTGATGACATAAAGACATTGTCACCTGAAATTGTGATTGTCTACAAAAGTGAGCAATTAATTGAAAGCCAACAATTACTCCAGTTATTAGATGATTGTCCGGGATTGAAGATCATCACCGTAAGCCCAGAAAGTAATTCGGTCCAGATTTACAACAAGCAGCGGGTATGGATCAAAAATTCAGATGAATTTCTATCCATCGTGGAAAGTTGAATGAGGTCCTATAAAAAGAGATTGACATGGGTAATTCACTGTTGTGTATTTTCAAATAAACCACTACGAAAGGATGTAAAAATGAAGATCAATTCGAGTAAAAGAATGTTTTTCTTCGCATTGCTAGCCGCACTGGTTAGCATTTTATGGTTGAACATATGGCATCAGTCCAGTTTCAGTTACAGTATCCCTGGGATTGCGCCCTTCCGTAACTGGATGAGCGATACAGCCATCATGTTCCTGCCGGCGATTCTTGCAGTTTGGTTTGGACAAACCATTCAGAAATGGCTGGTGGAGCGTTCTGCTGGTCGTCTTTCTGAACCGTCGCAGAAAGTTCTTTCGGTCATCATTTTGGGAACACTGATTTCTGCTGCAGTACTTTGGATCGAGACAAGCAAAGGAATTCAAACCGAGGTAAGTAAAGGTCTTGAGCTTGCTATTAGTGTTTGTCGCTCCATCCATGCCAATTCACTCGCCATACTCGGATTTGGTCTCAACGATTTCTCCGCTTATCAGGCATCCCGCATCTATGTCATTACGCAGGACTTGGCGGGTTTGATTTTAGTTAATCTTGGTATCTCCATTTTGTTTTCTCTCTCTGTGGAAAAGATGGAGGCGATCTGGGCATCTTTACGAATGCGCTCAAACGTATTGATTCTCAAACCACACTTAAACCGCATTTTCAATGTCGTATTGATCTTGGCAATTGTTTTTGGCGGATTTTTCGTTCGTGCAGAAGCCATGCCCATTAGCCCCACGGATGAATCAAAAGTACCCCATTATTTTGGCCCTTATCCGAACTGGGCAAACAGCCCCTTCCGCCTGCCAGATGTGACGGTTGAACTAACTGGTGGCGGTGGAGTCGGCGCAATGGCAGCCGCTACTGTCGACCCGATCACGGGTGAATTGACCGATATTTCTGTGACCAGCCCTGGCAGTGGATACACCTCTGCACCTGCGGTGGTCATCTCATCTGATTTCGGCTCTAACGCATCGGCAACTGCTTTTGTAGATTATTCCGGCGTTGTGACCAGTGTGAGTGTTGACCTACCCGGTAGCGGATACACCATGCCTACTGCCACCCTTTCAGGCGGTGGTGCAAATATCGATGCAACCGCAACCGTTTATGGTGGAGTCGATTCGATCACCTTGACCGACCCAGGTAGTGGCTACACCATGCCAGTCGTTGAGATAGGACTGCCCAATGATCCCAACGGTACTCAGGCAATTGCTCATGCCGAATTCGATGGCGCAAATATCACCAGCATTGTGGTAGATAATCCTGGTTCGGGCTATTCAACAGCTCCTGTGGTGATTATTCATAACGGCACAGTACTCGACCCCGAACCCTTTGCATTCGAAAGCGGATATCTTGCATCAGCAGTATCCACACTTGCGGTTCAGGCTGTAACACTTGATACCTTTGGAGAAGGTTATACCTCCGCTCCTACAGTGGACATTGTGGATGCTGGCGGCTCAGGTTCAGGAGCTGTTGCCACCGCTTCCATCACCACCTCAGGCGGGGCTGTGACTTCCATTACTTTGACCAATCCTGGTGCCGATTATATGACGCCGGGTATAAAGAAGTTCACCGACCAACTGCCTGGTATATGTATGCCCCCCAACTGCCCGACCAGCGGCAAATATATTCCACTTGGTGTGGCAGAGAGCAAAGACTATAACGGCATTGAAGCAGATGAGTATGTGATCGGTCTGGTGCAATACCGCACTTCTTTCTCCTCAAGTTTGCCTGATACTCTCGTTCGCGGTTATGTGCAGATTGAAACTACCGCCAACTACAATGTCAGCCAGCATTTCCCGCTGTATAACGAAATGGTTGATGGCTCACGCGTCCCGGTCACGATTGGCGGTATGCAGGCGTATGGCGTGACCCCACCCCAATATCTGGGACCAACCATTTCAGCGGTCAAGGATCGCCCCGTTCGCATCGTGTTCTACAATTTGCTTCCTACTGGCATAGATGGTGACCTTTTCCTGCCAACAGACTCCAGCATGATGGGTTCAGGGATGGGTCCAATGGACATGGCAGAGCTTGCGAACAACAACTCTGTGACGGATGAAGTTCGTAACCCGCCTTGTGGCGAGTCGCCCAAGCCCGCCATGTGTTTCAAAGACAATCGCGCAACCTTGCATCTGCATGGTGGTATCACGCCTTGGATATCTGATGGTACGCCTCATCAGTGGATCACTCCAGCAGGCGAGAATACCGAATGGCCCGAGGGTGTAAGCGTTGAGAACGTGCCGGATATGGATGTATGTAACTCTTCCACAGACGGCTGCCAGACGTTCTATTACACCAACCAGCAAAGCGCGCGTCTCATGTTCTATCACGATCACTCGTGGGGTATCACACGCTTGAATGTATATGCAGGTGAAGCGGCTGGTTACCTCATTACCGATGCGACCGAACAAGCACTGATCAATGAAGGCATCATTCCATCGGAACAATTGCCATTGATTATTCAGGATAAGACCTTTGTCCCGAGTGATGCGCAACTATACGGTGACCCTGCCAATGGTGAATATGGACAGGACCCCACTTGGGATGCCAATCGGTGGGGTGGAATGGGCAGCTTGTGGTATCACCACGTATACATGCCTGCTCAAAATCCTGGTGATTCCTCTGGTATGAGCGCTTATGGACGTTGGATGTATGGTCCCTGGTTCTGGCCCCCTGCTGCTAATACCGTCTATGGACCAATTCCCAACCCATATTTTGACGCGAACTGTAATGTTGATGATCCTTCTACATGGCAGTATCAAACCGACCCATTCTGTGAACCGGAGCAAATTCCCGGTACCCCGAATGTATCGGCAGGCATGGAGCAATTCAATGATACTCCGTTGGTCAATGGTGTTGCGTATCCGACCACTACGGTGGAGCCGAAGGCATATCGTTTGCGCATTCTGAATGCTGCCAATGACCGTTTCTTCAACCTGCAATTATATGTGGCGGACCCCACTACCGGAACCGAGAGTGAAGTGGCGTTGAATGCGGAGGAACTTGCCGCCGCTCAACTGAACCCGAACGTGTTCCCCACGCCAGATACAAGCATCAGTTTGCCAGGACCAGACTGGATCCAGATCGGAACCGAAGGTGGTTTCCTTCCTACACCTGTGGTCATTGATGGTCAGCAGGTCACAACTTGGATCACAGACCCGACCCGTTTCGATGTAGGTAATGTTGATCAGCACTCCCTGCTTGTCGCTCCCGCTGAACGTGCAGATGTGATCGTGGACTTCTCGCAGTTTGCCGGAAAAACCCTGATACTGTATAACGATGCTCCAGCAGCCTTCCCTGCCCGCATCCCCAGCTACGATTACTACACCGGTACGCCCGACCTTAGCCCGAATGGCGCAGCTTCGATTGTGCCGGGGTATGGTCCCAACACCCGCACTATCATGCAGATCAAAGTTGCAGATGTTGCACCGGCTCCATCCTATGACATGGCTGCTCTCCAGAATGCTTTTGCACATCAGCCTGATGGTTCTGGTGTGTTCGAATCCAGCCAACACCCGATCATTGTGGGGCAGGCGGCATACAATGAAGCCTATGGCACGAGCTTCTCAACCTCCAGCTATTGCAATGCTCCAGGCAGTGTCCAACAGCGTTGTGACGGGCTTATGCGCATCAATGACACCATGACCTTTGGCTTCAACACCCTGCTTGGGCAAACCACCAAGATGACCCTGCCCATTCAGCCCAAAGCCATTCACGACGAAATGAACTCAACAACTTTCGACGAGTTCGGCAGAATGCAAGCCAACCTCGGTGTGGAAGCCCAGCCGCCAACGCCAGGTCTTCAGAATGTAACCTTGTATCCATACACGAATCCGGCAACGGAATTCATAGATGGGACCAACCTGCCAGTAGCAAACCTGGACGTGACGCCCATTGCCACTGCCAGTGATGGCACACAGATATGGCGCATCACCCACAATGGTGTCGATACGCATCCCATCCACTTCCATCTGTACGATGTGCAAGTGATCAACAGAGTCACATGGGACAATATCATCATCCCGCCTGATCCGAATGAATTAGGTTGGAAGGATACCGTTCGAGTTGCACCCTTGGAAGATACGATCGTTGCCTTGCGTCCGGTTATTCCGCACCTGCCGTTCGAGATACCCAACTCGATCCGCCCGCTAAACCCGATGATGCCGCTCGGTTCAACAGCAATGTTCAACAATGTTGACCCGCAAGGTATTCCAACAACACCCATCGTGAACCAACTTGTCAACTTCGGCTGGGAATATGTCTATCACTGTCATATTTTGAGCCATGAAGAAATGGACATGATGCGTCCTGTGACTCTGGCGCTTCCGCCGGTCAAGGCAGATGGGCTTGCTGCAACCGTAGATACTGGCGGCGGTGACCTCACAGTGAACCTGAGTTGGAATGACAACTCGATTTCAGAAACTGCCTATATCATTCAACGAATGGCAAATGGTTCAGGCAATTGGATCGATGTTGGGACTGTTCCTTCACCGCTCGACCAGGTGAATACAAAGGGTATTCGTCAATTCGCAGATACGACGGTCCAGCCCAATACGCCTTATCAATATCGCATCGTGGGGCAAAACACGGTTGGCTATGGTGGTGACTTCCCTGCCATGACGGTTACATCGACCTCAGATGCTTTGAGCGTAGATGCCATTGTGCCAACAGAACCACCTGCTGCTCCAAGCAATCTCAACGCTGCTCTTAACTTCGGACCCCAGATCCAGCTCCAGTGGACCGATAATGCCACGAATGAGAACGGCTTCACGATCCAACGCTGTACGGGAAATGGATGTACGAACTTCGTTGATATCGATGGCGTAGGTTTGGATACAACTACCTACACGGATGCCAGTATTACGCCGAACGCCACCTATCGTTACCGTGTTGTTGCTTTCAACTTCGCTGGAAACTCACTGTCGTCCAACGCTGTGACGGTGGCCGTACCTGCCTCGCCTGCTTCTCCAACAAATCTGGTGTTGACGGTTCAAGGCTCCCTGACAACGGGTCCGCGTGTCCGCGTCGTCTTCCGCGACAACCAAAACGATACCAACCCTGAGACCGGCTTCCAGGTATTCCGTAGTGAGAATGGCGGCGCCTTCGCACTCCTTACCACCCTGCCGCCTAGAGGTGGAGTTGGCAACGTCACATATTATGATTACGCCGTATTGGGTGGTGGCACATACTCTTACTACATCGTGACCGTCAATGCAAGCAGTGCCTCATTGTTACCATCGAATACCGCAATTGCGACCCTGCCGCCTATGCCGACTGCGCCTGCGAATTTCAACGCAACGACTGCGACTACCAATGGTGGTACTCTTGCCAGAGTCAATTTATCTTGGACGGATACCTCCAACAACGAGACCCGCTTCGTGATCCAGCGCGCCACCGACGCAAACTTCACCACCGGCTTGACGACCTGGAACCGCACCGCGAACACCACCACGCTCAGTAACACAGGCTTGCCGCGCGGCACCACGTACTATTATCGCATTCGGGCTGAGAATGCCTATGGCAAGACCGAATGGGTCGTCATCACTGTCACGACGCCCTAATTCAAAACACATTTCGGCATTGGGTATGTCTGATGCCGAAATGTCCCTGGTAAAAATGTGAAATCAAAGCGTCGCCATTTGAGAAAATGGCGACGCTTTGTCTTAATGGATCTACTTATTAAAAAATTACAGGTTCAGGAGGTTCAACATGTTTTTGCGATCGTTGTTTCTGGTGTTCACAATCTCATTACTTAATATGGCAACCAACGTTTTTTCTTCTACAGGGGAACAGAACCCATCCGCTCAGAGCGGCTCACTCTACGAGCAACCTGTAGATCCAAATGGGAAGCTTCTTTTCTCTTCATGGCTGGAACCTTATGGCAGCGATTTCGACCAGTACATCTGGGATGACTTTACATTGTCATCAGATCAAACTATCAGCGTGATCCAATGGTATGGTGGGTATGACCCGCTTCAAATGGGGAGAGGAGGCGCAGCTGTCGACTTCACGGTTACCATTTATCCATCCATCGCCGCAGGCACCGAACCGAACGTAGCCAACCCTCCATTGGTGGAATATCAAACTGGTGGAAACGCGAATGAAACCTCCATCGGGACTATCAACGGAATTCCCATGTATGCATATCAATTCAGCCTGCCTGTCGCTTTTCAGGCGACGGGCAGCACGAAATATTGGATACAGATCGAAGCCACCCAGCAAGGGACCAGCCCCGACTGGGGCCTCGCCTCAAGCCTGACCGGGAACGGGCGCCACTACCAGAGAGGGTCCGGCGCTGGAGGCGATATCTTGTTCCGCTCCGTTCCAGGCGACGTTGCCTTTACTCTATTGGGATCATTTCCCGAACCTGCCACATCAACCATCCCTGCTTCAGCAACAGACACACCTACAATTGTTTCAACGATTGCGCCAGTGGAAACTGATACCCCAACACCAGCAAATATTCCAACGTCAACTCATACCCCAACGCCTGCACCTTCACCGCAAGTTCCTTGTTTCAGCCCGTTTCTTGCACTGATAATACTTATGTTCATTTTCAAGCTTCCAAAAATTTAATGCTTATCTCGCCACGATCTTTTTCAGTGTTTCCTGTGCTTCATCTACCACTACTTCTCGAAAGCGGATTTTGCTTACTACCGCTTCGCATTGCGCGAGCAAAGGCAAACTTGCACGTGTGACATTTGCGATCTTGGGGTAACCACCTGCGGTGGGAGAATCCGCCATCATGACGATAGGCTGCCCATCAGCGGGGATTTGGATGCTACCCATCGTCATGCCTTCGGAGATGAGTTCTTTGGTGATGGCTTTTTCGATGGGTGAACCTTGTAAACGATAGCCCATGCGGTCAAAAGATGGACTGAGGGTGTATTCGCTTTCGTAAAAGGTGCGGATGCCTCCGGGTGTGAACCAATCTGCTTGCGGGGCGGGGATGACTTCGAGGGTAGGCGTTTGGCTGTAGGGCATGAACTTGTCCACGGGGAAGTCGCGGGCGGCGAGTTTGAGCAGGTCGGTTGTTGGAGTGAAGGCTTGCAAGACGTCTCCGGCTTTGAGGGCGGATCCGATTCCGCCGCGCAGGTAGGTTGAACGGGAATTCATGAGGATGGGGGAATCGAATCCGCCTGCGATGGCGATGTATGCCCAGTTGCCGCCATTTGTTTTCTTAACACGCACTGTCCACCCGGCGCGGACGTAGAAGGTCGTCCAAAGCGGGAAGGTCCAAATGTAGTTTTCCACTTCGTAGCCGGCACCAGTGACGGCAAGAACAGTGTTACGTAAAGAGTGAAACGTGACTTCGCCGAGTCCGAGTTCGATAACTGCTGAGTTAGGTGGATTATTTAGTAGCGAATTAGCAGCTTGGTAGGCGAACCAGTCCATTGCGCCGGAGGTGGGCACGCCGAATTTATTCCATCCACGCCTGCCGGAGTCTTGGAAGGTGGCAATGCCGGTGAGGTCAGTGACCTCTACGACCATGGACGATGAACCATAGACCATGGATGAAGGCGGGGTTTCGATGGTCAATCGTCTATCGTCCATCGTCATCCTTTTCAATGGGAATAAACTTCACCATATCTCCCGGTGCAAACAAAAATGGATTTTCACTCAACGGGTCAAACAATTTAAGCGGAGTGTGACCGAGGATGTGCCAGCCGCCGGGTGAGTCTACGGGATAGATGCCGGTTTGCGAACCGGCGATGGCGACAGAGCCTGCAGGCACGCGAGTCCGCGGGGTGGATAGGCGGGGGAGTGTCAGGCGTTCATCAAGGATTCCCATGTAGGGGAAGCCGGGCGTGAAGCCCATCATGTACACGGTGTACTCGCGCTCGCTGTGCAGGCGAACCAGTTCGGAGGGAGATAAGGCTAGGGTTGTGGCAGCAGGCTCAAGGTCCGGACCGGAGGCGTTGCCATAGAGGACAGGAATCTCCAAGCGGCGGGAAGGTCTGTGAGTCGACTCATCCAGAAGGGAAATTTTTTCTTCAATCAGGTTTTTGATTTGGTTGTAAGTTGTTGTGAGCGGGTCGTAGTGGACGAGGATAGTGCAGTATGCAGGGACGGTTTCGATGACGGCGGGGATGCTTTGTAGGAGCGCGCTCAGGGCGTGGACGCGTTGGTTGAGGATGGGGTCGATCGCGTCGCCGAGCTGGATGAGGATCGCGGAGTCGCCGAGCGGCTTGAGCATGTCAACGGGTGAAGATGGAGATGGACTCGATGTGATAGGTTTGCGGGAAGAGGTCGAAGGGCGTGACGTGTTGGAGAGTGTAGCCGCCTTTGATGAGGCGCGCCGCGTCACGCGCTAACGTAGATGGATCGCAGGAAACGTAAGCGATAACTTGCGGATTGATCTGCAGAATCGCGTCGAGCGCGAATTTATCGATGCCAGCACGGGGCGGGTCAACGATCATGTGAATGGGTTCGGTCAGTTGCGGGGCGAGGGCGGGCAGGATTTCTTCGGCAGCACCTTCGTATAGTTCGACGTTGTCAAATTCGTCGAGGTTGATGGCGAAGTCTTCGCAGGAGGATGGCGCGGATTCGATGCCGATGACTTTAGCGTATTTATCGGCGAAGAATTTGCTGAACAAGCCGACGCCGCAGTAGATATCTAGTAGATTGGTAGATTTGGAAGTTGGTAAATTGGTGAGAAGTTGTTGCACCATTTTTTCTGCCATCTTGGTGTTGACTTGAAAGAAGGATGGCGCGGAGACGTGGAAGTCTTTGCCGAGGACTTGGATGGTGAGCGAGCTGCTACCTGCGATGATGACAGGATGGTCTTCGTAGATGTGGACGATGGAGATATCGGCTTCGATCTCGAGTTCGGGTGTCTCTTCGGTTTCAGATTCGAGGATGAGCATGAGGTCATCGTCTGCGCCGGAGCGGAGGGAGACCCGCTCGAGGTTCATGCGCGATTCGACTTGTA
>Ga0209066_10005553_pt1 | contig 13235 bp, 12 predicted proteins | sample All_14_2_FD_187198 | JGI IMG/M metagenome (GOLD analysis project Ga0209066, IMG submission 187198) | Freshwater microbial communities in response to fracking from Pennsylvania, USA - Allegheny Zone_MetaG_DW_15 (SPAdes) (version 2) ...
GATCCCGTCCACTGGCCCCTTATGGCCCAGGGTTGTCCGAACGCGTCGCTTCATAAAGTGACAGAACAACCTATGGCAATGACCGCTTCATCCTACCCGTTCCGCCCCCGCCTGGAAGGCGCGGCCGGCGCGGCGCTTGGGCTTGCCCGACCCTGTGGGTCGGCATGTGTCCCGCGCCGCAGGGCAGATGAGCGCGATGCCGCAATCGCGCCTGCCCGTCCGCTCTTGCGCAGCACGGACCGGTTTGGCGCCGGAGTTTTCGTATATGACCCGCAGAATGTTGATCGACGCGATCCACCCGGAGGAAACCCGGGTCGTCGTAATGCAGGACGAACGGCTTGAGGAATTCGACTACGAAACCGCAGCCAAGAAGCAGCTTAAAGGCAATATCTATCTGGCCAAGGTGACACGGGTTGAGCCGTCATTGCAGGCCGCCTTCGTTGAATATGGCGGCAATCGCCATGGTTTCCTGGCTTTCAGCGAAATCCATCCGGATTATTATCAGATCCCGGTCGGTGACCGCGAAGCGCTGATCGCTGAGCACCATGATGACGAGGATGCCGAAAACGGCACCAACGTGGAAGATCTGGGTGGTGACGAACCGGTGGAGGAAGCGGCCAAGCGTCGGCCCCGCCTGAACCGTCAGTACAAGATCCAGGAAGTCATCAAGCGCCGCCAGATCATGCTGGTGCAGGTGGTCAAGGAAGAGCGCGGCAACAAGGGTGCGGCGCTGACGACCTATCTGTCGCTGGCTGGTCGTTATTGCGTGCTGATGCCCAACACCGCGCGTGGCGGCGGCGTTTCGCGCAAGATCACCAACGCCCAGGATCGCAAGCGCCTGAAGGAACTTCTCTCGGATCTGGCGATCCCCACCGGCATGGGCGTGATCCTGCGCACGGCCGGCCAGGAACGCTCGAAGGCGGAAATCAAGCGCGACTACGACTACCTTCTGAAGCTGTGGGAGGATATCCGTACCCATACGCTGGAATCGAAGGCGCCTTGCCTGATCCATGAGGAAGGCGACCTGATCAAGCGGTCACTGCGTGACCTCTATGATAAGGACATCGACGAGGTATTGGTTGCGGGCGAGGAAGGCTATCGCACAGCCAAGGACTTCATGAAGGCCCTGATCCCCAGCCACGCCAAGAAGGTGCAGCCTTACCGGGCGGAAGACGGGGTGCCGCTGTTCCATCAGTTCCGGGTGGAACGCCAGATCACCAAGATCTTTGATCCGGTGGTCCAGCTTCGATCCGGCGGATCGATCGTGATCCACCAGACCGAAGCGCTGGTGGCGATCGACGTCAATTCGGGCAAGGCCACGCGCGAACGCAATATCGAGGAAACGGCGGTCAAGACCAATCTGGAGGCCGCCGACGAGGTGGCGCGCCAGCTTCGTCTGCGCGACCTTGCCGGGCTGATCGTCGTCGATTTCATCGATATGGAAGACAGCCGCCACGATCAGCAGGTCGAACGGCGCATGAAGGACGCGCTGCGGCGTGACCGCGCGCGCATCCAGACCGGTCGGATCAGCGGCTTTGGCCTGTTGGAAATGTCGCGTCAGCGTCTGCGGCCCAGCCTGCAGGAGGCCATGACCCAGATTTGTCCGGCCTGCCATGGTACGGGCCATGTTGCATCGACCGAGCTTGCGGCCCTGACGGTGCTGCGCGCCGTGGAAGATGAAGCGATGCGTCGCCGCTCGCCGCTGCTCTATATCGAAGTACCGACCGATGTTGCGCTCTACCTGCTCAACCACAAGCGCCAGCTTCTGGCCGATCTGGAAGAGCGGTATGGCTGCAAGGTGCTGGTCACGGTCAATGCCGATCTGGTGAACGGCGATTTCTCGCTGCAGCGTGGCGGGGAAGAAGGTGCGCGGGAAGCTGTGCAGCCCTTCCAGGCCCAGGCGGGCGAGGATGATCGCAATGCGCGCGGTCGCCGGGGACGTGGCCGCAATCGTCGTGGCGGTCGTGATCGCGACGATGAGGAGGAGGGCGACCAGCGCGCCCCCCGTCCGGAACGCGCCGCCGCCCCGCAGCGCATCGAGGATGAGCCGGAGGAAGACGAGGACGAAGACGACGAGGAGGCCGAGGTCGAAGTGGCGGCGGAGGCTCCGGCAAGCACTGCGCCTGCCACTGCCGCAGCGCAGGATGACGGCGACGGCCTGGATCGCGACGGCAATCGCCGCCGCCGCCGGCGGGGGCGTCGTGGCGGTCGGCGCAGGCGTCGCGGCCCGGGCGAGGGTGGAGCCGAGAACGGCGAGGCCCTGGAAGCCGGAGCGGAGAACGATGGTGAGGACGAGGATGATTCCGAAGAAGGGGTAGAAGCCGCGGAGTCCGTATCGGCCGAGCGTCCTGTCGCGGCCAAGGGCGAAGGCGAGGCTCCTGCCCGGCGTGGGCGCAACCGTCGCGGACGTCGCGGTGGACGAGGCCGCGAAGGCGAGGTGGTTGTGGCCGAAGCTGCCGAGACCGTGGAGGTGGCCGATGCCCTCTCCATCGAAACGGTCGAGCCCGTCGCCGAGCCGGCAACGGAGGCCGTTGCGGTGGAACCGGTCCCGGTCCCGGTCGAGGACGGCCCGGCCGCGGCTGCGCCGACCGAGGAGGTTTCGGCGCAAAAGCCGAAGCGTCGTGGGCGTCGCCCGGCCAAGGCCAAGTCGGAAGAATCGGAAGAAGCTATCGCCGAACCGGCTGCCGGCATCGCGGTGGAAACCGAAGCCATGGCAGCGCCGGAAGCCCAGTCCGAAACCAGGGCCGAGGCCGAGGCCGAGGCCGAGGTCGCGGAAAAGCCGGCCAAGCCGAAGCGCGCCCCGCGTAAGCCGGCCGCGGCCAAGGCGGAGCCCAAGGCAAAGCCGGAACCCAAGGCCAAGCCGGAACCGAAGGCCAAGCCGGAACCAAAGGCGAAGGCCCCGCGTACGCGCAAGGTCAAGCCGGCTGAAGATGCCGCTGCCGCCGATCCCGCCGGGACGCTGGCGGATGAACCGGCCATTGCCGAAGCCGTGCTGGCACAGAGCATCGCAGGCGATGCCGAGCCCGTGCCGACCCCGGTCGTGGCCGAACCTGCTCCGGAGGCTGCCGTGTCGGAAGCCGATGCGCTGGAGGTCGAGGATGATAACCGGCCCAAGAAGCGGGGCTGGTGGAATCTCGGCCGGTAACAGCTGTCGATCTGGTGATGAATGAAAGCCCCGCATCCCTGACCGGATGCGGGGTTTTTCCTTGCGTCAATGGGAATTATCGCTGAAGCGCCGTCAGCAGCCGGTTTATCCCTGCGGTAAGCCCGTCAAACACGGGGATGGAGGCATCGGCGGCGATCTCCCCGGCAAGGCCTGAAAAAGGGGCGCCGGCCAGCAGGACCGCCTCTGCCCCGCCCTGCCGCGCCGCGTTGGTGCGCCGAAGGATATCGTCGCGATGGAGCCGCGGGTTGCGGGCCAGGTCGAGCACGCTGCACTCCAGGAAATCCAGGGTGGAAAGCTGACCTGCCAGCCCCAGCCCGTCCACCTTGGTCAGGATCGAAGCCCGCATAGCCGGCCCCAGGGTCAGGATGGCGAAGCGCTTCTCGTCGGCGCCGGCCGCCAGCAGCCCGGCTTCGCCCAGCCCTTCGACCGGAAAGCGGCTGGAAGAGCGCAGCAAAGCCAGGCCCGGATCGCCGAAGGCCGCAATCAGCACACCGCTACAGGTGCGGTTCCCCCACAGCATGTCCAATACGGCGTCCTTGGCGGTGCGCAGGTCCTGCGCGCTTTCCAGGGCCGGAGCGCCGAAGGCGGCCGTCGCGCCCACGATCTCCGCCCGGCCATCAACCAATGTTCGGGCGGCCTTCACCAGGCTGTCGGTGATCTCGGACGATGTATTGGGGTTGGCGATCAGCAGGCGGGGAATCATGCTGCCCGTTCCGCCGTTTCCGCCAGCCAGTGGTGCGCGATATCGGCCCTCCGGGCGACCCACACGCTTTGCATGGTTACGACGTGGTCCAGGATCGCTTTCAGGGCGCCGATCCGCCCCGGTCGGCCGATCATGCGCAGATGCAGCCCGACCGATAGCATGCGTCCGCCCTCACCCTGCAGCCAGTCCGCCGCGTCGGTCACATAATCGGCGAAATCGCGGCCGGCAAAGCGCTGGGTGTGAAAATAATGCATGTCATTGCTGTCGAAAGCATAGGGTAGCACGACATGCCGGCGCCCCTGGATCGGCAGCGTATAAGGCAGGTCGTCGTTATAGGCGTCGCTGTCGTACAGGAACCCTCCCTCCTCCAACAGCAGGCGGCGGGTATTGGCCGATGGGGCGGAACGGGTATGCCAGCCGACCGGCCGCGTACCGGTTGCCTTGGTGATCGCCTCCACCGTACGGGCGATCGCCGCGCGCTCGGCCGATTCCTCCATGCCGGCATGGCTTTCCCAGCGCCAGCCATGGGCCGAAACCTCATGCCCGCGCGCCACCGCGTCGCGTGCCAGCCAGGGGGAGCGTTCGACGGCCCGCCCGCAGGCGCTGAGAGTCAGCGGCAGGCCATACCTGTCGAACAGATCCAGAATGCGCCACCAGGCGGCCCGGGTTCCATATTCGAAATGGCTGTCGATGCAGGGGTCCGGGCCTTCCAGCCGATCGGTCACCTCATAGATCGCCTCGTTGCGGGTATCACCATCGTTGACGGAAAACTCCGCCCCTTCCTCGAAATTCAGCACGAAAGACACGGCCAGCCGCGCCCCGCCGGGCCAGGCGACGGCGGGCGGCCTGCCACGATAGCCGGCGAAGTCGCGTTCGGAAGGGATGCCGTTGGTCATGCGTCTACTCTTACTCGTTGGTCCCGGCCATGCGCGACAGCCCGACAAAGCGGTCGGCGAGGACGAGAAGCAGGATGGTGCCCAGCAGAATCAGGGAGGACAGCGCCGCGATGGTCGGGTCCGGCGCTTCTTCGATATATTGCAGCATCTTAATCGGCAGGGTCTTGCTGCGCACATCGGTCAGGAAGATCGACACCGGATAGTTGTCGAACGAGGCCAGGAAGCTGAACAGACCCGCCACCAGGAAGGAGGGAGCCAGGGCCGGAATCATTACCTTGAGCACGCTCTGGCGATAGGTACAGCCCAGGGTCAGTGCGGCTTCGATCAGCGTGAAGTCGAAGCGCGTCATCCCCGCGATCATGGTGCGCGCCACATAGGGCAGGGTGATGACCAGATGGGCCAGGAACAGGCTGGTCCAGGGGTTGGATAGGCCGATGCCCCGGAAGGACTGCAGCAACGCGATGCCGAGGACCAGCCCCGGCATCATCAGGGGGGAGGTCAGGGCGGCGGCGAAGGCTTCCGCCCCGGGCAGCCTGCCGCGCACGATGGCGATGGCGGCGGCTGTCCCCAACACCAGCGAGACCAGGGTGGAGACTAGGGCCAGTTGCAGCGACAGCCCCAGCGCAGGCCAGAACCCGTCCAGCGTTCCAATGCGCTGATACCAGCGCAGCGAGGCCCCACTGGTCGGCAGGTCGAAGACGGGGGTGGGTGAAAAGCTGGCCGCGGCGATCACCAGCAGGGGGGCCAGCAGGAAAATGCAGGCCGAAATCGCCATCACCCAGGCGGTCAGCAGGCCGATCCGGTTCATCGCCGCCCCTCCCGCCCGAAGCGGGCTGACAGCATGACCACGGCGACCGCGATCGCCAGCAACACCACCCCGCTGGCCGCGCCGAAAGCCTCCTCGCGCGTCAGCAGATAGGATTTGGCGATGGTGCTGGCCAGGGTGGGGAAGCGTTCCCCGATCAGCAGCGTGGGTACCACATAGGCCGAAACCGACAGTGAGAAGACCAGCGCCACGCCGGCGATCACGCCAGGCAGGGTGACCGGCAGGGTCACTTTCAGAAAGGCCTGCAACGGGTTGGCGCCCAGCGTGGCGGCGGCTTCCGACAGGCGGCGGTCGAACTGCGCCACGACGGAAAAGATCGGCAGCACCATGAAGGGCAGGAAGATATTGACCGCGCCCACCACCAGCGCGGTTTCAGTGAAAATCATGCGGATCGGATGGTCGATGATACCCAGGAATAGCAAGGTCTGGTTCACGATGCCGGTGGAGCGCAGCAGGATTGTCCAGGCAAAGGCCTTGACGATGACGCTGGCGGCCAAGGGCAGGAACAGGCAGGCCAGCATCAGGCTGCGCCAATGGCCTTTGGCGCGCGCAATGGCGAAACTGGCGGGATAGCCGATCAGCAGGCTGATCGCGGTCACGATCAGCGCCAGCGAGAGCGAATTCCAGATGATCTTCAGATAATGCGGCGTGCCCAGCAGCTTGGCATAAGCCGCCAGGCTGAGCCCGTCCGCCCCTTGCAGGCTGACCGCCAGCAACAGGGCCAGTGGCAGGATGAACAGGGCTGCCAGGATCAGAAAGGCAGGCGATGCCAGACCCAGGGCAAGCTTGGTTTCCCGATCCAGCGGCAGCAGGGGGGCGGGCGCGATCATGCGCTTTCCTCAGCGGGATAGACCAGCGTTTCCGTGGCTGGCCAGCTGAACAGCACGGTGCGGCCGGGTTCCGGCGGCACCTCCCGCCCCGAAAGCTCGGCCAGGATGCGGGCCGTTCCCGCCTCTATCTCCACCAGGCTGCGCGGCCCCTGATAGGTGACCGCGCGGACCTTGCCGATCAGCGTGTTGTCCCCTTCGCAGAGCCGGACATGTTCCGGCCGGGTTGCCACGATCACCTCCGACCCCGGCAGGAAGCCGCGCGGGGCCAGAACCTGGCCGATCTCGGTCGCGATGGTGGAATAGCCAGCCTCGCTGGAGGTCACCTTGCCGCGGATCTGCAGCGACTGGCCAACGAAGGATAGGGCGAAGGCGGTGGCCGGGCGGTCATACAGGGTCTTGGGATCGGCCAGCTGCTCGATCCGGCCCTGATGCATGACCGCGACCCGGTCGGACATGGTCAGGGCTTCTTCCTGGTCATGCGTCACAAAAATGGCGGTGGCGCCGATCTGGTGCAGCAGGCGGCGCAGCTCCCCCTGCATCGCTTCGCGCAGCTTGCGATCCAGCGCCGACAGCGCCTCGTCGAACAGCAATACGCTGGGTTCCACCGCCAGGGCACGGGCCAGGGCGACGCGTTGCTGCTGCCCGCCGGACAGCGCGCGGATCGGCCGGTCGGCCAGGTGGTCGAGATGGACGAGGGCGAGCGTGCGTTTCACCGCCGCCTCCACCTCCGCCCGGCTTTTCTTCTGCAGCTTCAGCCCGAAGGCGACATTGCCCGCCACATTCAGATGCGGGAACAGCGCGTAATTCTGGAAGACCACGCCCACGCTGCGGCGATGGGGCGGCAGATGGGTGATGTCGCGCCCGTTCAGCACGATGCTGCCCGTATCCGGCTGGGCCAGCCCCGCGATCTGGCGAAGGAGGGTGGTCTTGCCACAGCCGGACGGACCGAGCAGTGTCAACAACTCCCCCCTGGGCATGCCGAGCGCGATATCGCTCAGCACCCGGGTCTGCCCGAACCGCTTGGACAGACCCTGGATCACCAGATGGTCGGGCAGGGGATGGGGCATGGGCGCGACGTCCTCCATCAGATCAGTTCCGCCTGCCAGCGTTCCACCCATTTGCCGCGTTCCTTGGCGACGAAGCCCCAATCAGGCACGAACAGCGTGGCCGGGTCGGGGAAATTGGTGGGTCGCGCGGCGGCACTGTTGGTCGGCGCGACGAAGGCCTTCTCCACCAGGATCGCCTGGATTTCCTCGCCCAGGAAGGCGTCGATCACCTGATCGGCCAGGCCGGAAGCAGGCGCCTTGGCGATCTTGGCGATGCCCGACGGCATGGCGAAGCCGCCTTCCGCCGGAATGGCCAGGTCGACCGGCGCCCCTTCGGCCTTGCGCGTCAGGGTATAGGCGGAAAACTGCCCGCCAATCATCGCCGCCTCGCCCTGTTCCAGCAGGTTCATGGCCTGCGGCGCGTTGGTGTAGACATTCAACAGATTGGGAACCAGGCTCTTCAGCTTCCGGAAGGCCGCATCGATCTCGTACTGCGCTTCGGCGAAGGGCTTGCCGGTTTCCAGATGCGCCGCCATCAAGAGGTTCCAGAAGCCTTCGGTGTTCTGGATCGAGGGGATGATGACCTTGCCACTATTGGCGCCGTCCCACATCGCTGCCCAGGAGGTGGGGGCCTTGGTGCCTGTATTGTAGGCGATGCCGGCCCAGGGGCGCTGATAGTTTGCCCACATCCCGTCGCGATGGATGGCGCTGGCGACCAGCTTGCCGAGATTGGGCGAGGCAGCGCTGGTGATCGGCGTGATCAGCCCTTCATCGGCGGCCCGGATCATGACGGGGTCGTCCATGATCACCACCGACAGTTTGGGCGCGGCCTTGTCGGCCTGCATCTTCTGCAGATTGGTCAGCGAGTTCGACCCTTCATACAGAATCTTTACGCCCAACTTGGCTTCCAGGACCGGAAAGACCGAGCCGTTGAAGTATTTCGCTGCCCCAGCCGGGCCGCCGATCACGATTTCCGTGGGCGCCGCCCGTACCAGCGACGGCATGGCCAGTGTGGCGGCGACCGCGCCACCCAGGCGCAGGAAACCGCGGCGATGTAGATCAAATCTGCGCATGAACCCGTTCTCCCCTGAAGAATGTTGCATGCTTCCTGCTGCAAGCGCCATACCAAATGTGCACATTTTGAAGTTTCATAAGAGTATCAAAAACTTGATCCATATTCCCCGGCAAGTGGGAATCGGACTAGCCTGCGCTGTGCACATTATTTTTGCGTGACTGTGCACATTCCGTGTGCAATAGAAATGGTATGATGCATATTTCACCACCGCGACCGCGCAAGGGCGATGTTGAGACCGACGAGGCGGTTTATGATGCCGTTCTGCGCGCTATTCTGGAGGGCAAGCTGGACGCGGGCGCCAAGCTGGCGGAGGTGCCGCTGGCCAAGGCCTTCGGTGTATCGCGCGAACGCATCCGCAAGATCCTGCACCGGCTGGTGGCGGAACGACGGCTGGAGGCGATCCCCAATCGCGGCGTGCGCGTTCCCCGCCCGACGCTGGAGGATGTGCGCGCCATCTATGAGGCGCATCGGGTGCTGGAAGCCGGCGTGATCGCCGAACTGGCCAACCGCATCAATGATGCGCTGATCGCGCGACTGCATGGCCATGTGGCGCGCGAAAAGCAGGCGGCGGAAACCCGCAACCGCGCCGATTCCGTGCGCCTGTCGGGCGAGTTTCACCTCCTGCTGACCGACAGCCTGGGCAATGAGGTGACGTCAGGCTTCCTGCGCGATCTGCTCAGCCGCTCCTCCCTGATGGTATCGGTCTATGAGAACCCGGCGGAGGCGATCTGCGGCGTCAGCGAGCACGCCGCGATCCTGGATGCGCTGGCACGGCGCGACACGGCACAGGCGCAGCGTCTCTCCGCCGAACATTTCCGCCAGGTCGAACAGCGCCTGAAGCTGAAGCGCCAGGAAGACGGCAAGATGGACGTGACCTTGCTGTTCACCGAAATCAGCAAGGGGTAGGGGAGGGGCGCTTGCGGGTGCATTGCGTCCTTGAGCAATGTGCAACGTGTCTGCTGGGTTAACTTGTCCAGGCAAGTCTGTGCTGCACTGCAGAACGACCAATCAAGTCAAGCACTCTACATTATGGCACACGATCTCTTGATAGGGTCCGTGCGGTTAAGCGTTGCCACAAAACTATCTATCGTCAGGGTCAGTAGCCACCTTTTGCAACACATAAATTTGATGGCTTGGAGGGAAAGCTCCTTCAAATCATGTTGCAGGGTGCCGAATTTTGAATAAAAATCCTCAAATATACAAATTTCGTAGTTTCAGGGGTAAATCATCTTATGAGTATTCTGCACGTGAACCAAATTTCCAAAAGGCTCATTGATACATATGGGACAATCGTTCCGTCGGAGGGCATTTCTGCTATCGACCCTGAGCGTGAACAAAAGATACTGACCCGGTGCTTGGCAGCATTTTCTATCTATGCCCTAACTGGTTGCTCAGAAGCAGAGGCGGCATCTGCTGTAGTTGATGGCGCCGATGACAACGGTATTGATGCCATATACTTCAGTCAAAGCTCCGACACACTTTATATTTCTCAATCAAAATGGATAAAAAGCGGCGTTGGCGCACCGAACGTTGAGGGCGTTATGAAATTTTGCACTGGGGTAAAGGATCTAATAAACAGTGAATGGGGTAGATTCAATGCTCTTGTAAATGCGAAGAGAGTAGATATAGAGCTCGCCCTTAGTACGTTTGATGTAAAAATAAAAACCATACTTATTCACACAGGTTCTGGTAATATACAAGAGCATGCATCAAGATGTATAGAAGATCTTATTTCTATTATGAATGATTCATCAGAAATAATGTCGTTAGATGAGATAAATCAGTCGAATATATATAAACTACTGGCTGTTGGCGTGGCAGGGAGGCCAGTCGATCTTGAATTCACTCTTACGAACTGGGGCAAGGAGGACCATCCCCTAGAGGCGTATTATGGTACGATTACCGGTACGGAGGTTCGCGATTGGTGGCTGGCACACAAAGAACGGCTGTTTGAAAGAAACCTTCGAAGTGTACTAGGAAAAACAGATGTCAATCAAGAAATACTATCAACGATAGAAAATAGGCCCGCTGATTTTTGGTTGTTCAACAACGGAATAACATTGGTCGCAAGCGAAGTTTCAAAAAAAGTTGCTGCAAATCGGGAGTTTGGGAGTTTTCGTGCCGACGGGGCAAGCATCGTTAATGGCGCGCAGACTGTTAGTACCATTGGTAGATTTCCTGGATCGGAAGAAAACATTAAGTCCGTCAGGATTCCCATACGAGTGATTTCACTTAAAAATGCGCCACAAGAGGCGCATTACGAAGAACTAATTACAAGATCAAATAATATGCAGAATAGAATAGAAGGACGTGATTTTGTCACGCAGGATCGTGAGCAGGGTAGGCTTCGACTAGAAATGGCATTGGAGGGATATTCATATAACGTTATTCGTTCAGAGGTTATGTCAACATCCACCGGTGAGTCGGTTGATCTTGCTGAAGCAACCGTTTCCTTGGCTTGTGGCAAGGCTGATCCAAGTCTCGCAGTCCTAGCTAAAAGAAATATAGGGCAATTCTGGAGTGATACCAAAAAAAGCCCTTATAAAGCTATATTTAATTCGCAAACATCCGCGACCACTTTACTTTTTTGTGTTAAGATTATGAGATGTATAGATAAGGTGATACATAATAGAATAAAAGAAATGCAAAGAAAATCTGGATTAAGATATGGCGTGCTGGTTCACGGAAATCGTTTAATATCATCAATTGTTTTCAACATAATATATGTAAAAAATTATGGAAACTTAGTGGAAGACGAAATTGTATCAAATATATCTAGTAGTGTAATAAATTTAATATTTTATGTGGTTGAAGAGAATTATTCTGATAATTTCATGGCAACTCTTTTTAAGAATACAGATAAAAGCAAGGTGGTTTTCGAGCTTACTTCAGAAAGAGCTTTATTGGAAAACTAGGGCATTTCTTCGCTTAAGCCCTTCATATCATGAACGCGATAAATTATGAGCCGAATAGCACCGTCATCGGCTCACGCGGGCGTATTGCGCGGCGTGCCGTCATTGATACATGCTTACTTTCCTGCTATATACCATGATATCTATCAACAAGGTGCATGCCATGGGAAAACGAACCGCCAAGCTTTTCACCACGGGCCGCAGCCAGGCCGTCCGGCTGCCCGTGGAGTTCCGCTTTGAGGGCAGCGAGGTCTTCGTGCGTCGTGATCCGAAAACCGGTGATGTGATCCTGTCGCGCAAGCCGGATTCCTGGGATGGATTGTTCGCGCTGTATGGCGAGGGCGACATCCCCGACGACTTCCTGGGGCCGAGTGACCGCGAGCAACTGCCCCAAGACCGCGACCCCTTTGAAGGCTGGAAGGAATGAGCGGCTATCTGCTCCACACCAAGATCGCCAGCCATGTGATCCGGGGGGATCGACCCGCGATCATCCAGCGGCTGGCAACCCTTCCCATGGAGGAGATCGCGATTTCTTCGGTGACTGAGGGCGAACTGCTCTACGGCCTTGCCAAGCGGAACTATCCGGCCGCGCTGACCCGGCGTGTGCGGGAATTCCTGCTGCGCGTGGACGTGCTGCCCTGGGATCACGAGGTGGCACAGGCCTATGCCGATCTGCGGGCGGGGTGTGAGGCGAGCGGCGTATCTCTTGCGCCGCTCGACATGATGATCGCAGCCCAGGCGGTCGCCGCCGATGCTATTCTGGTGACGAACGACAAGGCCTTCGCCCGCCTGCCCGATCCGCTGCGTATGGAGAGCTGGGACAGCTTGGGCCAATCGTGAACTGGGCTGTGCCGGCTGTTCGGCCTCGTCAATCCTGCGACGCTATCTTATTGAAAAGATTGGTGGGCCCGGCAGGACTTGAACCTGCAACCAAACCGTTATGAGCGGTTCGCACTAACCAATTGTGCTACGGGCCCGGCGCCGATCTCCGGACGAATGCGCTCTTAGCAGCCGGGCCGGGGCGGGGGCAAGCCTTTGCAAAGGTCGCTCAGCGGCGGAAGCTCTGTACCGCAATGACGACGCGCCCGGCGGTGCTGAGCCAGCACAGTGCCCCGAAGATCCAGGCGGCCGGCGCGAACCACTGCGGAAAGGCTGCGATAAACATGAGGAAGACGATGGTTTCTGCCCCTTCCAGCAGACCGCCCAGGTAATAGAAGCTCTTGCGGCCGCGCGCGCTGGAATGCAGGCTGCGCTTGGCGGCGATCGCGGCATAGGCCAGGAAGCTGGACCCGCTGCCGACAAAGCTGAAGATCAGGAAGGCGGCGGCCAGCGCATTGCCAGCCGGATCGGCCAGGGCCAAGCCGAAGGGCACGGCGCTGTAGAAGATGAAATCCGCGACAATGTCCAGAAAGCCGCCCAGATCGCTGGCCCCGGCATGGCGCGCGACCGGCCCGTCCAGCCCGTCCAGCAGACGGTTCAGCGCGATGCAGGCCACTGCCAGGCCGGTCAGCCCCAGCGCGAGCGCGGGCACGGCGCACAGCCCGATGGCAAAGCCCGTGGCGGTGACGCTGTTGGCGGAGATTCCGGCCCGCGCCATCTCCGCCCCGATCCGGTTCAGCGTTGGGTCGAGGAGCCGGCGCAGTGCCGCATCGAACATGGGGTCAGCTGCGTCGATTGCCGGGGCGCAACGTGGCAATGCGCCCATCCGGGTCGTCGGTCTGGTCATCAGGATTGCCATCATCCTGTGCTATCGGCCCGGCGGCCGCGTTATCGGCTGGGGT
>Ga0209066_10005554_pt1 | contig 13230 bp, 11 predicted proteins | sample All_14_2_FD_187198 | JGI IMG/M metagenome (GOLD analysis project Ga0209066, IMG submission 187198) | Freshwater microbial communities in response to fracking from Pennsylvania, USA - Allegheny Zone_MetaG_DW_15 (SPAdes) (version 2) ...
TGCCAGGTGGCGTACATGGCCTGCGTGTCGATCTTGCGCGCCTCGCGCTTGGCCGTGCTGGGTATGTGTCGCGGGTCGGCGGTGGTGGCTGCGTCCACCATTTGGCGGATGACGGCCTGATCCAGCGTAAAGCTGCCGCCCTCAAAGCCGATGACATCCACCAGCGGCAATCCATCCGCGCCTGCAACCAATGTCACTTGACCCTTCACGACACGCAGGCACAGCATCTGCGTGCGCTTGTTACCACGCGCCACGCCGATGGGCAGCAATCCGTCTTCAGCAGGTTGCACCGAGGTTTGCTGCAGGCCGAGACTGGCAGCCACAAATCCGCACACCGCGTGGGCATCGCAGCGCCACTGGGCCAGTCGTGCAGGGGGGACAGCCACGCGGTTGATGTCGCTGCGCTTGTCACACACCACGAACGACGCGACGGGCGCGTTGGCGCGCGGCACCGTGTGCACGGGCATGCTGCACTCATGCTCGCAGCCCGGGCACAGCACGCTATGGGCAGGGCGTGCTTTCAGCAACAAGCCTTGTGACTTTAGGGCGGACACTGCCGCCGTGGGCCACTGGCTCAACTCTTCCGTGCTGACCGTGACTGATTCGCCGAGGCGCGCGCCAACGCGGCCCAGCAACTCGCTCAAGGCGGCTTGGGGTGTCATTCCACGGTTTCGGGTGCCACAACTCCGGCGGGATCGGGTGTGGCCGCGTCTTCAGGTTCGCGCGGTTCAATGCCGGATGCACTGAGCATGTCGCGCAGCTTCAGGTCCAGCTCGTCGTACTTGAGCGAGCAGGAGTTGGGGTAGGTGATGTGGATGTGGACCGTCTTGGGTGGCCGGTCGGCCTCCACCACCATGCGCACTGCCAGGTCCACCTGGGTGACGCTGTACTGGGCCATGGGCATGGCGGCTTGAATGCGATCCAGCAAGGCATAAACGGCCTGCGGGTCTTGGTTGGTATCGGCTTCCAGCGAGATGCGCTCACCCTTGGTGGCCCGGGACGACAGGCGCAGCTTCTTGACGACAACGCTCTCAATGCCACTGCCCAGGTCATAGGTGAACTCAAAATTGCGCTGTCGCAACGGTCCCAAGTCATACACCCGCGAGTCTTTAGGGTCCGGCGGCAGTTCGGGCAATTGCAGAATGGTTTCGGCAAACATGGCTTGTAGCGGCTCGATAGCTTTGTAGGAGCCTCGATAGTTCAAGTCCAGCGTGCCTTCGGACTGCGAGTAGACAAAGACCACCTCAAATGCCGGGTTGTGCGGGCGAATATTAAATTGGCCGTTGACCCACTCGGAGCTTTGCTGTGAATAGTCTTCGGGGTAGGCAAAAAAATAGTCGCGGTCACCCCGGCGAAAAGGTTCCACCACGCAGTTGTTGCCCCGGCCCTCGGTGTGGTGAAAGTAGGTCCGGATGCGGTTGGCCAGGGCATCGATGCTGGCCGTGTCCACCGAAGCCGTCTTGTGCGACAGGTTCTTGCGCTTGCGCCAGTACGACAGCGTGTCTGCATGGTAGAAGCGCGTGGCACCATGCCAAAACGTGTTGTGGTCCAAAAACGTGACCATGGCGCGCTCAAAGTGGTTGACCATTGCCGCCAGCTTTTCAGCGAAGGCGACGGCGGCGTTCGGGTCCGCATCTTGGTCCAAGTGCCATTGGGCCTCGTCCAGAATGGCGCGACAACCCTTCTCGCAACCCATCTCAAAGATGTCGCGGAATTCCGCATCCATCGTGTTGCGCTGGGCGTCTGGCAAGGCCAGCCAGGCGGCAAACAGCTCGTCGTGCCGGGTTTCGGACATGGCAGCAAAGTCGAACTCGCCAAACACTGCGCGCGCCGCAAAGTAGCGGCCCAGCAGGGCATTGGGCATTTGCCGAAAAAAATCTCGGGTCGAATAATGACGGGCCATGTGTTCTCCCTGCTGGACGGTGAAATCAGCGCGGAACTCACGCGATCAGACGCCACTGAGCACTGTTGTACAGTGCAGTATATCCACAGTACAAATGCTGTATGGGGTAACACCATGGCATCCGCAAAAACCACCACCATCACTTTTCGCATTGAGCCCAACCTGAAAGAAGCGCTGCGAGCTGCCGCCGAACAAGAGCACCGCAGCATCGCCAATATGATCGAAGTGATGATCAGGGACTACTGTGCTCGCAGTGGCATTGCGATCCCTGAATTCAGCGAATCACCAGTGCGCGGCCAGAAAAAAGCCGCCGACAGGAAATAAAAGAAATGGCGCTCTCGCTCAACAAACCCAAGCTCGATAACCTCGCCAACGAAATCTGGAAATCTGCCGAGCGCCTGCGTGGCAAGTTCAAGGCGTACGAATACCAAAGCGTCATCCTGCCCATCATCGTCATCCGCCGGCTCGAATGCGTGCTGCTGGCTTGGCGCGAGGCCAAAAGTGCCGAGGTGCTGGCCAAGCGACCCAATCTCACCGAAGACGCGCTCGCCAAGCTGGTGAAAGAACTGGAGCTGAACCCCCAGCAGTCGCCTTTCTCGAATACCACCCACTGGACGCTGCGCAAGGTCTACGAAGAAGACCACACGCTGCTGGAAGCCAACTTCCGCTCGTACATCAATGGGTTCTCGCCAGCGGTGGAAGAGATCATCGAGCACTTCAACTACCGCAACACCATCACGCTGATGGTGAAGAACAACCGGCTGGCCCCCATCCTGAACCAGTACAAGGAACTGCCCCTGGGCCCGGACCAACTCTCGGGCCTGGAGATGGGCTACATCTACGAAGAGCTGCTGCGCCGCTTTTCGGAGCAAAGCGGCGACGAGGCCGGAGAACACTTCACCCCGCGCGAAGTGGTACGCCTGATGGTGGAACTGCTGGACATCCCCATCCCCGACCGGCACTTTTCTGTGTACGACCCGGCCTGCGGCACCGGCGGCATGTTGTCCGTCGCCAAAGAGCACTTGCTCGAACGGGCCGCCACACCGGCTGAAAAAAACCGGGTGGAAAAGTACCTGACCGTGCACGGCCAAGAGCTGTCACCCTCCAACTACGCCATTTGCCAGGCCGACCTGCTGATCAAAAGCGAGGCGCAGCAGCGCAAAACGGTTTTCCTGGGCAATTCGCTGATTCCGCACGACCCGCACAGCAAAGAACCTGGTGACCAGCTGCCCGAGAGCAAATACCGCTTCAACCGCATGCTGAGCAACCCACCTTTTGGCGTCACCTGGGGCGGCAAGGACGGGTATGAGACCGAGGCGCGCAAGCTGCTCAAAACCCGCTACCGGGCAGGCCTGCCCCGCGTGAACGACGGCGCGCTGCTGTTTCTGCAAACCATGCTCGCCAAGATGGTGGAGCCCGCAGACGGCGGCAGCCGCATCGCCATCGTCTTCAACGGCTCGCCGCTGTCCAACGGCGACTGCGGCTCGGGCGAAAGCGAAATCCGCCGCTGGATTCTGGAAAACGACTGGCTCGACGCCATCGTCATGCTGCCCGACCAGCTCTTCTACAACACCGGCATCTACACCTACATCTGGCTGCTGCGCAACGACAAGCCCGCCAGCCACAAAGGCCGCGTGATGCTGATCGACGCGCGCCAGCAGTGCGAGAAAGAACCCAAAGCCTTCGGCAACAAGCGCAACCGCATGACCGATGCGCACCGCCAGTGGATTGAAACCCGGTATCAGAAGGGGTGGGCCAAAGGCTTTGACGACCCCCACGTCAAGCTGTTCAAAGCCCAGGACTTTGCCTTCCACAAGGTCAAGGTCGTGTTCTGGCAGACCGACGCGCACGACCAGCCGGCCACCGTGACCGAGCCGTACGAAAAAGCCTTTACCGCCGCCAACCTGAAGAAAGAGCAGGAGTTTCACGACAGCGACATCACCTTTCGCGTGCGCGTGAAGGCGCAGGGCCAAGAAAAAACCATCACCATTGCCCTGAAGCCTGCGGACAGCGCCACTAAAAAACTCAAAGTCGCCTTGGGCGACAGCGCAACCCTGTGGCCCGAAATCCTGTCGGTCGAATGGACGCATCGGCACTACGTGGCCGACGACGAATACATCCCCTACGGCGAAGACATTGCTGCCTTTTTGAAGCGCGAAATTGCCAAGCCCATCATCCGCTGGGAAGACAGCCCGCAACTGGGCTATGAAATCCTGCCCAACAAATACTTCTACCGCTACCAGCCGCCGACACCGGCCAAAGACTTGCTGGCCAGGTTCTGGGATCTGGAGCAAGAGGCGGAGAAGATGTTGGAGGGGTTGGCGAAATGAGTGCGGGGCACGCTGCAACGGCAGACTCAAGCTTGCTCGGTCAATCGCCAGTTGGTTGGCGAGTTGATCGCATTCGTGATCATTTATCGGGCATCGTTGGCGGCGAGTGGGGTGATGATCCCGACGCACATGATGACGGGATTGAGCTACCCGTGATTCGGGTTGCTGACATTCGTGATCTTGATCTGACGGTTGATGGACTGACCATTCGGCGAATCAAAGAGTCGAAGCTGACTGGGCGCCTGATTGGAAAACAGACAATTCTTCTCGAAAAATCTGGTGGTGGCGAGAACAAGCCTGTTGGTCGAGCGGTGCGCACGAATAGGGTTACCTTTGATGCTATTTGCTCGAACTTCATGGCGAAGGTTGACTGTTGCGACACCGTTGCGCCTGAATTCGTTGTTTACATGCTCGATGCTCTGTACTCTTCCGGTGTGAACGGTGCTTGTATCCAGCAGACGACCGGAATTCAGAATCTGCGCGTATTGGATTATCTGAATACAAAAGTCGCATTCCCCCCCTTGCACGAACAACTGAACATCGCCGCCTATCTGGAAGCCAGTTGTGCCGCCATCGACGCGGCCGTCGCTGCCAAACGCCGCCAGCTTGACACCCTGGAGGCCCTGCGCAAGTCCATCATTCAGCGGGCGGTCACACGGGGCATCGCGGCCGACGCGGCGCTCGAACCCACCGGCAATGTGTGGTTGGAGCAAGTTCCGCACGGCTGGAAGCTGGTGGCCCTCAAGCGCATCGCCGAAATTCGCGGTGGGCTGACGCTGGGCAAGCAGTACGAAGGCGAGTTGGTCGAGCGCCCGTATTTGCGCGTGGGCAATGTGCAGGACGGCCACCTTGATTTGGCCGACGTGTCGGTGATCGAACTCCCGGCCAGCGTGGCGGCCGGGGTGGAGCTGTGCCCGAACGATGTGCTGATGACCGAGGGCGGCGATCTGGACAAGCTGGGGCGCGGCCACTTGTGGCGCGGCGAGATTGCAGGCTGCCTGCACCAGAACCACATCTTTGCCGTGCGCTGCTTCCCGCACAAGCTCAAGCCGATGTTTCTGGCTTACGCCACGGCCGCCCAGTACGGGCGCGACTACTTTGAGGCCACGGGCAAGAAGACCACCAACCTGGCCAACACCAATGCCACCAAGGTCGGCCAGTTCCCTATTCCCTTGCCACCGTTGGCTGAGCAAGAAGCCATCTGCGCCCACCTGGATGAAAAAACGGCCGAGGTGGGACGCATCGCGGCCACCATCACCGCCCAAATCGACACCCTGATCGCCTACCGCAAATCCCTGATCCACGAATGTGTGACCGGGCAGCGGCGGGTGACCGAGCGGATGTTGCGACCTACATGACTGGCATGGAACTGATCTTGACCATGCAGGGCGAGGCCACCACCAAGCTGCATCGAGAAGCAAAGTGGCAAGCCGGTCATCTCGCCAGACAACTTCAAGCGGATGGCGGTCAAGAAGGTCAAAAAATCAAAGGCAGTGAGGACTGATCATGGCAAAAGCACCGGAGTTGAAGTTTCAAAAGCACATTGCAGACTTCCTCGTTCGGGTGCACCGCTACGGCGTGCTGGAGCAGGCCGACATCACCGACACCGAGCACTGCATTGCCGAAGATGCGCTGTGGGCCTTTTTGAATGCCACGCAGGCGGAGGCACTCCAAAAGCTGAATGCCGACTACGGCAGCGATGCGCGTGGTGAGGTTTTCAAAGCCCTGCGCAACGAACTGGCTCACACGTCGCTGTGGTTGCTGCTGCGCAATGGCTTGAAGGTGCGCGGGCTGGAGCTGCGACTGTTCTACCCCAAGCCCCGGTCCAGTGAGAGCGTGGGCGCGCTCAAGTACGTACAGAACCGCATCACCTTTCGGCCGCATTTTTACTTTGGAGAGACGAACCACGAGATTGATTTCGTCTTCTTCCTCAACGGGCTGCCCATCGTGGCGCTGGAGCTGAAGCACGAAAAAAACCAGACGGTGCATGATGCAATAGCGCAGTTCACCCAGCGCGACCACACGCGCAAGATTTTTCAGCACCCGTTTTTGTACCTGGCCGCTGACACCAGCGACGTAAAAGCCGCCACCGACCCGCGCCGCGAGCAGAACTTTCGCTGGCACAACATGGGGCTGACCAATACGGCCAGCGTCGATACCGAATACCCGGTGGAATTTTTGTACCGCGAGGTGCTGGGGCCGGATGCGTTGATGGAGGCGCTGTCGTTCTTTCTGGTACGTGTGCCCCAGCGCGATGCGCAGGACGACAGGCCGGAGCGGCCCGCCTTCACGCTGTTTCCGCGCTACCACCAGAGCCGCTCGGTGCGCAAGGTGGCCGATAGCATTTCGGAGCACTTTGCTGTAAACGGCGATATTGGCCGCAAGTACCTGATCAACCATTCGGCGGGCAGCGGCAAGACGCTGACCATATGCTGGCTGGCAGACCGGCTGCACAGCCTGTACAAGCCCGGCACCAGCGAAAAGCTGGTGGACATGGTGTTCATCCTGACCGACCGCAAGTCGCTGGACACCAATGTCCGGGAAGACTTGGAGAACTTCACCCACCTGAAAGATGTAGTGGGGCTGGCCCGCAAGGCAGATGACTTGCCGCGCTTTATGGCGCAGCGCAAGTCGATCATCGTGACCACGCAGCAAAAGTTTGCCTGGGTGCTGGACCAGATCCAGAACAACCCGGTGTTGAAGACGCTGCGCGTTGCCTTCTTGATTGACGAGGCGCACCGCTCGCAAGAAGGCCAGATGGGTGCCGCCATTCGGCTGCCATTTCGCAGGGTAGATGAGCCCGATGCCGAGGACGCGTCGGATGAAGCCACTGACCCGCAAGAGCAGATCGCCCGGATCATCCGCGAGCACGACCTGAACCAGTTGATGGTGGCGTTCACCGCCACGCCCGCGCCAGCCACAGTCAGCCTGTTTGGTGAGGCGTTTGATACCTACTCCGAGGCCGAGGCGATTGCCGAGGGCTACATCGTGGACGTGGCGGCGAGCATCATTTCATACAAGACGCTGTACAACCTGCGTTGCGCGGTGGTGCCCAAGCCGGAAGACGAGGCGCGCTACCCGGCGGGCGTGGTGGCCAAGGCACTGAAGAATGTGGCCTATCAGGACGACGGACTGATTCAGTACAAGGCCGAGGTGATGTTGCGGATTTTTGAGAAAGATGTGATGCCGCTGATTGGCGGGCGGGCGAAGGCGATGATCGTGACCAGCTCCCGTGTGGCGGGTTTGCGCTACTTTGAAATCATCACCGAAAAGCTCAAAGAACGGGGTGCGGCCTACCACGCGCTCTATGCGTTTTCGGACTTTACCCACCCCGAAACCAATGCGGCCATCAGCGAGCACTCGGTGAATGGGCTGGTAGATGGCGAGTTGATTGAAGACCGGTTTGAAGGCGATGACTACCGGCTGATGGTGGTGGCCAACAAGTTTCAAACGGGGTTTGACCAGCCTTTGCTGGCAGGCATGTTTCTGGATAAGCCGGTGGTGGACCGCAATGCGGTGCAAACCGTTTCTCGTTTGAATCGCTGCCATGAAGGCAAGAAAGATGTGGTGGTGGTGGACTTCACCAACAACGCCAAGGCGATTCTGAAGGCGTTCACCAAATACCGCAAAGGCACGTCGTTTGAGCCGGAAGAGCCCGACCAGGCGCTGTGCCTGAAGCTGTACGACGAAATTTTGGCGGCCGAGTTGTTCACGCAAAAGGATGCCGCAGACCTGGGCCAGCTATTGGCCACCGGCACGGACGCACAGGTGCAGTACACGGTCGATGCCTTGCGCAAGCGGTTCCAAGCGCGGTGGAGCGATATGGAGGAGCGCAAGGCGTTCGTCTATCTGCTGGCCAAATTCGTGAAGAGCTTTCATTTCCTCACCTGCTTTTTTACCTTCGCAACCGAGGTGCAGGTGCTCTCCAAATTTGCCGAGTACGTGGGCCCACAACTGATCAAGGCGGGCAACGTGTCGGAGTTGATGAAGTTGATTCGGCAGACCGAGGTCATCAAGGCCAGCGTGACCTACCAGGGGGTGACCACCAGCGCTGGCCCGGTCAAGCTCAAACCCGGCAAGGGCAGGCCGGTCGCTGGCCCGCCGCCGCTCAAGGTGTCGGTGCAGGAAATGATTGCCAACATCTTGACCAAATTTCCGATCAGCGACGAAGAGGCCATTCTCATCAAGCAGGTGACCGAAGCAAAGGCGGCTGATCTGTCGATCCGCCAAACGGTGACGGCGCATCGCTCGGATGGCATTTATTTGAATGGCGTTTACCGTGGCCAGGTGAATGGCGAGATTCAGGCGGTCTATAACGACATGGGGCGCTTTGAAGAGTTGTCGGACATCAAGTACACCGATGTGGCAGGCATTTTCGACATCATGGCCATGACCGTGATTCAACACCACTTGCACGTTGCGGCATAAAGCCATGGGCAAGACCATTGCGCAGATCCCCGAAGACGACCGGCCACGCGAGAAGCTGTTGCGCAAGGGTGCGTCTGCCCTGAGTGACCAGGAGCTGCTGGCCGTGCTGCTGGGCAAAGGCACCGCCAGCATGGACGTGATGACCCTGGCCGCCAAGCTGGCTCGGCTGATCGACGAGAAGGGTTTGAATGTCACGGCGAACGACCTGACGCAGTTTGATGGCGTGGGCGATGCCAAGGCCACCTTGGTGCTGGCCGCCATTGAGTTCGCCCGCCGCCGCATCAAACCCGAAGGCTCCAGGATTGAAACCCCGGCCGACCTGTTGCCCCATGTGCGCCACTACGCCGACCGCAAGCAGGAACACTTTCTGTGCGCCAGCATCAACGGCGCCAATGAAATCTTGAATATTCGCGTGGTGTCGATTGGCTTGGTTGATCGAAGCCCAGTGCACCCGCGAGAGGTATTTGCCGATGCGCTGGCCGACCGTGCGGCCGCCATCATTGTTGCGCACAACCACCCCAGCGGTGGCGTTGAGCCGTCGGCGAGTGACATCAAAATCACCGCCCAGCTCAGGGAAGCAGGGAACATCCTAGGCATCGAGCTGTTGGACCACATCATTTTTAACCGCGCTGACTACTTCAGCTTTCTGGAAGCGGGTCGTCTGTGAGCGAATCGGCCAAAAGTCTGATCGCCTACTGCCGCGAGAACGCCCGCGTCTGCCCGATGCCGCAGCGGTGGAGCGCGCTCTGGGAGCTGTTGCCGGATCGCACCCGTGTCGGCGCTGGCTGGCAACCGCCGTTGCCCTTGATTCTTGGGGCTTGGGATGACACGCCCGGGAAATTGCTTCGACTGGCTGAACACATCGAGTGGGCGGACCAACATGGCGGACTGGAGATGGTTGCACGGTTTCTGCGCGCCCTGCCAGAAGATGAATGGTTTCACCTTGGGGACTAACCGGTTCTGTTTCACGAAGGCAAACCTATGACCGCCGATACACTTTTTTGCGCCCTGTCGTCTGTCCGCATCACGGAAATGGTCCGGACGGCTATGCACGCCGTTTGCTATGCGGGTCCCGGAATTCAGCCAGATGTGGCACAGGCGATAGCAGGGACAGCCAAGCGACTTGGGCCAGAAATGATGACCGTGAGTCTGGATTTTGACGACCGTGTCATGCGCATGGGCTACGGCAACGTAGACGCGGTCAAGCTGTTGCTGGACGCTGGCATTGCGGTGCAAAGTTCACCCGGCCTGCGCACGGCCTTGGTCGTTGTGGACAACGAGGGCTATATCTTTACCCCCACTGCGCTGTATCTGGAGGCCGAGCCCACCGACGGCGCTGCCTCCAACGCCGTGCGCATGTCGGGCGAACAGGTGGCCCAGGCGCTGGCCCGGCTGTCGCCTGCTGCCAAGGCAATCGCGATAGCCCAGGCCAAGACCCCCGAGGCCAAACAGCGCATTGAAGCCTTGACTGTGGATGTCGTATCGGCACCCATCACGCCAGCAAAATTGGCCGAAGTAACTTCCAGCCTTGAAACAGCGCCACCAGTGCGCTTTGACTTGGCGCGACAGGTACGGGTATTTGAGCCGTATCTGCAATACGTGGAGTTGAGCCTGACCGGCGCGGCCATTCAGCGCCATCGCATGGCGATACCCGAAAAAATTCAGAAGTTGGGTGGCAGCAAAGAGCTCGAAAACCGTTTGCGCACCACGTTCGAGCTGATCGAGAAGGGCAGCAAGTTGTCGTCCAAGCCGCTGGAGGACGCGCTGAACGAGATCCGCAAGAACTTCACGCCCTCGCTGGGCAAGGACCACGGGCGGGTGGTGCTGAAAGCCGCCAAGCCGCATTTGGTAGCCCGGCTGACAGAGTTCCGCGCCAAGCTGGAGGCGCACCAGAAAGCAGTCGCTGAGGGTCTGCAAAAACACCTCGATACCTCTCGGGAGCAGATCGTTGCCTACTACCTCCCGCGCGTAATAGAGGTCAAGCCAGATGCGCTGCTCGGTCAATCGCTCAATGGCGCGGTTTCCGAGGCGGCCGCAAGCCGCTGGCTTCACGGAGAGTTGGATAAAGTCTTTCCCAGCGCTGAATCTTTGATCCAGGAAATGAGGCTGGACGAGCGCTACAAAGATGTGACCTTCGAGACGCTGAACCGCGAAGACTTTTTGGATTCAGTCAAAGACGCATTCCCGAGTGTGGATTGGGACAAGGCGTACAGCGAGTTCAAGGCTGCTGGGCAGAGCGAGGCAAAAGACCCAGGAGCCAAGTAGCCTTGTTGTGTTCCCGGTGAACGCGACCACGAGAGGTCCATGCGCGACCACGCCCTCTTGGATGTGCTCGACCGCATGGGCAACTTGCTGCACGACATAGGCTTAGACCATGCCCACATTGAATTGCAACCGGCGCACCAGGAACGCAACGAGGTGAGGGTTTGACATGGAGCTCGACCAGAACACGTTAGAAATGCAATGTGGCCAGAGCGACCACGGGCTGTCCGCACGTCGTCTGTGGGAGCACACAGAGCTGGGGCAGGTCAACGTTTTCAGTCATGCCATCAGCGCGCGGCCGGAGTTAAATGATCCCGCCGCGTTCATCGACATTGTTCGTTTTGATGGCGATGCTTTTACGCTGGCTGGTCTGACGCTGGCCGAACTGAGGGCCGGTCGGATTCCGGCCGATAGTTCCCTTCATGGCGATGCCGTCCTGGTTGAACCCACCCACACGGAAGACATCGCCGCCTTTGTTCGCGCTGTCGCAAGTCATCTTGACCTGTGTTCATGTCGGCAGGCCGTGCGCAACCAGCATCAACAATTTTTGCCATCAGCACATGCGGATGACGTGTTCGGCGTTCCTCTGTTATTCAGCACGCTGCAGCGGCTCTTGCGAAGCCTGGGCAAGTCAAAGGCCAGAGCCGAGCAATGGCGAAAGACCATTGAGAATTTTCACAAGAAGGGCCTGAGGGTTGAGGAATTCGATCGCTCGAACCTACCCGCTGAATTGGCCGCCCTGGACGACGACGGCGAGCAAATTTCTGCGTGCGATTTGGCCAGCCTGTGTGATTTTTCCGCACTGCGGATTTCCGTGATACCGGTGATCAAGGATGCGCAACGGCAGCTGCGCTTTTCGACGGCTCCCGATCGAGCCTTGAAGCGAACCAAGAAGCTGCCCAAAGCGCAAACGGGGCAGACCCGCACTGTGGCCGGATTCGACCCTGTCCTGGGCTACCGTATCGAACAGGTCGAGCATCAGACATTGTGGGGGCCGGAAAGCTATTGGCAGGCCGTGAGGCACGATGGGCTGGTGATTCGCAACGTCATGAAACAAGCCCTGTTCCCCGAGCGGGAGACTGCTGCCGCACTGGCCGCCAGCCATGCCAAGTTGAACTTTCCCAAGCGCGTTGCCTTGGGGCGCTTCAGCGGTTATGCATGGACCGGAGGCGAGGCGTACCGGGAGTGGTTGATCACCTTGCCGCACTATCCTGCGAGTTACTTGTCTGGTCACTTCGAGATTCGCAACGTCCTGGTGCATGTCCGCTGTGATGTTCGGGACGGGGCTGATGGCGAACGGGTGCTGTTGTTGCAGGAGGTGCAGAGCGACTGGGCACAAAGTGCACGCCGAGCAATTGCGTGTGGCGACATGGAGCCTGGTGATGATGGGTGCCCACCGTTTCTGAAGGAGTGGCCTGCCTTGGCGATGAAGCTGGTGTTGCTGCACGCAGTGCATCAGGGTCTGGATGCGGTGGCATGGACGCGGGGTGCGCATCAGGTGTTTCGTTACCAGGGCCTGGGCGCAACGGGGTTGAATGAACTTTACGACCGCACTCTGCCGCGTGAGGTCAATCGGATGATGAAACCCTTTGGCAGCGCCTGCGAAACGCTGGGGGTGTTTGTGCCGACCAATTTCAGCATCAAGCAGACTGAAAATGGGTACGAGGTTTTCTCACCTGAAGGCGAGTTCTTGGGGGCAGCCCCTGCACTGGAGGACGCTAGGCAATTTGTGCCTGATCTTGGGCATGAACTGCTTTATGACGTGCATAGCGTCCGCTTGTCCGGCGCGGTACGCCAATCAATTCTCGAAAATGGATTTCCGGCGTGGGGCTGACCTGTGTAGCAGGGCAACTGTCCAGCCATGTTTTCCATCAACTTCTCCAGGAACGCATCGCGCTGGGTTGGCTTGCGGTATTGCTCGAACCCTTCGCCTTGATCGGCTGCTATCGCCAGGGTTTGTTGTTTCATCTTCATCTGCCTGTCGTCAACCCAAGGGGCGCTGTCCACCTCGGCTGCGCTGCAATGGAACGACATTGCTGACTCTTCCATTGGCCATGTCTTGCAGCAGCGCCAAGCGGGTTCCCAACAGTTGCCATGCTTCGCGCATCGGTCCTTCGTACTGCGCACGTTGATAGATGCGCTTGACCTTTCCGGCTTCGGCGTGGTTCAGGCACTTTTCGACCACATCGGGGAGGGCACCGAGTTCTGCCATGGTGGTGGCCGCTGTCCGGCGCAGGTCGTGCGGTGTCCATTTGCCGCCGGGTAGAACCAGGGCGTTCACGTCTTTGGAGCGGCCACTCATGGGAA
>Ga0209066_10005556_pt1 | contig 13228 bp, 14 predicted proteins | sample All_14_2_FD_187198 | JGI IMG/M metagenome (GOLD analysis project Ga0209066, IMG submission 187198) | Freshwater microbial communities in response to fracking from Pennsylvania, USA - Allegheny Zone_MetaG_DW_15 (SPAdes) (version 2) ...
CGGGCGAACACCATTCGGAAAGAGGCAAGGCCATGTTCAAAAATCTCGGCCAGATGATGAAGCAGGCGCAGGAAATGCAGGAGCGGATGGCCGCCATGCAGGAAGACATCGCGCGGCTTGAAGTCACCGGCCAATCCGGCGGCGGCATGGTGACCGTTACCCTGTCCGGCAAGGGCGATGCGCGCGGCCTGTCCATCGATCCCGCCCTGTTGTCCGACCCGGCGGAAAAGGATGTGCTGGAAGATCTGATCGTGGCGGCCTTCAACGACGCCAAGGCCAAGGCCGATGCGAAGATGCAGGAAGAAACCCAGAAGCTGATGGGCGGGCTGCAGCTGCCGCCCGGCGTGAAGCTGCCCTTCTGAACCCGCACGACAGGCCACAGCGCCCATCATGCGCGAAATCGACCGCGTCATCCATCTTCTGGCCCGGCTGCCGGGGCTGGGTCCCCGATCAGCCAGGCGTGCCGCGCTGGCCCTGATCCGTGATCGCGAAGGCCTGATGCGCCCGCTGTCGCAGGCCCTGGCTGAAGCGGCGGATGCGGTGAAGCCCTGTTCGGTCTGCGGCAATCTGGACACGGTCGATCCCTGCGGCATCTGCACCAACCATAAGCGCGACCGCGCCATGATCTGCGTGGTGGAGCAGATCGGCGATCTATGGGCCATGGAACGCAGCGGCGCCTTTTCCGGCCTGTATCACGTGCTGGGTGGCGTGCTGTCCGCCATTGACGGGGTGGGGCCGGAAGATCTGACGGTCGCGGCCCTGGTGGCGCGCTGCCGCACGGGCGAGGTGCGCGAGGTGATCCTGGCCACCAATTTGACCGTGGACGGCCAGACCACGGCCCACTACATCGCCGAACGGCTGGCGGAAACCGGGGTGACGTTGACCCGGCTGGCGCCGGGCGTTCCCGTCGGCGGTGAATTGGATTATCTGGATGACGGCACGCTGGCGGCTGCACTTGCGGCACGCCGATCCGCCAGCTGAAGAACGATGCCGGTCCGGGGGAAGGGAGCGCGATCTTGGGTGTGAAGCAGAAGCGGGTTGTCTTCCTGTCGCAGTTCGGCATGCCGGGCAGCTATGACCCCGCCATCTTCAGCGATGCGCCGGGCGGCGACGATGAAGGCCACTGGATCGGGCTGCAGCTGGCCGGGCTGGGCCTGACGGACCGGATCGCCTATTCCAGCCGTCGCATCTGCCATGGCGCCCTGCCGCCGGAGCCGGAGGAGGCGGATATCGCCATTCTGGGCGGCAGCCTGCATTCCGTACAGGACGATCTGCCCTATCAGCGCCGCCTGAAAGATTGGTTCGCCCGCTGGCGCGCCGCGGGCCGGCCGCTTTTCGGCATCTGCGGCGGCCATCAGCTGATGGCGCATTGGCAGGGGGCGCCGGTGGACAGGGTGCCCGACGGGCCGGTCTGTGCCACCGAAACCATCCGCCTGACGCAGGCCGGCCGCAGCCATCCCCTGTTCGCGGGGCTGGAGAGCAGCGAGCTGGACTTCCATTTCGGCAACTACGAACGCGTGGCGCGCCTGCCCGACGGGGCGGTGCTGCTGGCCGAGCGCCCAGACCTACCCGCCATGGCGGTCGATCATGGGGCCGGATGGTGGAGCGTGCAGTTCCACCCCGAAGCCGATCGCGACATCTTTGTCATGAGCTGGGGCGATAAAGGGCCGGGCTTTCGCCATAATTATCGTCCAGTTCCAAGATCAACGCAGCTTTTGCGCAACTTTCTTCTGTCCTGCGGAGTATCGGAAGCATGACCCGCCGTCCCAATATCCTGTTCGCCCCGGCCTTTGCCCTGGCGCTGGCAAGCGCATCGCCGGCCATGGCCCAGGCTGAACCCATCACCGCTGCCCCGGCCGGTCCGCTGGGTCTTGTGCTGTATCAGGGCGGTCAGGCCGTGGTGACCGATCTGCGCCGGGTGGCCCTGCCCGCCGGCAAGTCACAGCTGCGCTTTCCCGAGCTGCTGGACACGCTGGACCCATCGGGGCTGACCGCCGAAAGCGGATCGCCCGCGCGCATCCGCCGTGTCTCCGTCTCCGGCGAGGTGATCGACTATCGCAGCCTGCTGAAGCGTCTGGTGGGCGGGCAGGTCCGCTTCGCCACCCAGCTGCCGGGCGATGCCGGCGAAAAGGTGGAAACGGCCCGCGTCGTGTCGGTCGATAGGGGGCTGGTGCTGAATTTCGGCGACCGGATCGAAATCGACCCGCCGGGCCGGGTGCTGTTCGATGCCCTGCCGGAGGATATCGGCTTCGCACCTCAGGCGATCCTGAGTGTCGAGGCCCCGGCGGAAGACCGGCAGGCCCCCGTAACGCTGGTCTATCCGGCGGCCGGGCTGGACTGGTCGGCGGAATATGAGCTGGCGCTGGGCGACAAGGATGCACGCCTGCGCGGCTGGGCCGTGCTGCGCAACGGCACCGGCAAGGCGATCACCGCCAATGTGGCGCTGGTGGCCGGCGATGTGGCGCGGGCGAAAACCGTCCGCCCGATGGCCGTGATGGCGCGCGCGCCTGCTGCCGAGATGGCCGATTCCGCCGGTTTCGCGCCGATGCCGGAAGCCGTCCGCGCCGAAGACCGCTATGTCTATCGCCTGCCCGAGCAGGTCATCCTTCCTGCCGATGGTGTATTGCGTGAAGCCCTGGTGGCCGATGTGACCGTGCCGGTTACCCGCCTCTACCGCCTGGAAGGCGGCCCCGGCGCGGGCTTTGGCACCCAGGGCCCGGGGGCGGAGCCGGAACGGCCCACGCTTCTGGTTCGGTTCCGTAACGATCAGGCGTCCGGCCTGGGCAAGCCGATGCCGGCCGGGATCGCGCGGCTGTATCAGCAGACCGAAGCCGGGGCGCGCTTCGTGCTGGGCGAGGATCGCATCGGCCATATTCCCGCCGATGGCATGGTGGAACTGACCCTGGGTCGTCCTTTCGACGTGACAGCCGGGCGCGCCACCGAACGCTTCCAGCGGCTGGATGATCGCGGCGGTTTCGAAGCCGATATGGCGATCACCCTGAAAAACGCCAAGGAGAGCGCCGTAACGGTGGATGTGGTGGAACGCTTCGGGGCACAGGGTACCATCCTGACGGAATCCCAGCCGCATGCCGAAGCCGGCGCGGGCTATGCCATCTGGAAGGTCGAGCTGCCCGCCAAGGGCGAGGCCGTGCTGCGCTATGGCATTCGTGTGCAGAACTGAAGGCCGGACGCAAACTGTTGCATTCGCGCACAGGTCTTTGACGGATTAAACCCGACCGGGACGAATCACCTTGCCTGGACCGGCGGCGTCGGTATGATGCCGCCGGTCATTTGCGTTCAATGGGGTTCGGTCGCATGCGGTTAAAAGCAATTGTCGCGGGTATCGCGCTGGCGCTGGGATTGGCCAGCGGCGCAGTCCAGGCGCAGGACAGCTTGATGAATCGTGAGGACCCGGCCTTCCTGGTGGGCGCCGTGGGCTATTATGACGTCAACGACGATTGGGACGCTGCGGAGTTCCGCCTGGAATACTGGTCGGACTCCAAATGGTGGATTTTCAAGCCGTTCTTCGGCGTGATGGCGACCAGTGACGAGGCATTCAACGCCTTCGCCGGTATCCGGCTCGACCTCTATTTCGGCCGCCGCTTCGTGGTGACGCCAAGCTTCGCGCCGACGCTGTATCATGACGGCGACGGCAAGGATCTGGGCCATACGATCGAGTTCCGCTCAATGGTCGATTTCGCCTATCGCTTCGATGATCGTTCGCGCATTGGCATCGGCGTCTATCACCTGTCGAATGCGTCCCTGTCGGACAACAACCCGGGTACCGAAGTGATCAGCGTGCATTACGCGATGCCCTTCGACACGCTGTTCGGCAAGTAATCCGCGCCGGATCGCAACGGAAACGCAACGCCCCGGCCGGTCCGGGGCGTTTTGCTTTGCTGGCATGCGATCCAGCCGGGTGGGCTCGGCTCGACACCGCACCCTGTCCGGTCTATAAATAAATCCCGCTTATATTTATGGATCGTCCGCCATGGACCCGCTCAGCGATATCATCGCCCTGCTCAGGCCGCGTGCCGCCATCTCCAAGCCCATCAGCGGGCGGGGTCGGTGGGGCGTCGCCTATGCGGCCCATGCCGCGCCGGGCTTCACCATCATCCTGGACGGGGAATGCTGGATCGCATTGGACGGCCAGGAGCCTTTGCGGCTGGGTAAAGGTGATTTCCTGCTCCTGCCCTCCACGCCCGCCTTCACGCTCAGCAGCCATAAGGGCCTTCCGGGCGCGCCGCGCGACCCATCCGATCAACCGGTTCGGCATGGCGAGCAGGAGGGGGAGGCCGATTTCACCGCGCTGGGTGGCAGCTTCCGGATTGAACCGGCTAATGCCGCCCTGCTGCTGACCCTGCTACCACCGCGCATCCTTATTCCCGCCACGCAAGGGCGCAGTGACCGGCTGGGCCGGGTGATCGAAGCCATTATGGAAGAATGCGCGGGGCAGGAACCCGGGCGGGATATGGTGTTGCAACGCATGCTGGAAGTGCTGCTGATCGAAGCCCTGCGGTCCGGCACGCCCGATGCCGGGACCATGCAGGGCGCGCTGTTGCACGCGATGGGCGATCCGGCCCTGGCGCGTGCCCTTCGCGCCATGCATGGCGATGTGCGGGCGGGTTGGACGGTGGCCGGCCTGGCCAGGATCGCCGGCCTGTCCCGCTCCGGCTTCGCCGCGCGTTTCGGTGCAGTCCTGGGCTGCGGGCCTGTCGAATATCTCGCGCGCTGGCGCATGGCCCTGGCCAGGGATGCGCTGCTCCAGGGCACGAAGACGCTGGAGCGGATTGCCGAGGAGATCGGCTATGAATCCGCCAGTGCCTTCAGCACCGCCTTTCGCAGGCGTCAGGGATGTCCACCCGGCCGGTTCGCGCGCGCCGCAACCAGCGCGCAGCTTTGGACGATGGAGCAATAAATCCGGATTTCTGATTATGGATCATCCGTAGGCGTACCGTCTATCAAGGGGCACCACATTAATTGGAGGTTCCCCATGCAGACGATCCTGATCACCGGCGCATCTTCGGGCTATGGGCTGGAAACGGCCCGGCATTTCCTGGACCAGGGCTGGAATGTCATCGCCACCATGCGCCGGCCGCAGGCCGACATCCTGCCGGACAGCGCCCGGCTGCATATTCTGGCGCTGGATGTGACCGATGCGCGGAGCATCGCGGCCTGTATGGCCGCCGCCGGTCCCATCGATGTGCTGGTCAACAATGCCGGCATCGGCCTGGCCGGGGCCTTTGAAGCCACCGGGCTGGAGCATATCCGCACGGTGTTTGACACCAACACCTTCGGCGTGATGGCGATGTGTCAGGCCGTTATCCCGCAGATGCGCGAGCGCCGGTCGGGCTGCATCGTCAATGTCACCTCCAGCGCGACCCTGGCCCCGTTTCCGCTGGTGGCGGCCTATACGGCCAGCAAGCAGGCGATCGAGGGCTTCACGGAAGCCCTGGCGGGCGAGCTTGCCTATTTCGATATCCGCGCCAAGCTGGTCGAGCCGGGCTATGCGCCAACGACCCGCTTCGCCGCGAACAGCGCTGTCAATCCGCTGGAACTGATCCCCGAAGCCTATGCCGGGCTGGCCGGGCCGATCTTCGCGGGCTTCGCCAACCCGCAATGGACCACGAAGGAAGCCGATGTCGCCCGGGCGATTTGGGCCGCGGTGCACGATATCGAGGGCAGGCTGCGTTTCCCGGCCGGCGAGGATGCCGAACGGCTGTTCCGCCAGCGCTATGGCTGAATGAAGAAGCTTCGCCAGCACCTTGATATTCAAGGAAAATGGTGCCCCCAGCCGGACTTGAACCGGCACGCTGTTGCCAGCAACAGATTTTGAGTCTGCCGCGTCTACCAATTCCGCCACAGGGGCAAGCCGTGCGAATTCCCCTCTGATAGGACGGAAGGGGGCGGCTGGTCAACTGGCAGATGGATGGCAAACGTGATGGTAACGGGCCAATGGGTGTCCAGCGTCCACCTGGCTTTTCGGAACGGTGGTTGGACCCCGAAGTTGACCCGGAAATGCGAAAGAGTGATAAACAATAGTGGAACAGGGGTGAATCTTGCCTGTAATTTGATGATAGTAAGGCCCAACACGATTGCCCGGTCTCGGCCCTGGCCGCTGTGGAGCTGGCAATGAAGAACGTATTCAGGAGAGGGGCAGACAGAATGCCCACTGCGATTGATTTGTTCTGCGGTGCGGGAGGATTGAGCCTTGGCTTGGAAGAAGCCGGGTTCGAGACCGTGCTTGCCGTCGAGTACGAGCAGAACGCCTGCGATACATATCATGCCGCGATGCCTCATGTGCGCCTACATCCGGGTGACGTAAGGCACGTCGATTTCACCAAGTGGCAAGGTGTCGATCTCATAGCGGGTGGGCCGCCATGCCAACCATTCTCCACAGGCGGCCAGCGTAGGGGGCGGCTAGACGAACGGGACCTTTTGCCGGAGTTTGTTCGGGCGGTGCTGGAGGCGCGTCCGAGGGCCTTCCTCATGGAGAATGTGCCGGGCCTCGCTTCGACCACGCATCGCGAATACCTGCGTGAGGCACTGCGCCCGCTCTTCGATCTCTATCGCGTCTCCGGCCCTCATGTTCTGAACGCTGCCGATTACGGCGTACCTCAGAGCCGCCGTAGGTTGATTGTGGCTGGCGTTCTCGAGGGAGAGTTCTGCTTGCCAGCTGGCGACCCGCAGCATCCGGTTCCCGCGGGAACGGTGCTGTCGGTCCAGCCCGTTGGTGAGCCGAACACTTCGAAGATCGTCTACGCGAAGAACCCCGATCTGCGGCCCAATCCCTATCATGGGCAATTGTTCAACGGCGGTGGGCGAGGCTTGGACCTTGAGGCTCCGGCCCCAACCATCCTTGCATCGGCGGGTGGGAACAAGACCCATTTCTTGGATGTGGGCGGTCACGTGCCGCCGTACCATCGCCACCTGATGACGGGTGGGAAGCCCCGCACCGGCGAGTTGCCTGAAGCCCGCAGATTGACCGTCTCAGAGTGTGCCGCGCTGCAGACTTTCCCGATGGAAATGAAGTTCCACGGGGCGCGGAGTGCGCAGTACACCCAGGTCGGCAATGCAGTCCCGCCAAAGCTGGCAGCAATCCTTGGCGGTGCCATTCGGGATGCGCTGACCCGCGTCAGCTCACGCCGTCAGCCCGTGTTTGCGCAGTAGGTCGACATAGGCGTTCACTCGGTCAATGTCGGGCTGATAGCGATCTAGGTAGTCGTGAAGGCGGGTCAGGGCCGCTTCCCGGGCAGGCTTGCGCATTACCGCCGTCAAAGTGCGCAACAGCGCCGCAATGTCGATCACCGAGAGATCGATATTTACCTGCCCAAGTTGATCGGCTTCCTTAAAAAATGATGAGCCCACAGCAGCGACAATGTGGGCGCGTTGAAGGTCGGCGTCCTTGAGGGCGCGGCTTGCACTTTCGATCTTGGTCGCCCAGTCGTTCCCCGTGATCTCGAAGGCTTCCTCCACCCGGTTACCTCGCAGAATCTGAATGTCGCCAGCGGTCTTGGAACTCGCGTCAGAGGCATTCAGGCGCTTTGTCTCTATCCGCAGCCCTCCTGGCCCACCCATGCCGAACTCCTCGATCAGGGCGTGAAGGAACGCTGCCACCGAGAACTGTTGGTGAGCGCCTCCTGACGGGATATTCAGCAACTCGTCCAAAAGCTTGGCGACCTTGTAGAAGGTCAGCTCGCCACGATTCAGGCTGGGCATCGGTTGAACGGGACGGGCAGTCAATGCCACGGAGGCCAGCACGAACTTGAAGGCAGTCTCCCTCACGTCAGTCGTGATGCCGTTAGCCCACCGCAGGACATCATCGAAATCCGCCTGATTGCCTCGACACAGTTCCTCTGTGTTTTTCGCGATGTTCTGGTAGGCATCGGCCACGCCCTTGATATGGCTTGCCTTGAACAGTGCACCGAGTCGCTGCGCGACACTCCTGCCGCCCTCAGGCCGCTTGGTCAGGTCGAGCGTCGCATCGGCAAGCCCGAACGCAAGTTGTATTATGATGCCGTCACGGTGCGAAACCTCGCGAAGGCCCAAAACTACGTCCAGCTTCGCCGCGACGTCAGAAGGCAGCTCGATCTTGGCGTCCGCGACGGTTGCTTTCGCGGTGGCTGGGGCACTGAGCAAGGCGCTCAATGCGGCTTCGATGCTCTGCGAGACCGACTGCCCCAGATTTTTCGGCTTATCCTTCGCCATGGCACCCTTCAACTGTCAGGCGGAATGTCCGAAGACCATTCTCGGAATCAGTTCGGGTGTCCAGCGGAATCAGCGCAGCCTCCATAGACCTGCCAGCATGCACGAATTCCGGCTTGCGAATAGGCGCAATGTATTGAAATCGTTAAAGAAGGACAAGTTGGCTGGGGCGCCAGGATTCGAACCTGGGGATGGCGGGATCAAAACCCGCTGCCTTACCGCTTGGCTACGCCCCAATACCGGCCGGCGGATAGTGCGAAAGCTTCTAGCGGTTCACGCGCGTCGCATCAAGCGCCAGAAACGCCTTCCGGCGGGTGATGTAATGTCTTTCGCGTTCACGGCGTCGGGAAGCGGGGGCGGGGCGGGTTCGGGCGACGGGGATTCCGCCTCCGCCTCGAACCAGGCCTGGGCGCGCTCGCGATGTTCCGGGCGGATATGGCGGTCGACCATCGACCAGGCGGCCCAGAACACCGCCGCATCATCGCCGAAACCGACCCCGGCCAGGATATCGGGCACGATATCGGCCGGCAGCACGAAATAGGCCAGCGCCGCCAGCAGGATGGCGCGCACCTGTGACGGCGTGCGGCGGTCGCCGGCGCAGTAGAAGGCCGCCAGCGCCTCGTCCGAAAAGGGCACATAGCCGGCATAGCGCCGAAGCTTCCGCCAGAAGCCGCGCTTCACCCGGCGGGCATTATCCGCCTGCATTTCCGGCCGGGCCAGCAGCACCAGCGCCTTGGAAGGATGGATCGGTTCCATGGGGCTGATATGGCCTCGCCGCGTCTGTCTTTCCAGAGGGTGCGGTGCGGTTCGGTTGCACCCTGGCCGCAGGGGTGTAGACTGACCATCCGCCGCATGCCACGCAAGGATATTGGGCGATGGTGCGATCCTGGATTCCGGTCGGCTTGCTGCTTGCCCTGGCGGTCCCCCCGGCCTCGGCGGAGGAGGAGGTCCCTGGCTTCTGCGTTACAGCGCCGCATGACCGGCTTTGCAGCACGATGCCGCCGGATCAGACGGAATTCAGCAAATTCTTCGTCTATTCCACCGTGGAGAAGGTCGCGCAGGACCCGTTTGACCGGTTTTCCTGGCAGATGTTCATCGCGCTCAACTGGCCGTCGGACGGGGCGGGCAACCCGCTGCCCGGCCCGCTGGATGCGGGCGATCCCGATACGCCGCGCGTCTGGGAAGATTTCACCACCAAGCAGGCGCTGCTGGGCCGTGCGCCGTCCCCCTGCGGGGCCGCAGGGCTGGTGCTGGAACAATTCCGCCAGTCCGACGGCAGCGTTCTGGTCGATCAGGCCGGTAATTTTGTGCTGTATGAAACCCGCGCCAATGCCATCGCACGGAACTACGTCACGGCCCACGGGCTGGATAGCGCTGCCGGGCAAGGCCGGTTCTGGGACAGTGGCAACAGCATATCCTTTCCCCGCCAGGGCGCGCCGTCGATCCTCGTGAAGACAGCCTGGCGCCCGATCCTGTCGCAGCAGGATGGCGCACGCTATTTCACCCGCAGCGCCGTGATTCACGTCAGGGCGGAAGACAGTGCGACCGGCGCCGAGCTTTGCCTGCCGATCACGGTCGGCCTGGTCGGCATGCATATCGTCAGCCGGACGGAAAGCGGCAATGGCGATGAATGGCTATGGTCCACCTTCGAACAGGCGGACAATGTGCCCACCGCCGCAAATGCCCGCAACATCAACAGCCTGTATGCGGAGGATCTGTTTCCCGGCGGCTGCGCCGCCCCGGCGCCACCCGGTGTCGGCCGCTACGCCTTCTTCGATCCGGACTGTCCCGACTGCCGGGTCAACCAGCCACCCGAAGGCTCCTGGCGCTGGGCGGACAAGCCTCCTTTCGCCCGGCAGGACGGGGTCGCGGTCACGCGCCCGCCGCAGATCGTGCGCTGCTGGAAAATCTTCGACAGCACGGCAGCGATGAATGATCGGTGGCGCGCGAAGCTTTCCGGCAGCGTCTGGGCAAACTATCAGCTGATTTCCACCCAATGGCGCGGCGGACCGATCACCCCCATTTTCGAGCGGGGGGAAGTGCCGCGCTATCTGTCCAACACCACGCTGGAAACCTATATCCAGACCGCCAGGGAAGGCAGCTGCATGGGCTGCCATGCCGGGGCGACCACGACTGCCGGCCAGCCCGCCAATTTCACCTTTCTGCTGCATGATGCGCGGTGAGCGCAACGGCGTCGTCAGCCCGGCTGCCCGGTCTTTCCCGCATCGGCCCGGTCCTGTTTCGGCAGCCCGCCGGGCTGTTGGGCCAGCACCCAGTCGATCAGGGCGCGGGCATCCGGCCCGGCCCAATCGGCCATGCCGACCAGCCGGCCAAGCTCCCGGCCCTGCGCGTCCAGAATCAGCGTGGTGGGCAGGCCTTTCAGCTTCAGCGCCCGGCCCAGACCCAGCGAGGGATCGGTATAAAGCGCCAGCGCATCCAGCCCGTGCTTTTCCAGGAAGGAGCGGGCCAGGGTGGCGCCTTCGCGATCCTGCGAGATGGCGAGCACCTGGAACCGGTCGGAGCCTGCCTCGCGCTGCAACCGGTTCAGCTCCGGCATTTCCGCCACGCAGGGCGCGCACCAGGTGGCCCAGAAATTGACCAGCAGTACCTTGCCCTTCAGATCGGCCAGGGTCATCGCCTTGCCATCGGGTCCCTGAAACACCGATACCGGCGGGACCGCCGGTTCTTCCAGCCAGCGGAACTTCGTCATCTGGCCGGCCAGCGGCGGCTCCTCGGCTTGCGTTTGCAGCGCACCCATGCTCAAAAGCAGGGCTGCGGCCAGGGCCAGGGCGATAGCGACGGGCGTTTTCCTCATCAGGGCGTTCCGGGCCTTCTTTCCTGCGACGGGCCTTAAGGATGTGATCAGACGATAGATAGTGGATTGCTTCATGAGCGCCAATGAAATGTGGGGCGGACGCTTCGCCGCAGGTCCCGCCGCCATCATGCAGGAGATCAACGCCTCCATCGGGTTCGACCGGCGGCTGTTCCGGCAGGATATCGCAGGCTCGCGCGCGCATGCGCGCATGCTGGCGGCCAAGGATATCATTGCCGAAGCCGATCTGGCCGAGATTCTGAAGGGGCTGGATGCAGTGGAAGCGGAAATCCTGGAAGGGCGATTCCAATTTTCCGCCGCGCTGGAAGACATCCACATGAATGTGGAAGCGCGCCTGCGCGAGCTGATCGGCCCGCCGGCCGGGCGGCTGCATACGGCGCGTTCGCGCAATGATCAGGTGGCACTCGACGTGCGGCTGTGGGTGCGCGACGCCATCGACCAGACCATGGCAGGTCTCAAGGATCTGATCGCCGCCCTGCTGGAGAAGGCCGAGGCCGAGGCGGGCACGATCATGCCGGGCTATACCCATCTGCAGGCCGCCCAGCCGGTGACCTTCGGCCATCATCTGATGGCCTATGTGGAGATGCTGGGCCGCGATCTGGGCCGCTTCGCCGATGCCCGCGCGCGCATGAATGAATGTCCGCTGGGGGCAGCCGCGCTGGCCGGCACCTCCTTCCCCATTGACCGGCATATGGTGGCCGCCTCGCTCGGCTTCGACCGGCCGACGGCCAATTCGATGGACAGCGTGGGCGCGCGCGATTTCGTGCTGGAATTCATGGCCGCCGCCTCCATCTGTTCGGTGCATCTGTCGCGCTTCGCCGAAGAAATCGTGATCTGGACCTCGGAACGTTTCCGCTTCATCAAGCTGACGGATGCGTTTACCACCGGCTCCTCCATCATGCCGCAGAAGCGCAACCCGGATGCGGCCGAGCTGGTACGCGCCAAGCCGGGGCGGATCATCGGCTCGCTGATCGGTCTGTTGACCGTGATGAAGGGCCTGCCGATGACCTATGGCAAAGATATGCAGGAAGATAAGGAGCCGCTGTTCGATGCGGCGGATGCGCTGGCGCTGGCCATTGCCGCCATGGCGGGCATGGTGCGTGACATGACGCCGCGCCGCGAGGTGCTGCGCGCCGCGGTGGATGACGGTTTCCCCACCGCCACCGATCTGGCCGACTGGCTGGTGCGGGTGCTGAACATGCCCTTCCGGGACGCCCATCATGTCACCGGCCGGGTGGTCGCGCTGGCGGAATCCCGCGATATTCGCCTGGAAGATCTGTCGCTTGCCGATTTCCAGGCTGTCGAACCGCGCATAACGCAGGATATATTCTCCGTGCTGTCGCCCGAATCCTCGGTCGCGAGCCGCAAGAGTTTTGGCGGCACCGCGCCGGAGAATGTCCGGGCCGCCGTCATCGCCGCGAGGGAGCGTTTCGGATGCTGACACAGATCGCCCGCCGCCGCCTGATCCTGGGCCTGATATTGCTGGCCTTGGCCGCACCGCTGGCCGCCTGTGGCAAGAAGGGCGACCCCAAGCCCCCGTCCGGCGATCAGGCCCCCTATCCCCAAACCTATCCGGCACCGTCACGATGATCGATTTCCAGTATCGCCAGGGCCAGCTTCATGTCGAAGACGTGCCCCTGGCCGCCATCGCCGCCAGTGTCGGCACGCCCGTCTATGTCTATTCCCGCGCGGGGATGGAACGGCAATATACGCAGCTTGCCGATGCCCTGCAGGCCGAAGGCCTGTCCAGCGGCATCCATTACGCCATGAAGGCGAATGACAATCTGGCGGTGCTGCGCGGTTTTGCGGCGCTGGGCGCGGGTTGCGATGTGGTTTCGGAAGGCGAGCTGCGCCGCGCGCTGGCCGCCGGCATCCCAGCCGGGCGCATCGTCTTTTCCGGCGTCGGCAAGACACGCGGCGAGATGGAATTCGCGCTGAAGGCCGATATCTTCCAGTTCAATGTTGAGTCCGAGCCGGAGCTGGAAGCCCTGTCGCAGGTCGCATCCGCGCTGGGCACCACGGCGGCGATCGCCATTCGCGTCAATCCCGATGTCGATGCCAAGACGCATGAGAAGATTTCGACCGGCCGCAAGGAAGACAAGTTCGGCATCGACTGGGACCGGGCCCGGGCGATCTATGCCAAGGCGGCCGGTCTGCCGGGCATTGAGCCTGCGTCGATTGCCATGCATA
>Ga0209066_10005559_pt1 | contig 13220 bp, 11 predicted proteins | sample All_14_2_FD_187198 | JGI IMG/M metagenome (GOLD analysis project Ga0209066, IMG submission 187198) | Freshwater microbial communities in response to fracking from Pennsylvania, USA - Allegheny Zone_MetaG_DW_15 (SPAdes) (version 2) ...
GGCCCAGGCGGGCGATCGGCACGCGGAACGGCGAGCAGCTGACGTAGTCCAGGCCAACGCTCTCGCAGAACTGGATCGAGGCCGGGTCGCCGCCGTGTTCGCCGCAGATGCCCATCTTGATGCCCGGACGGGCCGCGCGGCCGCGCTCGGCGGCGATGCGGATCAGGTCGCCGACGCCTTCCTGGTCGAGGCTGACGAAGGGGTCCTTCTCGAAGATGCCCTTGTCGATATAGGCGCCCAGGAACTTGCCGGCGTCGTCGCGGCTGATGCCGAAGGTGGTCTGGGTCAGGTCGTTGGTGCCGAAGCTGAAGAACTCGGCGCCCGCCTCGGCGAGATCCGCGGCGCGCAGGGCGGCGCGGGGCAGCTCGATCATCGTGCCGACCTGGTACTCGATCTCCACGCCCTGCTCGGCCAGCACGGCCTTCGCCGTGCGATCCGTCAGCTCACGGAGGAACTTCATCTCCTCGCCCTTGGCGACCAGCGGGTGCATGATTTCCGGCACCGGCGCGGGACGTCCGGACTTCGCGATCTCGCAGGCCGCCTCCATGATCGCCCGGACCTGCATTTCGTAGATCTCGGGATAGGAGACGCCGAGACGACAGCCCCGGTGGCCCAGCATCGGGTTGGTCTCGTGCAGCTCGCGGGCCCGGCGCATCAGCTTGGCAGCGTCGAGGCCGGTGGCGGCGGCCACGTCGGCCATGCCCGCCTCGTCGTGCGGCAGGAACTCGTGCAGCGGCGGGTCGAGCAGCCGGATGGTCACCGGCAGGCCCTCCATGATGGTGAACAGCTCGACGAAGTCGGCCTTCTGGAACGGCGCGATCTTGGCGAGCGCGGCGCGCCGGCCCTGCTCGTCGTCGGCCAGGATCATCTCGCGCACGGCGACGATGCGGGTCTCGTCGAAGAACATGTGCTCGGTGCGGCACAGGCCGATGCCCTCGGCGCCGAACTGGCGCGCGGTCTTGGCGTCCAGCGGCGTCTCGGCGTTGGCGCGGACCTTCAGGCGGCGCACGCCGTCGGCCCAGACCATCAGCGAGGCGAAGTCGCCGGTCAGCTCCGGCTCGATCATCTTCACCGAGCCGGCCAGCACCTCGCCGGTCGAGCCGTCGATCGTGACGATCTCGCCAAGGCGGAACTCCTTGCCGCGGGCGCGGAACAGGCCGTCCTTCTCGAAGATCTGGATTTCGCCGGCCCCGGAGACGCAGGGCCGCCCCATGCCGCGCGCCACCACGGCGGCGTGGCTGGTCATGCCGCCCCGGGCGGTGATGATGCCGCGCGCGGCGTGCATGCCGTGGATGTCTTCAGGGGACGTCTCTTCACGCACAAGGATCACCGCCTCGCCGGCTGAGCCGAGCTTCTCGGCCTCGTCGGCGTCGAACACCACCTTGCCGGTGGCGGCGCCGGGGCTGGCGGGCAGGCCCTTGGCGATGACATGGCGCTCCGCCGACGGATCGATGGTCGGGTGCAGCAGCTGGTCCAGGGCGCCGGGCTCGATGCGGGCCACGGCCTCGTCGCGGGTGATCACCCCGCCGTTGGCCATCTCCACCGCGATCTTCAGCGCCGCCTTGGCGGTGCGCTTGCCGTTGCGGGTCTGCAGCATCCACAGCCGGCCCTGCTCGACGGTGAACTCCACGTCCTGCATGTCGCGGTAGTGGCTCTCGAGCCGGGCGGCCACGTCACGGAACTGGGCGAACACCTCCGGCATCGCCTCTTCCATCGAAGGCGTGATGTCGCCCATCTCCTCGCGCGCCACCTTGGTCAGCGACTGCGGCGTGCGGATGCCGGCGACGACATCCTCGCCCTGGGCGTTGATCAGGAACTCGCCGTACAGCCGGTTGTCGCCGGTCGAGGGGTTGCGGGTGAAGGCCACGCCCGTGGCGCTGCTCTCGCCCATGTTGCCGAACACCATCGACTGGATGTTCACCGCCGTGCCCCAGGCCTCGGGGATGTCGTGCATGCGGCGATAGAACTTGGCCCGGTCGTTCATCCAGCTGGCGAAGACGGCGCCGATCGCGCCCCACAGCTGCTCCTGCGGGTCCTGCGGGAAGGGCTTGCCCAGCTCGCGCTCGACGGCCGTCTTGTAGTCGGCGACCACGGCCTTCCAGTGGTCGGCCGTCAGGGCGGTATCGACGGTCAGGCCCAGGCTGTCCTTGTGGTCGTCGAGGATCTCCTCGAACATGTGGTGATCCAGATCGAGGACCACGTTGGAGTACATCTGGATGAAGCGGCGGTAGCTGTCGAAGGCGAAGCGTTCGTCGCCGCTGAGCTCGCCCAGCCCCTGCACCGTCTCGTCGTTGAGGCCCAGGTTCAGGACCGTGTCCATCATACCGGGCATCGAGGCGCGGGCGCCCGAGCGGACCGAGACCAGCAGCGGGTTGGACGCATCGCCGAAGCGCTTGCCGGTGATTTCCTCGACCTTCTTCAGGCCGGCGTCGACCTGGGCGGCGAGCTCGGCCGGGTACTGCTTGCCGTTGGCGTAGTAGTGGACGCAGGCCTCGGTGGTCACCGTGAACCCCGGCGGCACCGGCAGGCCCAGCATGGCCATCTCGGCCAGGTTGGCGCCCTTGCCGCCCAGCAGGTTCTTCATCGTCGCGTCGCCATCGGCGCCGCCGCCACCGAAGGCGTAGACCCAGCGGGTGGTGGTCAGGGTGTCAGCCATAAGCAGTCCGTCCTCAGTTCCACTCTATTAGCCCGGTTGGACCGGGGTCCGTCATTGCGGGGTTCGCGACGCTCGCGGCGCTCGCTCCTCACCCTGACGAATTCTGTGCGACCCGTTGGCTGCGTCATCCTGAGGAGCGCCCGCCCGGGCGCGTCGCGAAGGACGCAAGGCCGCTAAGCCATCCTCTACCCCGTCACCAGCGAGAAGTCCGCCACGCGGCCCATCGCGCTCTGGACCTGTTGCAAAAGCCGCAGGCGGTTGTCGCGTTCCGCCGGGACGTCGCTGTTGACCAGCACCCCGACGAAGAAGGCGTCCACCGGCGCGCGCAGGGCGGCCAGGGCCGTCATGGCGCCGGTGAAGTCCTCGGCGGCCAGGGCGGCGTCCAGCTTCGGCCCAAGCGCGGCGAGCGCGTCGAACAGCGCGCCCTCCTCTGCCGGCTCGGCCACGCGCGAGGGCTCGCCGGTCGGCAGCGGACCCTTCTTCTCCTCGGCCTTGAGGATGTTGGCGGCCCGCTTGTAGCCCTGCAGCAGGTTGGTCCCGTCCTCGGTGGCAAGGAAGGTGGTGAGGGCTTCGACGCGCGAGACGATGCGCACGAGGTCGTCGTCGCCGAGCGCGAACACCGCGTCGACGAGGTCGCCACGCTTGCCCTGATCCTTGAGCGCGACCTTCAGACGGTCGGCGAAGAAGGCGAGGAGATCTTGCTCTCGAACACGCCCGCCCGCCTTGCCTCGCGCAACGGCGCAATCGCCACCTACTGCTTCCTTCCGCGCGAGCTCGGACTGGAAGATCTGCTCATCAACGCGGTCAAAGTGCCGCTCAAGCAGATCGAGCAGTTGAACGCGAACATTTGCGTCCTGCTCGATCCGAATAGCTCCGAGCACGGCGCGTCGCAGCGCATAAGGGTCCTTGGACCCGGTCGGCTTCTCTTGAATCGCCCAAAAACCGACCAGCGTATCCAGCTTGTCGGCCAGCGCCACGGCCACGCTCAGCGGGGCGGTCGGCACGGCGTCGCCGGGGCCTTGCGGGCGGTAGTGGTCGCGGATGGCGTCGGCGATCTCGGCGTCGAGGCCAAAGGCGTGCGCGTAGTAGCCGCCCATGACGCCCTGCAGCTCGGGGAACTCGCCGACCATCTGGCTGGCGAGGTCGGCCTTGGCGAGGCGCGCGGCTTCGGCGGCCTTGTCCGGATCGGCGCCGACCAGCGGGGCGATCTCGCGGGCCAGGGCGACGATGCGGTCGACCCGCTCGGCCATGGTCCCGAGTTTGGCGTGGAAGGTCACGCCGTTCAGCTTCTCCAGCCAGGGCTCGAAGCCGTCCTTGACGTCTTCCGACCAGAAGAACCGCGCGTCGCTCAGCCGCGAGGACAGCACCTTGGCGTTGCCCAGCGCGATTTCCTTGCCGCCGTCGGCGGCCTGGATGTTGGCGACCACCAGGAAGTGCGGCGCCAGCCCGGCCTCGCCCGGCTTGCGGACGGCGAAATACTTCTGGTGCGTGCGCATCGAGGTGCGGATCACCTCGGGCGGCAGGTCGAGGAAGGCCGGGTCCATGTCGCCGAGGATCGGGGTCGGCCATTCGGCCAGGCCGGCGACTTCCTCCAGCAGGCCCTCGTCTTCGACCAGCTCCAGCCCGCGCGCGAAGCACAGGGTGCGGGCGCCCTCCAGGATCCGTTGCTTACGCTCCTCGACGTCGAGCACGACGAAGTGGCCGGCCAGCGCCTCGTGGTATTCGTCGAAGTCGCGGGCGCGGAACACCCGCGTCTCGGCCATGAAGCGGTGGCCTTCGGAAAGGTCGCCGGCGACGATGCCGTCGATGTTGATCGGCACGATCTCGCGGTTGAACACGCAGAGGATCCGCTTCAGCGGCCGCACCCAGCGCAGCTTGCCGTGGCCCCAGGTCATCGACTTGGGCCAGGGGAAGGACCGCACGATCTGCTCGACCAGTTCGGCGATGATCTCCGCCGTCGGCCGGCCGGCCTTGTGGACATGGGCGAAGTAGACCCCGTCCCGCTCGACCAGCTGCTCGCGGGTCAGGCCGGTCTTGCGCAGGAAGCCGTCCATGGCCTGGTCGGGCGCGCCGACCTTGGGCCTTTCAGCTCGTCGTGCACGTCCGGCTGGGCGATCGGCAGCCCCTCGACCACCAGGGTCAGGCGGCGCGGGCCCGCGAAGGCCTTCAGGCCCTCGCTGATCAGCCCAGCCTTGCCCAGCCCGTCGCGCGCCATGCGCTCCAGGTCACGCGCCGCATTGCCCTGCATGCGCGCGGGGATTTCTTCGGAGAACAGTTCGAGAAGCAGCTGGGGCATGTCAGGCGGCGTTCCGGCCCTGTTGATCCACCCAGGCCTGGGCGCACAGTTTGCAGAGGTCGCGGATGCGGCCGATGTAGCTGGCGCGTTCGGCCACGGCGATGGCCCCGCGGGCGTTCATCAGGTTGAACAGGTGGCTGGCCTTCAGCACCATGTCGTAGGCGGGCAGGACCAGATGGTCGCCCTGGTAGCTGCGCTGCAGCATCAGCGGCACCTGCCGCTCCATGTCCTCGAACTGGCCCTTCAGCACCGCCACGTCATAGCCGTGGAAGTTGGCTTCCGAGTGCTGGCGCTCGTTGTCCAGGAACACGTCGCCGTAGGTCAGCGCGCCGAGCGGGCTGTCCGGGTCGTTGTAGGGCAGGTCATAGACGTTATCGACGCCGAACACGTACATCGCCAGCCGCTCGAGGCCGTAGGTCAGTTCCCCGGCCACCGGGAAGACGTCGAGGCCGCCGACCTGCTGGAAGTAGGTGTATTGCGACACCTCCATGCCGTCGCACCAGACCTCCCAGCCCAGGCCCCAGGCCCCGACGGTCGGGTTCTCCCAGTCGTCCTCGACGAAGCGGATGTCGTGCAGCTTCAGGTCCAGACCGATGGCCTCGAGGGAGCCGAGGTAGAGGTCCTGCATGTCCTGCGGGTTCGGTTTCAGGATCACCTGGTACTGGTAGTAGTGCTGCAGGCGGTTGGGGTTCTCGCCATAGCGGCCGTCGCCCGGCCGGCGCGAGGGCTGGACGTAGGCGGCGTTCCAGGACTTGGGGCCCAGCGCGCGCAAAACCGTGGCCGGATGAAGCGTGCCCGCCCCCACCTGCTCGTCATGAGGCTGCAGAATCAGGCAGCCGCGGTCGCCCCAGTACTGGTTCAACCTCATGATAAGGGCCTGAAAAGACCGGGGTTTGGCGTCGGAGGACATCGCTCTCTTCGCGGTCGCAAAAAAGTCGGCGGACCATAGGGCCCGCCGACTGTCGCTTCAAGCGATGAAAGCCCTTGCGGGCCGCGACTTAGGGCGCGGTCGGCGCGGTCTCGGCCGGGACGTCCAGCGCCGGTTCCGCCATGGCCGCCGCCGCGCCCGCGGGGGTGAGGACGGCGTCGACGACGAACAGCACGCCGCTGGTGGTCTTCACATCGGCGACCAGGATGTTGGCGGTGTTGGCCTTCAGGCCCTCGCCGCTGCCGTCCAGCACCAGGCCGGCGCCCGCCACGGTGTTCACCGGCCCCTTGGCGCCGGCCAGCTTGGCCGACTCGATGGGGGTATTGATCAGGTGATAGACCAGTAGGCCCTGCAGCGCGGCCGGGTCCTTCATCAGGCGGTCCAGCTCGCCGGCCGGCAGGGCGGCGAAGGCGGCGTCGGTCGGGGCGAAGACGGTGACCGTCTTCTGGGCCTTGATCAGCGCCGTCAGGTTGGTCCGGTCAAAGGCCTTCAGGAGCGTCTTGAACTGACCGGAGGCCTTGAGGGTCTCGATGGTGTCGCCGGCGGCCACGACCGTCATCGACGGCGGCGCGGCCGGGGCCACAGCCGGAACCGGCGCGACCGGAGCGGCGGCGGGCGCGGTCTGGGCGAGCGCAGGGGCCGCGACGGAGGCCGCGAGGGTCAGGGCGACGGCGAAACGGAAAACGGTCATCTAAAGGTCCTTCTGGAGTCACGAACCGGGCCCGCCGGCGAGCGGGCCCGGGTGCGAGGCGGTGGTAGTGGCCGGAAAATACGGCTCCCGTTTGACCGGCGCGGGGACAATGCAGGGCAAGAGTCAAACGAGCGTTAGCAGCGCAAACGGCGCCCCCGCCAGTGAGGCGGAGGCGCCGAAGAGGCGATTGCCCGATTTCCGGACGATCAGGTCTGCGGCTTGGGCGAGGGTGTCGCGGGATCGGGCGGGGCGTCGCCCGGTGCGACCCTCGTCGGTTTGAGCGGATCGAGCTTCTCAACCGGCGGCGCGGCCGGCTTCGGCGTCGCCGGAGCCGTCGCCGCCGCGTCCGAGCTCGCGCCGGTGGTGGCGGCCGCCGACTGAGCCGGGGCGGTCTGCGGCGTCAGCACCTTGTCGACCACATGGATGACGCCGTTGGTCGGCTGCACGTCGGCCTGGATGATGGTGGCGGTGTTGGCCATCAGGGTCGCGCCGCTGCCGTCGACGACGACCTCGCTGCCGGCGACGGTGGCGACGCCGCCCTTGGCGCCCTTGATCTTGGTCGAGTCCACACGGGCGTTGACCACGTGATAGGTCAGCAGCTTCTGCAGAGCCGCCGGATCCTTCATCAGGCGGTCCAGCTCACCGGCCGGCAGGGCCGCGAAGGCGGCGTCGGTCGGGGCGAAGACCGTCAGGTTGCTGTTGGTCTTCAGCACGCCGGTCATGTTGGTCGCCTCGAGCGCCTTGACCAGGGTCTTGAACTGACCGTTGGCCTTCAGCGTCTCGACGATGTCGCCTTTCGCCGTCAGCCCCGGTCCAGCAGGCGTGGCGGGCGTCGCCGCGACCGGCCAGCAGCGCGGCGACAGCGGCCGCGCTGAGAAGGCGGGTCATGGTCATGAGTCTTCCTCTTCGCTTGGGGGAGTCGCCGGCCTAGTTGCCGGCCGGAGCGGTCCGTTTGCCGCCGTTCGAGATCGGCGCGCCGTAGCGGGCCCGGTTCTCCGGGGTGTCGGGAATGGGCCCGTTGGTGACGACGTTGGCGTCGCCGGCCTTCAGCATCGCGGCCTGCTCCGGCGTCGATGTGGGCTGGCGCACAACCGTCATGCCGGTCACCGGATCGACGGTGACTGCCGAGGCAGGCATGCCCAACAGATCAGCGGCCGGGGCCGGCTGCATCACGGGCGGCATGTTGCCGGCGACCGGTGCTGCCGCTGGAGTCTGCCCCAGAGCTGGTCCGGCGATGAAGGCGGTCACGGCCACTGCCGCAAGCAGACGAATGGGGGTCATGGCGTCGAAATCCTCCGTGGTGACGCATCCGCGTCAGCCCCCGACCCGGACAGACTACGCGCCGACCCCGGATCGGGTTCCCCGAACCCGGATCCATCGGTTCTATTTTCCGAGGAAGACGAAGGCGGCGCCGGCGGCGATCAGGGTGAAGCCGACGATCGTCGACCACTTCAGCGCCTCGCCCAGATAGAGCACCGAGAAGACCGCGAAGACCGCCAGGGTGATGACTTCCTGCAGGGTCTTCAGCTGCGCCGTCGTCCACACCGCCGAGCCGATCCGATTGGCCGGAACCGCCAGCGTGTACTCGGGCAGCGCGATCAGCCAGCTGACGCCAATGGCCAGCCAGATCGCCGTCCCCTTGTGCTTGAGGTGGCCGTACCAGGCGAAGGTCATGAAGACGTTCGAGGCCAGCAGCATCAGGATCGGCGCTACGCGCGGCCAGAACGTCTCGGACATGGCTTCCTCCCGGGACGGACATCCTGTGCGGAGTCGTCGGAGCCCGCGACGCCCCGCGGCGCCCAATTTGGAGGCGCCGCCTGGCGGGCCCGCCCAAGGATTGGGCGAAACGTGGGTTTCGCTCCCGTTCATTGTGCAGCGCACACGCCTGGGCAAGCCCCCCCGCTAGCGTGGCCGCAGATCGGGAGGCGGCGCGGCCAAGCATCACGCCCTCTCGCCGGTTCACACGGGAAAGACAGGGGCGCGCGGCGGGTAACCGGGGCGCGGGAGCAAGGCGGATGAAACTGATCATTGCGGTGGTCAAACCCTTCAAGCTCGACGAGGTGCGTGAAGCGCTCGTCGGCGCCGGGGTTGAGGGCCTGACGGTCTCTGAAGTGAAGGGTTACGGCCGACAGAAGGGCCAGACCGAGATCTATCGGGGCGCCGAGTACCAGGTGAACTTCGTGCCGAAAGTGAAGCTGGAGGCCGTGGTCGACGACGCCGCCGCGGCCAAGGCCGTGGAGGCCATCAAGGCCGCCGCCGCCACCGGCAAGATCGGCGACGGAAAGATCTTCGTCCTGAACGTCGAGGACGCCGTGCGGATTCGAACCGGTGAAACCGGTTCGGCCGCGCTCTGACCAACATCATCGGGACAAGGGGATAGCGACGATGAAATCAACACTTCTCGGACGGCTCGCGGCATTGACCGCGGTCGCCGTTCTGGCCGGAGCGCCGATGGCGACTCCCGCATTCGCCCAGGAGGCTTCGCCTCCCGCCGCCGAAGCCGTCGCCGCGGCGCCGGCGGAAGCCGCACCGGCTCCGGCTCCGGCGCCCGAGGCCGCCGCGCCCGCGGTCGCCGAGACGCCAACCATCGAAACCTCGATGAACAAGGCCGACAACGCCTGGATGATGCTCTCGGCGCTGCTGGTGCTGCTGATGATCATCCCGGGTCTGGCGCTCTTCTACGGCGGCCTCGTCCGCCAGAAGAACATGCTGTCCATGCTGATGCAGGTCTCCACGGTCACCGTGGTCGGCATGATCACCTGGGCGCTGTGGGGCTACAGCCTGGCCTTCACGGACGGAGGCACGGCCGACCTGTTCGTTGGCGGCCTGGACAAGATGTTCCTCAAGGGCGTCACCACGGCTTCTGAAGTCGGCACCTTTTCGGTCGGGACCAACGTACCGGAACTGACCTTCCTTGCATTCCAGATGACCTTCGCCTGCATCACCGCGGCCCTGGTTCTCGGCGGCCTCGCCGAGCGCCTGAAGTTCAGCGCCACCGTGATGTTCTCGGTCCTGTGGCCGATCCTGGTCTACTACCCCATGGCCCATATGGTCTGGTGGTGGGCGGGTCCCGACAGCGTGGCCCTGAACCCGGAGGCGCCGATCCAGGCCGGCCTGCTGTGGAGCTGGGGCGCACTCGACTTCGCCGGCGGCACCGTGGTCCACATCAACGCCGGTATCGCCGCGCTCGCCGGCGCCCTGATCCTGGGCAAGCGTTCGGGCTACCAGAAGGAGCCGATGCCCCCGCACAGCCTGACGCTGACCCTCGTCGGCGCCGGCCTCCTGTGGGTGGGCTGGTTCGGCTTCAACGCCGGCTCCAACATGGAAGCCAACAGCTACGCATCACTGGCCATGGTGAACACCTTCCTGGCCACCGCCGCCGCCGGATTCTCCTGGATGCTGGTGGAGTGGGTGACGCGCAAGAAGGCCTCCATGCTCGGCCTCGCCTCGGGCATCGTGGCCGGTCTCGTGGCCGTCACGCCGGCCGCCGGCTTCGCCGGACCGATGGGCGCCATCATCCTGGGCCTGATCGTCAGCCCGATCTGCGTGGTCTTCTGCTCGGCCATCAAGAACGCGCTGAAGTACGATGACAGCCTGGACGCCTTCGGCATCCACGCCATCGGCGGCATCGTCGGCGCCATCGCCACCGGTCTGCTGGTCAACCCCGAATGGGGCGGCGCTGGCGTCGTTGACTACACCACCTGCGCGGCGGACGGCGACATCACCACCTGCGACAACGGTACCTACGTCATGGCCACCCAGGTTTTGGCCCAGGTCAAGGCGGTCGCCTTCACGGTGGTCTGGTCGGGCGTCCTGTCCTCGGTTGTCTTCTTCATCATCAAGTTCACGGTCGGTCTGCGGGTCAGCCCTGAGACGGAAGAAGAAGGTCTGGACATCACCGAGCACGGTGAACGCGCCTACCACGCCTGATCGACACCCACAGTAAGCGTACCGGGGGCGCGGATCCGAAAGGGTCCGCGCCCTTGGCTTTTGCGGCCGGGGACACGCGCTGAAGTGCATGCTCCCGTCGGCGGCAGCCCTCCTACAACAGGTGCTGCGGGACCCGGGATTCCAGCAGCCGGATCAGAACGGGGTCCATGAATTCGTAGTCGTCCGGAATGCCGAGCACGATCACCCGCGCCCGCTTGAGCCAGGGCCGGAACCGCCTCTGCAGCTTGGTCCGATGAGACCTTTCCATCACGAAGATGATGTCCGCCGACTCCACAAGTTCCGGCGTTACAGGGTTCCCGCAGCCGGAATCCAGTCCGGCCGAACTCACCTCGATATCGGCGCGGCGCGCGAAGACCTGCTCGGCGGTGGGGCTGCGCAGGCGGTTCTGGCTGCAGACGAAGAGGACGGTCTTCACGACAGCCGGCAGCGGCGGACCCACCAGTCGGGCCGCATCGACTGCAGCCGTTCGGCCAGTCCCTCGGCCTCGATGTCGCCGGCGCAGAGGGCGAAGCAGGTGGCGCCCGAGCCGCTCATCCGGGCCAGCAGGGTCTCGGGCTCGCCGCGCAGGGTTTCCAGCACCTCGCCGATGGCCGGCGCCAGGCGCACGGCCGGCGCCTCCAGATCGTTGCGGCACCAGCTGAGGATGGCGGCCATCTCCTCGGAGCTCTCGAAAGCGTCCGGCAGCGGCGGCAGATCGTCGCCGCCCGGCGCGCCGGCCTCGTCATAGGCCCGATAGACCGCGCCCGTGGAGGACGGCACGCGGGGATTGACCAGCACCGCGTTGATCGGCGCGAAGGTCGGGGGGGCGCTCAGGCGGTCTCCCCTGCCCCGCGCGATGGCGGACTTGCCCCACAGGCAGACCGGGCCGTCGGCGCCGAGCCGCGCGGCGATGGCCGTCAGCATCTCGTCCTGGATGGCCAGGTCCAGCGCCGAGTTCAGCAGGCGAAGCGTCGCCCCGGCGTCGGAAGAGCCGCCGCCCAGGCCCGCCGCCACCGGCAACTGCTTGTCGAGCAGCAGGCGGAACGGCGGTTGAGGCCCCTTCACGTGCTCGAACAGTGCTCGCGCCGCCTGAACGACGAGATTGTCGGGCCCTTGCTCGATCAGGGACCCGAACGGTCCGGTGACCTGGAACTCCGGCGCCTCAGCGGCCTGCACCGCCACGGTGTCGCCGACGTCAGCGAACACCATCAGGCTGGCCAGTGGATGATAGCCGTCCGCCGCCAGCGGCCCGACATGCAGGAACAGGTTCACCTTGGCCGGTGCGAAGGCAGAGAGGCTCATGGGTCAGGTCTACTGCGATCGCACAGACCACACCACCACTGTCATCCCGGCCGCTGCGCAAAGCGCGGAGAGCCGGGCCCCGGAGGCGTGCGCACGGCGTCGGCTGGATCCCGGATCGGCCTGCGGCCGTCCAGTACGACAGTGTAAGTCAGTTCGCCGCCACCGCGCCCGCCTTCAGCGCCGGCAGGCCGGCCTTCAGCTTGGTTTCGGCGTCGGCCTTGATCTCCGCGGACGGGTCAAGGCTGAGGGCCCGGCTCCACTGGAACTGGGCCTCGATCTTGCGGCCCACGCGCCAGTAGGCGTCGCCCAGGTGGTTGTTGATCTCCGGATCGGCGGGGGACAGCAGAACAGCCTCCTCCAGCTTCTCCACCGCGTTGCGGAAGTCGCCGATGCGGTAGTACGCCCAGCCCAGGGAGTCGATCATGGCGCCGGAGCGCGGATTTGCCGCGACGGCGCGCTTGACCATGTCCATGGCCTCGGCCAGCCGCTGGCCCCGATCGATCCAGGCGTAGCCCAGGTAGTTGAGCAGGTCCGGCTCGTTGGGCTGCTGCGCCAGAGCGGCGACCAGATCCTTCTCGGCGGCCGGCCACTGGCCGGAGCGCTCCAGCGCGATGCCGCGCATGTACAGCAGCCTCCAGTCGGGCGTGCCGCCGGCGCGAGTGATGACCCCGTCCAGCACCTGGGCCGACTCGGCGAACCGCTCGTTGGCCCGCAGCAGATCGGCATAGGTCACCGCCGCGTCACGGTCGGCCGGATAGGCTTCATAGGCTTGGCGGGCCATGCCCAGACCTTGGTCTGCGTCCTTGGCGGACTGATAGCTCCAGGCCAGCTTGGCCCGGGCGGCGGCGTAGTAGGGCGACCCGCTCGGAATGGCGGCATAGGCCTCGCGCGCGCCGTCGGTGTCATCCAGCGCGGCGAGCACGTCGCCGAGCAGCACCCTTGCGTCCTCGCGGGTCGGGTCGAGGTAGAGCGACATCCGCACGTAGGCGAGCGCCATCTCGGACTGGCGCTCGCCGATCATGGCGGTGGCGAAGGGCAGGATGGCGCGGGCGGCGCCTTCGCGCACGGTGGGCAGAGGCGGCGCCTTGCCGCGGCGGGCGGCGCGGTCACGCGCGGCCATCAGGCCGGCGTCGCCCGGCGCCTGCTGCAGACCGCGATCGTAGAGGGCGACGGCGTCGCCCCGGCGACCGCGCCGCTCCAAGTAGGCGCCATGATCCAGAATGAACAGCAGGCCGGCATCACCCAGGCTGGTCAGGGCCATGTAGTCGGTCTCGGCCTCGTCGTAGCGCTTGGCGCGCTCGAACAGCAGTGCCTGGCCGAGTTGGCCGAACACCTCGACCAGCCGGTCGCCGCGCAGGTCGGGACGCGCCACCGCGCCCTCCTTGTCGCCCGCGGCGGCGGCGGCGAGGGCGAGCGG
>Ga0209066_10005564_pt1 | contig 13211 bp, 8 predicted proteins | sample All_14_2_FD_187198 | JGI IMG/M metagenome (GOLD analysis project Ga0209066, IMG submission 187198) | Freshwater microbial communities in response to fracking from Pennsylvania, USA - Allegheny Zone_MetaG_DW_15 (SPAdes) (version 2) ...
GCCTCACGCTCGGTAGTTTGCCTGCCGGGTGCACGGCATCTGGGCAGACGGTGAGCTGCACGGTGTCGGCAGGTCTTGCCGCGGGTGGCAGCACCGGCTTTGTGATTCCGGTGACGCCGACTGCCGCCGCACAACCCAGCGTTACCAACACCGCCATGGTCAGCGGCGGTGGTGATCCGACTTGCCCGGCAGCAGCGCGCTGTAGCAGCACGGTCGGGCCAACCGCTGTCAATTCGCCTGAACTGACCCTCAGCAAGACAGCGAGTGCCGCGAGCTTCACCGTTGGCGTGGCCGCCAGTTACACGCTGCAATTGATCAACACCGGTATTGCGGCGACGACCGCGACGGCGACGATCAGCGACACGATTCCGGTGGGTCTCACGCTCGGTGCCTTGCCTGCCGGTTGCACGACATCGGGGCAGACGGTGAGCTGCACGGTGTTGGCAGGTCTTGCCGCGGGTGGCAGCACCAGCTTTGTGATTCCGGTGACACCGACTGCCGCCGCACAACCCAGTGTCACCAACACCGCCATGGTCAGCGGTGGTGGTGATCCGACCTGCCCGGCAGCAGCGCGCTGTAGCAGCACGGTCGGGCCCATTGCTGTCGATGCGCCCAATGTGCCCGAGCTGCGCCTCAGCAAGACAGCGAGTGCCGCGAGTTTCACGGTTGGCGTGGCCGCCAGTTACACGCTGCAATTATTCAACACCGGTATTGCGTCGACGACCGCGACCACGACGATCAGCGACACGATTCCGGCGGGCCTCACGCTCGGTAGTTTGCCTGCCGGGTGCACGGCATCTGGGCAGACGGTGAGCTGCACGGTGTCGGCAGGTCTTGCCGCGGGTGGCAGCACCGGCTTTGTGATTCCGGTGACGCCGACTGCCGCTGCACAACCCAGCGTTACCAACACCGCCATGGTCAGCGGCGGTGGTGATCCGACCTGCCCGGCAGCAGCGCGCTGTAGCAGCACCGTCGGGCCAACTGCTGTCGATGCACCCAATGTGCCCGAGCTGCGCCTCAGCAAGACAGCGAGTGCCGCGAGCTTCACGGTTGGCGTGGCCGCCAGTTACACGCTGCAATTGACCAATACCGGTATTGCCGCGACGACCGCGACCGCGACGATCAGCGACACCATTCCGGCGGGTCTCACGCTCGGTAGCGTACCTGCCGGTTGCACGACATCGGTGCAGACGGTGAGCTGCACGGTGTCGGCGGGTCTTGCCCCGGGTGGCAGCAGCAGCTTTGTGATTCCAGTTACGCCGACCGTCGCTGCACAACCCAGCGTTACCAACACCGCAATGGTCAGCGGCGGCGGTGATCCGACTTGCCCGGCAGCATCGCGCTGCAGCAGCACGGCGATCACGCCGGTTGTGGGTCCGACGGTGCAGGTCAGCAAGTCGGCGACGCCGGTCAGCGGTGTCCGAGTCAATCCGGGTGACAGCATTGGCTATAGCGTGCAGGTTCAGATCAGTGGCGCAGCGCTGAGTGCTCCACTCGAACTGACCGACACCCTGGATTCCCAACTGATGCTCGGTGCGATCAGCAACGGTGCGCTTACCTGCAATGCGGTCAATCCGTTGGTCTGCAGTCTGCCGACGGGCACTTTGGAGGGCAGCTACAGCCTCACCTATTCGGCGACGGTGGCAGCGAACGCCGATCGCGCGGTCAATAACGCGGTAGTGATCAGCGCTAACGGCGGCGACCCGAATCCGACGTGCTCGCCCTGTACGACCCAGAATCCGCTGGCGCAAGCCGATCTCAACGTGCTCAAGACAGTCGATCAGGCCAGTCCGCGATACGGCGCAACCATCCAATTCACCGTGATGGTGCACAACAACGGTCCCGATCCAGCCACGGGCGTGCGGGTCGTCGACGCGCTTCCGTCGGGCTTCACCCTGCTCGATACGACGGCGAGCCAGGGAAGCTACGCTGCGCCGGTGTGGGATATCGGCAGCCTTGAGGTCGGCGCTGCGGCCACCCTGCAGATGGCGGTCCGGGTCGATACGGGTGGTAGCTATCGCAACGAGGCCACCGTGGTGGCCGACCAGTTCGACCCGATCGATGGCAACAACGTCGATGAAGCTGCACCTGTGCCGCAGGTTCTGCCGGGCGCGACGGTCGTCCCGATCGATGCGCTCTGGGCGCGGCTGGCGCTGATGGGCCTGATGCTCGGCATCAGCGTTCTCTACCTGCGTCGCCGAGGTTGAGTCTCGGCAGGCAACGCAATCGTCGCGAGTGACTTCGTTGTCGAATCCCGGGGATTGCTTGGACGTCAGGAGTTTCCAATTTCTGACGCCGCGAGAGGTGATGCGCCTCGCGGCGTCGGCGAAAGCATCTGTGCGTCCGCGTTTCTATTCCGAAATCATCGACGCCGACCACTCTCCGCGACACTCGCTTAACCTCGTGCCACGGCAGGTGTTCTGCCGGTGCCAACCGGAGTCGGTTGGTGAGGGCAAGTGGAGAAGAGAGAGGGAAAAGGAGGGGAACCGTGGCCGTTTCGGGCGTTGTTTCCGGCGCGCGTGACACCGGCAGAACCGCACGAAATCCCGCGACGACACGGAATTTCGGGCAATAAAAAACCGGCCGCGTGGGCCAGTTTTTTTTTCGAACATTGGTGGCGGAATACGGAACCGAACCCCCGTCCGTTCGCCGAGCTAGGTGATAACGCCTTGGCCTTGAGGGTGTGGATTCGATGATTTGTCCACTTCGATTGCTTGCTCAGTTACAAGCGGCAGTACAAACTGTAATCAGTTTGATTATATAAACCATCTTAAAATGGACAAATGTAATACCAGTTGCAGTCTTTTGGTCGCTGGCATTTGATGAGGAGCCTTCGGTGACTCAACTCCAGCGCGTCGAGAGCTTGAGCCACGCCCAGCGCGAGCGGCTGGCCTACATCGACTTCCGGCTCTACTTCTTCGGTGAGATCGGTCGTCATGACCTGATTGAGCGCTTCGGTGTGGCTCCGGCAGGGGCGACACGCGACTTGGCGCTTTGCCGGGAAACTGCGCCGCAGAACATCACCTTTGACGGTAGCAACAAGATCTACCGGATTGGGCACGCGTTCTCCCCGCTGTTCGATCACGCATCGCAGCGCGTGCTGTCGGCGCTGGCGCTCGGCTTCGGCGATGGCTTGAATGGTGCAACGCAGCCGCTGCTGCCGTGCGAGTCACCCACCGCTCTGAGCAACCCCAGGATGGACGTGCTTGCCCCGGTTTGCCGGGCGATCCACGCCAAGCGGCCCGTCGCCATCCGCTACCACTCGATGAGCAGCGGTGAGTCCGAGCGCGTCATCGTGCCCTTCGCGCTGGTGGATACCGGCCTGCGCTGGCACGTCCGGGCCTTTGATCGCAATAGCGGAGAGTTTCGGGATTTCGTCGTCACCCGCATCGAAGCGCCAACGTTGATCGACGAGGAACCACTGGCCAACGAACGGCCGGACCACGACATCCAGTGGACGCGCGTCGTCGAGGCGGACTTCGTGCCGCACCCACGCCTTGAACGCCCCGAGATCATCAAGATGGACTGCGGGATGACCGACGGCTCGATCCGGATGCGCGTTCGCGGGCTACATGCTGCTGCGCTGGAGCGTGGACTGCTCGCCCGACCACCGGCTCAAGAAAAAACAGTACCGCCTTTGGCTCAGCGATCCGCTAGCCCTGTACAGCATCGAAAACGCAAAGCTTGCGCCTGGGTATCAAACCCCGGCAGTAAAGACATCACGCAAAGGATAAGAACACGATGGCACAGAACGACACCGCCAAAAACGGCAACGGAGGCAACCTCGGCTTCGAGGCTGACCTTTTCAAGACCGCCGACAAGCTGCGCGGCAACATGGAGCCCAGCGACTACAAGCACGTCGCGCTCGGGCTCATCTTCCTGAAGTACATCTCCGACGCCTTCGAGGCCAAGCACAAGGCGCTGCTAGCCGAAGACGCGCAGGCCGCCGAGGACAAAGACGAGTACCTCGCGGACAACGTGTTCTGGGTGCCGAAGGAGGCGCGCTGGTCGCACCTTCAGGCCAACGCCAAGCTGCCCACCATCGGCACCTTGATCGATGACGCGATGCGCGCCATTGAGAAAGACAACGAGTCGCTCAAGGGCGTGCTGCCCAAGGACTACGCCCGACCCGCCCTCAACAAGGTGATGCTGGGTGAGCTGATCGACCTGATCTCCGGCATTGCGCTGAACGAGGAAGGCGACCGCTCCAAGGACATTCTCGGGCGCGTGTACGAGTATTTCCTGGGCCAGTTCGCCGGTGCCGAAGGCAAGCGTGGCGGCGAGTTCTACACGCCGCGCTCGGTGGTGCGCGTGCTGGTCGAAATGCTGGAGCCGTATTCAGGCCGCGTGTACGACCCGTGCTGCGGCTCGGGCGGGATGTTCGTGCAGTCGGAAAAGTTCGTGCAGGAGCACGGCGGCCGTATTGGCGACATCGCGATCTACGGGCAGGAGTCGAACTACACCACGTGGCGGCTGGCCAAGATGAACTTGGCGGTGCGCGGCATCGATTCCGACATCCGCTGGAACAACGAGGGCAGCTTCCACAAGGACGAACTGCGCGACCTCAAAGCCGACTACATCCTCGCCAACCCGCCGTTCAACATCTCCGATTGGGGTGGCGACCGACTTCGTGAAGACGTGCGGTGGAAGTTCGGCGTGCCGCCCGTGGGCAACGCCAACTACGCGTGGCTCCAGCACATCTACCACCATCTCGCACCCAACGGCACGGCGGGCGTGGTGCTGGCCAACGGCTCGATGAGCTCCAACCAGTCCGGCGAGGGGGATATACGCAAGGCGATGCTCGAGGCCGACGCGGTGGATTGCATGGTGGCGCTGCCCGGGCAGCTTTTTTACTCAACGCAGATCCCCGCTTGTCTGTGGTTCCTGGCCCGCAACAAGAACCCCGGCAATGGCCTGCGTGACCGGCGGGGGCAAACACTGTTCATTGACGCCCGCAAGATGGGCGTGCTGGTGGATCGCACCCGCCGTGAACTCACCGACACGGAAGTCCAGAAGATCGCCGATACCTATCACGCTTGGCGCGGTGAAAAGGACGCAGGGGAGTACGCCGACGTGGCGGGCTTCTGCAAGTCAGTCTCGATGGACGAAATCCGCAAACATGGCCACGTGCTGACGCCTGGCCGCTACGTTGGTGCTGCAGATGTGGAAGACGATGGCGAGCCCTTCGAGGAAAAGATGCTGCAGCTCTCTGCAGAGTGGCGCGTGCAGCGCGAAGCGGGAGCCAAGCTTGATGCGGCGATTGAGGCCAACCTGAAGGAGCTTGGGTATGGCGAATGAGTGGGGCGAAATACAGCTATCACGTATAGCCAAACTTCGGTCTGGCTTTCCGTTCAAGAGTTCCAGTTGGGTCGATGACGGCGTTCCTGTCATCAAGATCGCCAACGTCAAAGATGGCCGCATTGTTGCGGACGGCTGCGGCTATGTCTCGCATGAGACGGCAGCAACTGTGCGGGAATGGATGACGCAAAAAGGTGACGTACTTATTGCTATGACCGGATACGTTGGCGAGATTGCCTTAGTACGTTCTGGTGAGAAATACCTCATCAACCAGCGCGTCGGCCGTTTCGATTTTCTAGACGACTCACCTGTCATCCCCGAGTTCTTTTTCTACTACCTCCGTCAGTCGGAAGTTCGTTCCCTGCTTGAAACGATGGCAAGAGGTTCGGCACAACCAAACTTGAGCGCAAGTGATGCTGCGAAATTGTGTGTGCCAGTACCGCCTGTAGCTGAACAACGCGCCATAGCTCATATCCTCGGTACGCTGGACGACAAGATAGAACTCAACCGCAAGCAAAACAAAACGCTGGAGGCGATGGCCCGCACCTTGTTCAAGGCGTGGTTTGTGGACTTTGAGCCAGTGCGCGCCAAGATGGAAGGTCGTTGGCAGCGTGACGAATCCCTGCCCGGCCTGCCCGCACACCTCTACGACCTCTTCCCCGACCGGCTCGCCGATTCAGATTTGGGGGAGGTTCCGGAGGGTTGGAGGGTTGGCCCACTCCAAGAACTGCTGGTTTTGCAGCGTGGATTCGATTTGCCAACGCAATCACGAATCGAAGGTCAGTTTCCGGTGATTGCGGCTGGCGGGATTAATGGAACGCACCATGAAGCTATGGTTAAAGGCCCCGGCGTTGTGACTGGACGCTCGGGGGTGTTGGGCAACGTCTTCCTTGAGCTTGGCGATTATTGGCCTTTAAACACTACGCTGTGGGTCAAGGAGTTTCTCGCCGCAAAGCCGTGTTATGCCTACCAACTTCTATCCTGCATCGACTTCAAGATGTTCAACGCAGGCTCGGCGGTTCCAACACTCAATCGAAACCATATTCACGTCGTTCCGCAAATCATTCCCTCATCCGAAGTTATCGGAAAGTTTGAAGATATGGCGATGGTTCTGCATCAAGGCATTGTTGCCAACAACCGTGAGTCCCGCTCCCTCGCCGAACTGCGCGGCACTCTGCTACCGAAGCTCATCTCCGGCGAACTGCGCGTGCCGGACGCCGAGCGAGTCACGAGAGGTTTGTCGTGACCTCTCTACAGGATCTTGGTCTTGCCTACCGCAAAGCAAAGGTAGACCTGTACTACTCATCCCATGCCTCGCTGGACGCAATTGCGGATTACGAGGAGAACTTGCACGCCAATCTCAGCGCTTTGCTGGCCAAGCTTCAAGGCGACGACGATTCTTGGGTTACACAGCCCGAGTTCATCGGTGGCTGGACGCTGGCCACTAAGTCTGTGGATATGTCGTGTTGGGAACAATATCGAGCGAAGCACGGTAACGGTCTGATCTTTTCCTCGCCTGCCGAAGAATGGGAACACGCCTGCAGCCTTCTTGGAGAAGGCGCCGAACCGATGAGGCCCAGAGCCGAATTCCGTGTGATGGCCCAGTGCAGCCTGGATTTCCACGTGCTGTCCACTCTGTGGATGTTGGAGGTTGGCCACCTATTCGATGGCAAGCTGACGGGCTGCGCCTATGGCAACCGTCTGCGCCGTACGCAAGACGGTAAAGATATCAACCAACTTTCGCTTGGCACCTTTCAGCCATACCTCAAGCCCTTCCGCGATTGGCGCGATAAGGGCATTGAGGCAATGCGCACTGCGCTGGACGCTGACAAGAAAATCGTGGCCCTCACGGCGGATGTCAGTTCGTTCTATCACGAGTTGAATCCCCATTTCATGCTTGCCCCAACCTTTGTCACCGACGTACTGGGATTGGAGCTGAATGCGCAGCAAAACAAACTGCACTGCCTGTTCATTCGTGCACTTTACTCCTGGGCACAGGCTACGCCACTGAAGAAAGGCTTGCCCGTAGGGCTGCCTGCGTCGGCTGTTGTTGCGAATGTTGCCCTGGCCGAACTGGATCGGATCGTAGAGCAGCAACTCGCACCGCTGTATTACGGACGCTATGTGGATGACATCCTGCTGGTCATGGAAAACGGCGCCAGCTTTCGATCCACCACTGAATTATGGGAGTGGGTGTTCGCTCGATCCGGTGGAAAGCTGCACTGGGCCGACCAAGAGCGAAAGCAGATCGGCTTCCAGCCTGCCTATCTGAACGACAGTAAGATCCGCTTTGCCAACGCCAAGAACAAGGTGTTCATGCTGGTTGGCGAGCCAGGCAAGACCTTGGTGGATGCGATTGCACACCAAATTCATGAACGCGCCAGCGAATGGCGCGCCATGCCTCGCCTGCCACGCTCGGCTAGCCATGTGGGCACCAACCTGTTGGCTGCGACACAGAGCGACGGTGAGGCCGCTGACAACCTGCGCAAGACCGATGTGCTGACCATGCGACGGGCGAGCTTTGCCATCAAGCTGCGCGACTTTGAAGCCTACGAGCGCGATCTGCCGCCAGAGGCATGGCAAGCGCACCGCCAAGCCTTTTTCCGTGCGTTTGTTCAGCATGTACTGGTGCTACCGCAGTTTTTTGATCTAGCGGTGTACCTGCCTCGGGTCATTCGGCTGGCAACGGCGTGTGAAGACTTCGATGCTCTGCGCAAGATCTTGCGGGCGCTGGAGCAACTCTGCACCCAACTCACGCAGCATTGCGAACTCGGCATCAAAGCTTGTCCTAACGATAGCGTTCCGCCTGCCTCGGAGCTGATGGGAGTCTGGCAAAAGCAGATATACACCACCGTTCGCGAAAGCATCAGCGCGGCCTTCCCGCCAAGGTTGTCGAAGCAAGGAAAAGCGGCCTGGCAGACGCACATGGCGGACTACAGGCCTGTGCTGGATCTGGCGGCGCTGCTGAAATGGTATCTGTCGCCGCAGGGCTTTCAAACCCAGCAGGCACGACTCTTCTCGTTCGACCTCGCGCACATGCCGTTCCGATTCATCGGCTTGCCCAAGGAAATGGTGGCCCAGCGCGGAATACCAGCCAGAAAAGCCGTCTCACATTGCGAGACGGCGCTCGACTTATTGCCAGACGCCGTGCTCGTAGGGTGCCTGCACCTCGTGGACTGGATCCGCTTGAAGGTTCTTCCGTACGGCCTACTGTTTGCCACCCGGCCGTACAACTTGCCGGAGCTGTTTATTCTGAATAAAGGGGCCTACGACGCGGTCCATCGCGAGGCCATGCGAGCCGTCGTGCTCGCGGTGCGCGGGTTCAAGCTCGGCGAAGCGGCGCCCCTTTTTGACAAGCACGGCGTGCTACAGATTCCCGATGGTCAGCGTCAGCACCGCTACGGCATCGCCGTCTCTAGCTGGAAAACTGAGATGGGGAGCTGGACGGCCTCCGTCATGCGAATGCCCGACCCCGATGCCGAGCGCTACGCTCGCCTGTGCCGTTTGCTCGATGGCGCGATCGCGCAGCCGCAACACAGCCGCTACCTCGTGCTGCCCGAGTTGGCCTTGCCCGCGCACTGGTTCATCCGCATCGCCCGCAAGCTGCAAGGGCGCGGCATTTCGCTGATCACCGGCATCGAATACTTGCATGCCAGCAAGGCACGGGTGCGTAACCAAGTATGGGCTGCATTGTCGCACGACGGTTTGGGCTTCCCCTCACTGATGATCTACCGGCAAGACAAGCAGCGCCCTGCCTTGCACGAGGAGCAGGAGCTGCAGCGACTTGCCGGGCTGGAACTGAAACCCGACAAGGCGTGGAAAACGCCGCCCATTCTGCAGCATGGGGACCTGCGTTTTGCTCTGCTGATTTGCAGCGAGTTGACCGACATTAGCCATCGTGCCGCCCTGCGAGGGAAGGTCGATGCGCTTTTTGTGCACGAGTGGAACCAGGATACCGAGACTTTCAATGCCCTGGTGGAGTCGGCAGCGCTGGACGTACATGCCTACATTGTTCAGTGCAACGACCGGCGGTATGGCGACAGCCGCATCCGCGCTCCGTTTAAGGAGAGCTGGCAGCGTGACCTGCTGCGAGTCAAAGGAGGCATCACAGACTACTGTGTGATAGGTGAGATTGATGTACAGGCACTGCGCAAGTTTCAGACCAGCCATCGCTCCCCGGACAAGCCGTTCAAGCCGGTGCCGGATGGATTTCAGATCGATTTCGCCCGGCAGGTATTACCCTAATCATCAATAACTTTTTTATTTATGCCGACAATACCCATGCCATTCCTTTCGGAAGCCGCCGTGGAGCAAGCACTTCTGGATCAGATGCGCACGCTCGATTACAGCATCGAACGAGAGGAGAACATCGGCCCCGATGGACACCGACCGGAGCGCGAAAGTCACGATGAGGTTGTGCTCAAGAAGCGGTTCGAGGACGCCGTCGCGCGTCTGAATCCTGGCCTTCCGTTGGAGGCTCGTCAGGATGCCGTGCGGCGGATGGTGCAATCCGAACTGCCATTGCTGCTTGAAGAAAACCGCCGCCTCCACAAGCTGATGACGGAAGGCGTGGACGTCGAGTATTACGCCGATGACGGCACGCTGACGGCAGGCAAGGTCGCGCTCATCGACTTCGAGCACCCAGAGCAGAACGACTGGTTGGCGGTCAGCCAGTTTGTGGTGATCGCGGGGCAGTACAACCGCCGTCCCGATGTGGTGGTGTTCGTGAACGGCTTGCCGTTGGGCGTGATCGAGCTGAAAGCGCCGGGCAGCGCCGGGGCGCACCTGCTGGGCGCGTTCAACCAGCTGCAGACTTACAAGAAGCAGATCCCGGCGCTGTTCAACACCAACGCGCTGCTGGTCACTTCAGACGGTATTGCAGCACGGGTGGGTTCACTCTCGGCAGACTTTGAGCGCTTCATGCCGTGGCGCACCACCGACGGCACGGACGTTGCCCCGAAGGGCGCGCCAGAACTTTCAACGCTAGTCGAGGGCTTGTTCGAGCATCGCCGCCTGCTCGATCTGCTCGTCCACTTTACTGTCTTCAGCGAAACCGGTTCCGGGCTGGCCAAGATCATTGCGGGCTACCACCAGTTCCATGCGGTGCGACACGCGGTGGCATCGACTGTTCGTGCTTCGATGGCAGTGGAGGGGGTGGCAGAAGACCCTGCTGGCTACGGTTTGCCAAGTGTGAGGACTCAGCGTCAAGGCGATAAACGCGCGGGCGTGATTTGGCACACCCAGGGCTCTGGCAAAAGCCTGCTGATGGCGTTCTACGCCGGGCAGCTGGTCAAACACCCGGCAATGGCCAACCCGACGTTGGTAGTGCTGACTGACCGCAACGACCTCGACGATCAGCTCTTCTCTACCTTCTCGATGTGCCGCGACCTGATCCGGCAGACGCCCGTGCAGGCCGAGAGCCGAGAAGATCTGCAGAAGGTTTTGAGCCGGGCATCGGGCGGCGTGATTTTCACGACCTTGCAGAAGTTCGGCGAGGTTGCGGAGCCGCTCACTACCCGTCGCAACGTGGTCGTCATCGCGGATGAAGCGCACCGCAGCCAATACGGCTTCAAGGCCAAGGTGGACACGAAGACCGGTGAAATCTCCTATGGCTTCGCCAAGTACATGCGCGACGCCCTGCCGAACGCATCCTTCATCGGTTTTACCGGCACGCCCATCGAGGCCGACGACGTCAACACCCCGGCGGTGTTCGGTAACTACATCGATGTCTACGACATCAGCCGTGCGGTCGAGGATGGCGCGACTGTTCCGATCTATTACGAGTCGCGGTTGGCGCGCATCGAACTCAACGAGGACGAGAAGCCGAAGATCGACGCCGAGGTCGATGAGCTGACCGAGGATGATTCCGAGGTCGATCAGGAGCGCTTCAAGAAGAAGTGGTCAACGGTCGAAGCCCTGGTTGGCAGCGACAAACGCCTCGCTCTTGTAGCAAAGGACATGGTTGCCCACTTCGAGGACCGCGTGGCAGCCCTTGATGGCAAGGCGATGGTGGTGTGTATGAGCCGTCGCATTTGCGTGAAGCTCTACGACGAGATCATCAAGCTGCGACCCGACTGGCACAGCGCCGATGACAACGCCGGTGCAGTCAAGGTCGTGATGACGGGGGCGGCGAGCGACCCGCAGGAGTGGCAGCAGCACATTGGCAACAAGGCCCGGCGCGATCTGCTGGCCAAGCGCGCCCGCGATCCCAAAGACCCGCTCAAGCTCGTGATCGTGCGGGACATGTGGCTCACCGGCTTTGACGCACCGTGCATGCACACGATGTACGTGGATAAGCCGATGAAGGGGCATGGCCTAATGCAGGCGATTGCACGTGTGAACCGCGTGTTCCGCGACAAGCCCGCAGGGCTGATCGTGGACTACATCGGCATTGCGCAAAGCCTGAAGTCCGCTCTGCAGCAGTACTCCAAGAACGACCAGGAAAACACTGGCGTCGACGAAGCGCAGGCCATCGCAGTAATGATGGAAAAGTACGAGGTCGTGCGGGACATGTACCACGGCTACGACTATGCGTCGGCGATGGGTGGTACGCCCCAAGAGCGCTTGGTAATGATGGCCGGCGCCATCGAGTGGATTCTCGATCTGCAGCAGAAGCTGGCTGAGAAGGAAAAAACGGCGGAGGGTAAGAAGAACGCTCACCGGCGATACCAGGATGCCGTGCTCGCATTGTCCAAGGCTTACGCTCTGGCCTCAGCCTCTGATGAGGCGCGAGAAATTCGAGAGGAGGTTGGCTTCTTCCAGGCGATTCGCGCTGCATTGGTCAAGAGCGGCACAGGGTCTGGCATGGCCCAGCAGGAGCGCGAGTTGGCTATCCAGCAAATCGTTAGCCGTGCTGTGGTCTCGACAGAGATCGTAGACATCCTGGCGGCTGCGGGCATCAAGTGCCCCGATATCTCCATCCTCTCGGACGAGTTCCTTGCCGAAGTGCAACAAATGGAGAAGAAGAATCTTGCTCTGGAAGCACTGCGAAAGTTGCTGAACGATGGGATTCGCTCGCGCAGCAAGGCCAACGTGGTGCAGACCAAGGCCTTCTCGGAACGCCTGGAAGACGCCGTGGCGCGCTATCACGCCAACGCCATCACCACCGCCGAGGTGCTGCAGGAGCTGATTCAGCTGGCCAAGGACATCCGGGCGGCGCGCCAGCGCGGTGAAGAGTCCGGCTTGTCAGACGAAGAGATTGCCTTCTACGACGCCCTGGCCGAAAACGAGAGCGCCGTGCAGATGATGGGCGACGACAAGCTCAAGCTGATCGCCCACGAATTGCTGGTGAGCCTGCGCGAGAACGTGTCTGTTGACTGGGCACACAGAGACTCTGCCCGTGCCCGAATGCGTGTGCTGGTGAAGCGCATCCTCCGCAAGTATGGCTACCCTCCCGACCTTCAGGACACGGCGGTGCAAACGGTTCTGCAGCAGGCCGAGGCGTTGTCGTCGGGGTGGTCGGTGTCGCATCGCGGAACAACCTGATCGGGGCCTGCAAGAGTCGTCACTTCACTGAAACAAGAAAAGAGGAAAGCCGAGAGATATGGCTCGCATCGAAAACCACAAATACAGTATCGAGGAAGCCTTCAGGGAGTGCTTCTACATCGTCCCGGACTACCAGCGCGAGTACGTCTGGACGGATAAGGAAGTGCATCAGCTGCTGGAGGATATCGGCGAGCAGATCGATGCGGGCGCGACGCGGGAATACTTCATCGGCACGGTGCTGGTGTCGCCGACTGATCAGAAGAACCATTACGAGGTCATCGACGGCCAGCAGCGCCTGACCACGTTCTTCCTGCTGCTGTGCCGACGTCCCCCCGCCTTCAGTAGCGGGGCTGTTTGGAATCCAGCATTACTGTAGCCGATCCTCGGTAAGGTGCTTCGCATAGGCCTCGGGGGTCATCCCACCAAGG
>Ga0209066_10005565_pt1 | contig 13211 bp, 9 predicted proteins | sample All_14_2_FD_187198 | JGI IMG/M metagenome (GOLD analysis project Ga0209066, IMG submission 187198) | Freshwater microbial communities in response to fracking from Pennsylvania, USA - Allegheny Zone_MetaG_DW_15 (SPAdes) (version 2) ...
GTGGTGATCTGCACGGCGACCGCGGTCGGCGCAAACGCCTCCCGCACGATCAGCGCAAGTGTCGACGGAATGGCGTCGGCATGCAGGAAAAGGATGACGAGGATGCCAAGCATGTAGAAGACGCACATCAGAGGCACGAGACGGGCGGTCACTCGCGCCAGCACCGTAACCCCGCCGATCAGGACCACCGCAGCAGCAAGGGCGATGACGAGGCCATAGCCCAGCGCCGGCTCCAACCCATCACCGAAACCCATCACGATCCGGATCTGCGAATAGGACTGATTGACCTGCACGACCTGAATGAAGGCGAACAGCGCGAAGATGGCGTAGATCAGGCCAAGGCATTTTCCGAGCCTTGGCAGCCCCCGCGCCGCCAGACCATGGCGCAGCGTCCACATCGGCCCGCCCGAATACCGGCCGTTCGGCAGGATCGTCCGATACTTTACCGCCAGCAGAACTTCGGCGCATTTGAGGCTCATGGCGAAAAGGCCGCCAACGATCATCCAGAAGACCGCGCCCGGCCCCCCCATGGCGATGCCGATGGCGACACCCGCGATGTTGCCAAGCCCCAGCGTCCCCGACAAGGCCGTGGACAAGGCCTCGAAATGCGACATTTCGCCGGGAGCATCCTCTTCCCGATAGCGCCCGAGCAGGATGGAGACAGCGAAAGCAAAGCCCCGGATATTGATGAACTTCATCCGGATGGTAAAATACAGCATGGCCGCAACCAGCCAGATTACGATCACCGGAAACCGTCCGCCCAGCAGGCCAACCTCCCAGAAGACCATTGATGACAGGAACTTGGTGGCGTCGGCGATTGCGTCAATCATCACATTACCCCAGTCGCGCGGCAGGCGACATATGCTGACAAGGGGCAACAACGGGCATTCGCACCACGAACCTGGCCGATTTCCGGCTGGACGTTCCGGTGCATGATGCGTCGCCCGTTGATGCCCCCATGGATCGAAGGTGACCAGAACACGAGCTAACGAAAGATGCCCTAGAAAATCCACAGCTTGGCCCATGAGCCGTGATATCTGGCCTGACCGGAATGTCGGGAGCTGTCAGACTAACGCGAACCGCTCTCCACACGATGCATTTCGGTCTATGATCGCGTGGACCTAGCTTGCGAGGGATTGCCACTCAGCGAAGGCCGCTGAGCGTCGTTCCTTGTACGTCTGTCGATCAACGAGGTGGCGTTCCAGAGAAAAGTGGTTGTGGACATTGGCGTGGACGGCGGCGAACTTCTGCAAGGCCTTCATCCGCCGGAAGCGGAGCATCGCCCTCTCCCGTCGTCGAAAGGCCAGATGGCTGTTCTCGACACGGTTGTTCGCCCACCGGCCGATTTCCTGTTTCTCGCGATTGCCCAGCATATCCATAGCAGCGCCGTAGGACCGAAGCCCATCGGTGGTGATGACCTCGGGTGACCCGTGACGCTTGAGCGCCTTCTTCATGAACGCCAAAGCCGCAGCTTTATCGCGGATTTTGGTCACATAGCTTTCGAGGATCTCGCCCTCATGATCGACGGCGCGCCACAGATAGACCATTTCGCCATTCACCTTCACATACATCTCGTCGAGATGCCAGCGCCAGTGGCGGAAGCTACGCATGTGGCTCACCCGCTGGCGACGGATGTCAGCTGCAAACAGTGGTCCAAACTTGTTCCACCAGTAGCGCACCGTTTCATGGCTGATGTCGATGCCGCGCTCGGCGAGCAGATCCTCCACATTCCGCAGCGACAGTGGAAACCGCACATACATCATCACGACTAGGCGGATGATCGCAGGTGACGAATTGAAATACCGAAATGGGCTGGCTGGCTTACGAGGGCGAGGCATGCCCACCCCCTACTCGCGAGCAGATGAAACTCAATCCAGTGCGGTTGCTCTGACTGCTCCCTCTCAGGAATTAGGGCCTCCGGCAATTCCGGGGGGCGGTTCACATCATATGTTGGGACCAAACACCTAGATCCTACCGCGCAGCCGGATGCCGAAGCTACGGGCATTGTAGGGGACGATGGCGCCACGGGTGCTGTAGCTCAACTGCGCGCCCTGCCAATACACCTTGTCAAACAGGTTGTTCATATAAGCAGTCACACTCCATCGATCATGCTCGATGCCGACGGACAGGTTGACCAGATCATAAGCCGGCAAGGCGCCGACCGGCCCCAGGCCCGTCCAAGGAAACGCCGCATTGCTGCTGTCACGGTGCGAATAGTCGACACGCGTGACCAACTTGAGCGCAACGCTGACCGGTTGGGCATAGGTCGCCGACAGGTCCACCGTCCAAGGGCTGACGCGGGGGAAAGCCACGTCGGCATAGGTCTGTCCTTCATACACAATGCTGTCGATGGTCGATTTGACATAGGACACGCCGCCGGCAAGGCTTAGGCGATTGAACGGTTGCCATGCCCCTTCGACTTCGAAACCATAGGCCTTGGCGCTGTTGACATTGTCATCGAACCGGATTTCCAGGAAGGTGGCGGGATCGACGATGACCTGCTCGACCTGCATGTTGCTGTAGTCCATGTAGAAGGCGGCGGCGGCAAAGCTTGCCTTGCCGCCGGGCAAGCGGCCCTTGAACCCGACTTCGTAGTTCCGCAGTTCCTCCCCCTTGACCTGATCGGGGCCGTAGCCAAGCGAAACACCGGTGCCGGTATTGCCGTATCCCGCGCGGAAGCCCGTAGCGAACTGGACATATGCCGTGAGATCCTGGCCCAGATCGACATTGAGAGCGACGCGGGGGTCGAAGCGGGTTTCACTGGCCCGGGCGGGATCGTCAAAGGGACCAAAATTCCCGGTTAGATCGGAGATCGACTGGGTCGCTGTGCGAACGAAACTCAGCCGCCCGCCAGCGGAAAGATGCACCTTGCCCGACACATCCCAGAAAGCGTTGGCGAACACCGCCTTGCTTTCGATCTGCTCGAGCACCTGCTCCCAAAAATAGTTGAAATAAGGCGCGGTATAGGGGTTCACCGAGGCAATGTTGCCGATACCGAAATAGGTCGGAAGCGCGGCTGCCGTAATCTGGTAGTTGAGATCCATCACGCGCCGCTCCTTCATGTAGCTGGCGCCAGCGACCCAGTTGAATGATCCGGAATATTTCGAGCCGATCCGCACCTCGCCATAGTCGGCCTTCGGCCCGCCGTTCCACGCCGACGAAATCAGGGCGAACTCGGACCGGTCCTCGTCGAACAGGGTCCGCACGTCATGATCATAATGGCTGTAGATCAGCTTCACGTCATGCCGCCCCCCTTCATAGGCGACGTTGACGGAGCCATTCCAGATTTCGTGTCGCGTGAACTGGCTCAGATCACTGGTGTAACTTCCGCCATTCAGCTTCGTGTCGGTCAGGAACTCTGTATCTGCATAGCTTCCGCCGGCGATCGTCAGCGCCTGGATATTGCGCTGATAGACCTGAGCCCAGGGCTGGTCGGCGTTAGCGGGATCATCCCATCCCGGCGCATCGATGGTAAGGGAATTGGGGGCGCCATATTTCTGTTTCTCATAGCCGAGCGCCAAATCGACGGTCAGTCGATCGACCGGTTGCCAGCGCAGGGCGATCCGCCCGCCTGCATGATCCTCGGTCGAGCCACCACCACCCGCCGCGCTGTTTGTCAGCGATCCGTCCGAGGTTTCCGAATAGGCCACCGCCCGCACCGCCAGAGTATCGAGCAACGGCAGGTTGACGATGCCACGGGCCACGAGCGTATCGAAGCGTCCATAATCAACCATCGCCTCCGCCTCGAAGGCGTCCAGCTTGGGCTTCTTCGTGATGATGTTGATGCTGCCTGACGTCGAATTGCTGCCGGTGAGCGCCCCTTGGGGGCCGCGCAGCACCTCGATCCGTTCGACATCGAACAACCGGGAAGCAAGCAGGAAGCCGTTATAGGTCGCAACAAGCGTTGCATCATCGATGGTGACGCCTGCAGTCTGAAACAGCCCACCCGCGCTATCATTGATCCCGCGGATCGAGATGGTCTTCAGAAAGTCGCTGGTTTCCGCATATTGAACGCCGGGCGTGACCAACAGCACATCCTCGATCTTCTGCACGCGCCGCTGCTCAAGATCCTTGGCTCCGAACACAGACATGCTGATCGGCACATCGATGACGGACTGCTCGCGCTTTTGCGCCGTGACCGTGATTTCCTCCGCAGCGGCGTCATCAGGCCTCTGCTGGGCCGCAACCGGCACCGCCGCGCTGACGTACAGGGCAACGCCGCTCAACAGCCACGCGAAGCGAGCGGCCTTTGACCCGGCAATGTTCTTGTCGATCATGATACCCCCTTTTTTGCATTATTGGCGAACGGGTTACGGAGCGCACGCAGCTGCTCCAACCGCTGATCTCGTGTCTATGAACTTTTGCTAAAGCGCCCGGCTTTGGCCCGCTTGCAATTCCGGGCCGTTTACCTGCCCAATAGGGCCAGCGCGGTTGTCGGCGGCATGCCCCCTCTCCTAGGTCCTCCCAGCAGAGCCCGAAAGAACGGGCGGGAGGAACCCACTTCGATGCCAATGCCAATCAATCGCCGTGACGTCTTGGCGGGTTGCCTGGCAGCGACCATGCTGCCCGAGACCGCGCCCGCCGCCACCTGGGAAACGATGCCTGACGTTGAGGCCCTGATGCAGCACGCCGTCGATACCGGCCGGATCGGCGGCCTGGCGTTCGTCGCCGTGCAAGACGGCAGATCAATGCGGATGGTGACGAAAGGCAAGGCCAGCCTGTCGCTTGACGTGCCTGTCCATGACCGAACCCTGTTCCACGTCGGCTCGGTCGGCAAGCATGTTACCGCGGCGGCCATCCTGCGATTGGTCGACCAGGCGCGACTAGGTATCGACGCGCCGCTCTCCCGCCATGTCGCCGGCATTTCCGATGCGTGGGGAGAGCGAACGGTCCATCAGGTTCTAAACCATTGCGGCGGGCTTCCCGATTATCTGGCACCAGAAACGGGCCTCGCGCCAGACCGGCCGATAAGCCGCGAACGTCTGATAGACCTGACCCATGAACTGCCGGTCATCGCGCCGCCCGGCCAGTGCTGGAGCTACAGCAACGCCGGCTATGCGATGCTCGGCTTGGTGATCGAATCCGTGACGGGCCAGAATTATGCCGATCATGTCGCGACAGCATTGTTCGCACCGGCCGGCCTGACGGAAAGCCGTGCCGACGATGGCGAAGGCATCATTCCCAACCGCGCGGAACCATATGTCTGGGCGAACGGAGCGCTGCGCCGTGCGCCACAGATGTCGACGTCGGTCTCCTCCATCGCGGCCGGCGGCGTGTTGATGGCGCCGCGTGACATTCCGCGCTGGGAACATGCGCTGGATCAGCGCCTGCTCTGGTCTGCACGGACTGCCCATTCAATGCTCTCGCCCTGGACCTATGCCGACGGGCGCTCCGCAGCCTATGCGGCCGGCTGGGCGGTGGACGACATCGGCGGAAACCGCTGCTACTGGCACACCGGTTTCGTGCCGGGTTTCCACAGCTTCCACTATCGCCGCCCCCAGGAAAGGATCGCGCTGATGCTGATGGCGACGGGCAGCGTCGACATAGCCGAACTGGGATTCGCGATGGTCGAAAAGATCACTCCAGGGAGTTCTCCGCAGTCTCTCTCGCCCGTCGAGGACCGACATCCGGACTGGACAGAGGCCGTCCGGGCACTGCTGGCCCGCACCGCGCCGCCTCCAGCGATGTTGCTGGCGCCGCAGATCGCCCAGATGACGCCCGAAGCCGCACATCGCGGCCTGCCCCGCCTGCCCGATGCCGGAGCCAATGCGGCCCTGGTGCTGGTCGAGGACAGGATTTCAGGCAAGGACCGCTTCCGGCGCTATCGGTTGCCGCTCCCCAACGGGAGCATCCACATCCAGGCGGGCCATTTGCCGGACGGCCGCGTCTATCTTTTGCGTAGGACGTGAAATCCCGCGCCTTTCCCATCATCAATTCAAGGAGAACTGGCGTGCGTGTGAAGAAGACTGCGCTTCGTCGCGGACTGGCGCGAATCGGGATCATGGCGATTGCCCTGACGTCCGGCGACGGCGCCGTGGCTGGCCAGCCGGCCCATTACGATGTCCTGATCCGCAACGGCACCGTCTATGACGGAACCGGCAAGGCCGGCCTAGTTTCCGACGTGGCGATCCGCGATGGTCGCATCGCGCGGATTGGCCGGAAGCTGCCCGGAACGGCTTCGCGAGTCATAGACGCGCATGGCGAGGCCGTCGCGCCCGGCTTCATCAACATGCTCAGCTGGTCGGGCGAGTCCCTTCTGCACGATGGCCTTGGACAGAGCGTGCTGCGTCAGGGAGTAACCCTTGAAGTCATGGGTGAAGGCTTCTCCATGGGACCAGTAACGCCCGCCATTCGTGCCTGGATGCTCTCCAGGCAGTCGGACCTGCGCTACGACATCGACTGGCAAACCTTGGGCGACTACCTCCGCACACTCGAACGGCGCGGCGTCGCGGTCAACGTCGTCTCCTATGTCGGGGCAGCCACCGTCCGGATGACCAGCCTAGGCGCGTCGGACGCGGCGCCCGACCCCGCCCAGCTCGACGCAATGCGCGCCGTGGTGCGGGAAGCCATGGAAGAGGGCGCCATGGGCGTGGCCTCCTCGCTCATCTATCCGCCGGGAACCTACGCGAGCACCGACGAGATCAAGGCGCTCGTGCAGGAAGCCGGACGCTGCGGCGGCATCTACGCCACGCATCTGCGAAGCGAGGGCGACCGTTTCGTCGAGGCCGTCGACGAGGCCATCGACATTGCTCGCTCGACGGGCACGCCGTTGGAGATATTCCATCTCAAGGTCGGTGGGCGCGCGAACTGGCCCCGGATGCGCGACGTCGTGCGGCATATAGACGCCGCACGGGCAGCAGGTGTTCGGGTGACGACCGACATGTATGTCTATCATGCGTCGGGCACGGGCCTCACCGCCTCGATCCCGCCATGGGTGCAGGCCGATGGCCCGCAGGCCATGGCCCGTCGGCTCAAGGACCCCGCCGTGCGTCGCCGGGTTCTTGCGGAGATGCGCGATCCCGCGCCGGCCTGGGACAACATCTTGGCGATGGCGGGCGGCCCCGACAACGTCGTGCTGGCGACCGTGCGGCAGGACGCCCTGCGTCCCTATATCGGCATGAGCCTCTCGGACATCGGACGACTGCGCGGCACCAGCGCGGAAGACGCCCTGCTCGACATTGTGCTTGAGGACGGCGGTCGCCCGGAGGCGGTCTATTTCACCATGTCACCCGACACGCTGAACGAGATCGTCGGCCTGCCCTATATGAGCTTCTCGTCGGACGGCATCGCCATGGCGCCGGAAGGCGCTTTCCTGAAGAGCGCGACCCATCCGCGCAGCTATGGCAATTTCGCTCGCGTTCTGGCCCGATATGTGCGGGCCGAGCACCGACTCCCGCTGGCCGACGCGATCCGCAAAATGACCGGCCTGCCGGCATCCGTGCTGGGACTGCGCGATCGGGGACGGCTGGCCGAGGGCTATGCTGCCGACATCGTGGTCTTTGATCCGGCAACCATCCAGGACCATGCCGACTATGTCGAGCCACACCGCTACGCCACGGGCGTGTCCCATGTTCTGGTCAACGGCGTGCTCACGCTCGCGGGCGGCGTCCCGACGGGTGCGAAGGCCGGACAGGTTGTGCGCGGTGCCGGCTGGAAGGGATGGCCTGACGGCGGCTGCCGCACCAGCCCCGCCGATTGGCAACGATAAGCCGGTCCGCCTCCCGGGGCCCGACAACCGCGCCCCGGGACACTTCTGTCAAAGTGTCATGAGCACGTCGACGATCGGGCCAACGCCGGTGCGGATAGGATCAACGCAGGGCATGGCCAGCCTCGCGGCCGTCTCCTCGACAAGGGCTGTCGCCCGTCCATCCTCCAGGCGGGAGGTGTTGAGGCTCACCCCGACCACCCTGGCAGCAGGATTGGTGAGCCGCGCGGCTTCCGTATAGCGCAGGACGCACTCCTCCAGGGCGGGCTGGGGATAAAGGTCGAAGTCGCCGATCGTTTCCCGGGTCGGATCGGCACATAGGACCATCGCATCAGGCTGGCTGCCATGAACGAGGCCCAGCGTCACGCCCCCATAGGCGGGATGCAGCAACCCACCCTGCCCCTCTATGACATCCCAATGCTCCGGTGCTGCTGCCGGCGACAGTTCGGCGGCGGCAGCCGCGACGAAATCGGCAATGACGCTATCGATCACTATCCCGCCTCCGGCGATCAGTACGCCTGTCTGTCCGGTTGCCCGGAAATCCGCATCGATCCCGCGGTGCCGCAATTCCCGATCGATGGCCAGCGCCGTATATTTCTTGCCAACCGCGCAATCGACACCGACCGTGAGCAACCGCTTGCCTGGGCGCCGTTCAAACTGGCCGATCGAGAATTGCCGGTCATCCATCCGACGAACATCATGCAATGTGCGCCCGAGTGCTTTGGCCAGCGGCTTCAGGAGCGGATGCTCGTTCAGCCGCGTGTGCAGCCCGCTGACAATGTCCAGCCCCGCGCGCAGCGCCCTTTCCAGGTCCGCCAGCCATCGATCCGGCAGGACCCCGCCGGCTGGCGCGCTGCCAAGGAGAACACTGCGTGCCCCGGCTGCGACCGCTTCGTCGAAATCCATGTCGGGCAAGTCGAGGTCGAGCATCGAGGCCGGATAGCGCATCTGCGCTATGCACAGTTCAGGACGCCAGTCGCGGATGCCGAAAGCCGTCTTGGCATGGGGTGCGTCCGCGATGAACAGCAGATAGGGTGTTGGAAGATTCATGTGCCCGCTTCGCAATGGTGAAAGGTCCAGCGATGCTATGCCTCCCAGGCGCGCGCCGCTTCTTCGCTCGGATCGATAAGCCATGGGAAACGGCCATTTGCGCGAACGGGCCTCAGCCCAGCGCGATCAGGCACAGGCCATTGACGCCACCGGAAAGCGATGCACAAGTCCGATGAAGATAGCCATTCTAGCGGGATCGGGTCATGAAGCATTTCAGCGGACTGAACAACTATGCCGACTGGCCGGTGGTCGGCCTGCATGACGAGTATCGGGCCGGCTATTGGGACCCGCCACACTCGCACGACAGGGCGCAGTTGCTCTATGCCTCATCGGGTGTGATGTCGGTCATCGTCGACCGGGCCAACTATGTGGTGCCGCCTCAGCGGGCGGTCTGGATCCCCTCCAACATGTCCCATGAGGTGCGCTGCCGTAGCCAGGTATCCCTCCGCACACTCTATGTCGACGAAGCGCGGGCCGGGATGAACCGGCGCGACAGTCATGTGATCGAGATTTCCGATTTCCTGAGGGCCCTCATCCTGGAGATCGCACGGGTCGAGGACCGCAAGGACAGGGGTATCAGGGAACAGCGGATCAGCGATCTCATCCTCGATGAACTGCGGCAAATGCCCAGGGCACCCTTTCAGGCACCGCTTCCCGATGACTTCCGGCTGACGCGGGTCTGCCGGGAGATACTGGCCAACCCGGCCGACAAGCGATCCCTCGACGAACTCGCCGCGGTGGCCGGCATGGGCCGACGCACATTCACCCGCCTGTTCAAGGAGCAGACGGGCATGGGCGTTGCGGCCTGGCGCCAGCAGATCCGCCTGATGGAAGGCATCTCCATGCTTTCCGCCGGCAAGCCGGTCACGAGCGTCGCCTATGACGTCGGCTATGATAGCCCCAGTGCCTTCACCGCGATATTCCATCGGTCCTTTGGCGTTCCGCCAAGCCATTATCTGCCGCGTAACATGGCATCCGATTAGCGAATGCAGAGGACAGGCTGGGGCGACGCGCCCTCCGCCCGCCCCAGCCTTAGAGCGCCGGATTGAAGCGGCGCATCCAGGCGGCAAGGTCGCAATCGCCGAGCGCGGCCAGGATATCCGAACGGATTTCCGGACGTTCGTCCTGCCCAAGCTTGAAGCGGCCGCGCACGCTGATGATCCGGGCCCGGAAACCGATGATGGCGTCCATCATCCCTGCCCTTCGCGCACCGAGTTCGTCCATCGACCATGACGCATTACCGCCCTCCATGTGGTCGATCAGACGTTGGACGGCGGCTTCTGTCTCGTCCGGCGTGAAGGTGACCAGGACATGGGCATGGAGAAACGCGAAATTCCACGTCGGTGCCCAGTTGCGGTCGCGAACCCATTCCGGCGAGACATAGGCCTGTGGTCCCTGGAAGAGTATGGTAGCGGCAGGCGTTGCCATCATGCCGGCGGCCAGCGGCGTGCGCTTTCCAACATGCCCGATAAGCTCGAGCACGTCGTCGTTAGAGCGCTCGATGAGCAAAGGCAGCATGGCGGCTTCGCCATCTGCGGCAATGCACCAGGCCAGCGGGTAGGCCGCGACAAGATCGATGACATCACGCGCCGCGAAGGTGGCAAAGGCAGCGTCCACCGTTTCAGCCCCAGAGGTCGGCGCAGGGCGGAGCGATCCAGCCATTGCGATAGTCCAGCGCCGGCGAACGGTCGCCCCCGATGAGCAGGGGGGCATCAAGATCGACATGAGTGCAGAACTGAGCAATCAGCATTGCCGGAGCCATGGCGAGCGAAGTCCCCAACATGCAGCCGACCATGATGTCCAGCCCCGCCCGCCGCGCGGCATGCAGCAGGCGGAGTGCCTCGGTCAGGCCACCTGTCTTGTCCAGCTTGATATTCACCAGATCATAGCGCTGCGCCACGGTCACGATGTCCGCCGCGACGTGGCAGGATTCATCCGCGCCAATCGGCACGGGATGATCGAACGCTGCCAGTCCGGCATCGCCGCCGGCCGGGAGCGGCTGCTCCAGCATGGCGATCCGACAGGCGATTACAACCGGCAGGTTGGCCATTAGTTGCCGTGACGACCAATGCTCGTTGACATCGGCGATCAGTATCTTGTCCGGCACCGCCGCCCTGATGGCGCGAAGACGGTCGGTATCGCCTTCTGCTCCCAGCTTGAGTTTGAGGCGGGCATGCCCCTCGGTTTCGAGCGCCTGCCGCGCCATGAGCTCCGGTGTCCCAAGACCAATTGTGAACACCGTCTCGACGGGCTTCGGCACGGACATGCCCAGCATGTCCGACACACGGCGTCGGCGCGCCTTCGCTGCCAGGTCCCACATGGCGCAGTCGACGGCATTGCGCGCTGCCCCCGCAGGTACCCGGTCGTGCAGTTCGGACCAGTCCATGCCACCCTCGAGGCGCGCAAGCATATCGCCGATCATGGCGACGACGCCTTCGGGTGTTTCTCCATGATGGGCGACGGGGCAGGATTCGCCCCGGCCGATCCGACCTTCCCGATCACGAAGGGTCACCTTCACCAGCGCGATGTCGGTCTGCACGCCGCGCGCGATCGCGAAAGGGCGCCAGAGCGGCCATGTCTCGCATTCCACCTCGCCCCAAATCGGTCCCAGTCCCGACAGCAGCGTCAACGGGTCAAGAGCCATGCTGTCCATAAGGCCAGTCATGCTGCCCGCGCCTTCAGCCAGGTGGCCGCGTCATCGAGCGCTTGCGCGGCTAGGGCCGAAATGGAGACCGCCTCGAGGAAGCTGTGGGTTGCACCGGGATAGACCCTGGCGTCCACCTGTCCGCTTTCCGCCGACAGGCGCGCCGCCACCCCGGTTGCGCAATCGGCCAGCGGATCACATTGCGCGATGATGTGGAAGCTGGGCGGCAGGCCGTGGAGATCGGCCAGCGCCGGCTGGACCAGCGGATGCGTGAGCGGGGTATCCTCGCCGACATAGGCACGCATGTAGAAATCGAGTTCCTGTGTCGTCAGGATTTCGCCAGGACCGCCGTAGCGCTGGTGGCTTGACGTCGAACTGTCAGCATCGAAGAAGCCGTAGTTCAGGAGCAGTCCCGACAACCTGGCACCATCCCCCCGATCGCGCAGGACGATGCCAGCCGACAGCGCGAGATTGGCGCCGGCAGAATCGCCACCCGCGAAGATCCGGTCGGGATCCAGTCCATACCTGCGGCCCTCCCCGGCGATCCAGTCCACCACGCTCACGACCTGGTTAAGAGCCTTCGGAAACAGCGCCTCCGGGGCAAGCGCATAGTCCACGCCGACGACCGCCATGCCGCTTCGCGCAGCCAATTCCCGCATCAGCCGGTCATGCGTGTCCAGTCCGAAATAGACGAAGCCGCCGCCATGCATGTAGATGAGGACAGGCGCCGGGCGGAGGCATCCTTCCGGCAGGAAAATGCGGATGGTCACGCTCTCCCCCGCGTTGCCGACGGCGATGTCGTCATGAGGGACAGCCGGCCCACCTTCGCGCCATGGCCGGCGAATATCGACCAGGATGCGCCGCTGATCGCGCACGCTGCGTTCGGAAAAGTCAGGATGGCGCGCCGTGCCCGCCAGCAACGCCTGCACGAACCGCGCGACGTCGGGGTCGACGATGGCCTGCTGAAACATGGTGATTGTCCTCTGGATGATCGATGCCCGACCGAAACTGGCCGATGACTAGGTCGGGCCGATCGGCCGCGCCCACTCGACCGGATCGGTTACTTGCTCTCCGAGGCCAGGATGGAAGGCGCGCCAGTTGCGCCCACGAGCACACCGGGTTCACGCTTCGCCCTGAAATAGCGTTCGCAGTCTTCGCGGACTTCGCCGGAGAGGATGTAGAGCCCGATGATGTTCGGAACCGCGAGCATGAAGAAGAAGCTGTCAGCGAGGTTGGTCACCGTGGAGACATCGACCAATGCGCCGATAGGCAGGGTCCCGCAGAAGAAGGCCAGATAGGCGCGGTCCTTCCATTTCGATGGGCCAACCAGATAGGCCCAGACCTGAAGTCCATAATAGCCGACCGCCAGAATGGTGGAAAAGGCAAAGAGACAGACCGCGATAGCCAGCAGCGCCGGAAACCAGCTCCCGGCCGTGGCAAAGGCCGCTGAGGTCATCGCGATGTCGTTGTAGCCGAGGCGCCAGCTGTCGGTAACAAGTATGGCGAGCGCGGTCGCCGTGCAGATCACCACCGTGTCGAGAAAGGGCTCCAGCAGGGCGACAAAGCCTTCGGAGGCCGGATCGTGGGTTTTGGTTACGGCATGAGCGATGGCCGCCGGGCCGATGCCGGCCTCGTTGGAAAAGGCGGCGCGGCGTAGCCCGACGACCATCGTGGTCAGGAAGCCCCCGGCGACCGCGGTCGGCGCAAACGCCTCCCGCACGATCAGCGCAAGTGTCGACGGAATGGCGTCGGCATGCAGGAAAAGGATGACGAGGATGCCAAGCATGTAGAAGACGCACATCAGAGGCACGA
>Ga0209066_10005566_pt1 | contig 13210 bp, 9 predicted proteins | sample All_14_2_FD_187198 | JGI IMG/M metagenome (GOLD analysis project Ga0209066, IMG submission 187198) | Freshwater microbial communities in response to fracking from Pennsylvania, USA - Allegheny Zone_MetaG_DW_15 (SPAdes) (version 2) ...
TGTATATTCAAAGTGCCCATGAGTCATGGCGAGTCTTCGTCCACTCCCAGATTCAAATGACTCTCGCCTTTAGATTCCTCCGGAGAATCCGAATTGACCTTAAGGCGAATCGAACCCTAAATTTGCGGACATGATCGGGATCGGGACTCTTACGGGCGGGATAGAGACTCTGTCGCATCCCAAATACTGTAAATAATAGAATCCGATTCTGTGCTTTGACATGATGGCCGCAGGTCATCTGGAATCATTCGGCAAGGAGGGTGCAGAATGCCTACTCTTTTGACGGTAGGTGGTCTTTTTGGGCCACAGAATTTGGATGACGGCCAAGTCTATGACACTCTCCCGGCGACTGCTTATGTCGGCGGTACGGTCAATGTCACAAATGACACCACGCTCAATCTGGATCCGATTGTCGCAATTGGCGCCGCCACAACTTTCAACATCTCCGATAACGGAACCGTCAACTACGATCCAGCCATCGGGATCTCGGCGCTCAATACGTTCAATGTCGGGACTGGCGGAACGCTTTCTCTCAGCGAGAACGTCACCGCCACTGCGCTGGACACGATCAATTTCTCTGGCACCGGCGGCACGCTGGTCGTGCCCGAAAGCCTGATTACGGCGAACATCCTGTCGTCGGTCACCGGCTTCGGCGTCAATGATACGCTGCAGATCGAGAACAGCACCGATGTCATCGCATCCGCCGAATACTCCGGTGGCGCGCTGCACTTCTTGGATGCCGGCGGCAACGAGGTCGGCAGCATGGCAATGACCCTGGACGGCGATGTCGATCCGGGTGCCTTCAGCGTGACCGACCTCGGCGGCGGCAATTTCGCGATCGTGGCCTGCCACCTCCGCGGCACGCGGATCCGGACGGCGCAGGGGGATGTCGCGATCGAGGATCTCAAGATCGGCGACCGCGTCATGACCGAATCGGGCGCGCTGCGGGCCATCAAGTGGATCGGGTGCCGCAGCTATTCCTCTGTCTTTGCGGCCAAGAATCCGTCCGTTCAGCCGGTCGTGATCGCCCGCGGGGCCATCGCCGACGCGGTACCGGCCCATGACCTGTACGTTTCGCCGAACCATGCCATGTACATCGACGGCGTACTGGTCGAAGCGCGGCAGCTCCTGAATGGCCGCACGATCCGGCCGGCGCCGATGGCTGCCACTGTCGAATACTTCAATATCGAGTTCGACACGCACGACGTCATCTTCGCGGAAGGTGCTCCGTCCGAGACCTTCCTCGACCGCGAATGCCGCGAGATGTTCCAGAATGCGCACGAATATGCGGCGCTCTACCCCGAAGACGCACCGGCGGAACCCGTGTTCTACGCCGACCGCGTCGAGGACGGGCCGATCCTCGCCGACATCCGTCTGCGCCTGGATGCCCGTGCGGGCTGTGCCGAAGCAGCTCCGGCCGGTCAGCTCGAAGGCACGATCGACCATGCCGACTGGGCGTGCGTCAAGGGTTGGGCGTTCGACGCGGCGAATCCCTCGCGGCCTGTCGTGCTGGAACTCTTCGTGGACAACCAGTCGATCGGGCAGATCGTGGCCAATCGCCATCGCGCGGATCTCGAACGGGCGGGGTTCGGCAACGGCCGCTGCGCCTTCGACGTGGCCCTTCCGCACGCGCTCGACCCTCATGTCACGCATGTGATCGAGCTGCGCCAGGCCGGCGAAGGCCGTTCCCTGCCTCGTTCGCCGGTGGTGCTCGATGCCCTGCCGCAGACCGAGGCGGGCGCTGCCACGATGCATGAGGCGGCCGTGAATCTCGGAGGCGATGTCGAGCAGCTCGATCGCGCCCTGACCTATCTCCTGCACAGCATGGATCGCGTCGTTCAGGCCAAGGCGGCCAAGGAAAGCCACGCCGTGACCCGCTTCACCCGCTTCTCCGCCAGAAGCAGGATGACAATTACCCGCAAGCAGGCGAACGCGGCCTGACGCCACCCGATGGGTGTGTTGCACGGCCATCTGGACAAGGTCACTGCGTCCAGTGTCTCTGGTTGGGCTTACGATGCGGGGACCCCGGCGTCCCCCGTCGAGCTCGAAATCGTCGACAACGACCGGCCGATCTGCCGGTTCGTTGCCGACCGCTTTCGCCCGGACCTCGCGAAAGCCGGCCTCGGCACCGGCCAGTTCGGCTTTCAGGTCTGGTTGCCGATGGGCTGGGCCTCGAAGGGGGCCCACGCCATCTCGGTGCGGCGCGTGTCCGACGGGGCGATACTCGCGGGATCACCGCAATCTCCGCCCGCCGCGGATGATCCGCTCTTCCCCATGCTCCAGGCCGTCGGGCAATTGGTGGAGGCCTATGCCGGCCAGGCCCTCCATCCCGACAACAAGGACTATGACCAGCTCCTTGCGACGCTCGCCAATGGCGCCGACGAACTGATCCGGGCCCGCCTGGACCAGGGAGAGCCTGCGGTTCTGGATGTTGATGAGTTCTATCGCCGCTGGCGTTCCCTCCTTACGCGTCCGGTGCCGGTCAAGCGCCAGCCGCCACACCGGCCCGCGGCCTTGCGTCGCCGGGCGCTGGTGATCGCCGACACGATGCCGAAGCCGCTCCGCGCGACCTCGCACGCAGCCTTGCTCGATCACATGCAGGCGATGACGCGGCTGGACCATGAGGTCCTCTTCGTGCCGCAGGACATGCAGCCTGACAGCGCATCGGAGACCCTGCTGAAGTCGCTCGGCATCGTGCCCTGCCTCGGGCCCTACTACACCTGCGTCGAGGACGTGCTGCGTCGCCAGGCGGGGTCGTTCGACGTCGTCTACATCCACAGGGCGGCGAACTTCATGCGCTATGGCACAATGGCGCGCAGCTATTCGCCAACCGCGCGGATCGTCTACGACATGGCGGCCATGAGCCACCGGTACTTCCGCCAGCGCGGCGCCGTGGACGACATGAATGACATCGTGCGGCGAGCCGGCGCCGCCAGGGCCTCGGACCTCATCTCGGCCCGCCTCGCCGACAGCATCGTCGTCCGCACTCCTCACGACGCCGCCCTTCTCGCGAAGGAACTGCCGAAGGCGGAGATCCACACCATCGGTTGGTCTCTTCAGATCTCCGCGCCGCTTCCCTTCGCCGCACGGCACGACATCGCGTTCCTCCCTGACGACGACGAGGATGCGACGCAGGACGCGCTGCTCTGGCTGGTGGACGCGGTCCTGCCGATCATCCGCGCGAACAGGCCGGACATCCGTTGCCTCATTCCGCGACATGGCGAGGCGACCGAACGCGTCGCGCAGAGAGGCGATGCCGGCGTCGTTCCGCTCGGTTCGGATGTCGGAATCCCGGAGATGCTCCGGCAGGTTCGCGTCGCCATCGCGCCCCAGCGCTACAGCACCGGGCCGAACGGGCGCGTGCTGCAGAGCCTCGCGGCCGGAATTCCCTGCGTCTGCAGCACCACGGCCGCCGAAGGCTTTGCGCTGCCAGCGCCACTCGATGCCCTTGTCGCACCGACCGCGGAAGGGCTCGCTGCCCTCGCGCTGCGCCTGCACGAGGAGGAGGCGGAGAATCTTGCCTTCTCCCAGGCCGCGCTGGCCTGCGCCGAGACGGTTGGATCGACCGAGGAGATCGCCCGACGCTTCGCCACGATGCTCCACCAAGCGGTCCCGCCGCCCCGCCCGCCACAGGACGGTGCGTAGGGCGCAGCGGGCCTCCCGGGCGCCAGGCGCTGCCATCGGCGCCCGATCGTCGCCGCAACGCCGCGGGCGCCTGAAGCCGCTGCCCGCGACATGGCCGTGGCCCGGCGGAGACGTCCCACCGGCCGTGCTGGCATGGCAAGCGCCTCGCCGGCTCCGCCCGGCGTCAGCTCGGCCCCGGCGTCAGCCCATCTCTTCGGGCGTGAAGTCGAGCGCCACGCCGTTGATGCAGAAGCGCAGCCCGGTCGGCGGCGGCCCATCCTCGAAGACATGGCCGAGGTGGCTGCCGCAGCGGCTGCAATGCACCTCCATGCGCACCATGCCGTAGCTGCGGTCGATGGTGGTCTCGACCGCGTCGGGCTCGGGGGTGTCGAAGCTCGGCCAGCCGGTACCGCTTTCGAATTTGCGGCCGGAGCGGAACAGCGCCTGGCCGCAGCCGGCGCAGGCGAAGACGCCGCGGCGCTTCTCACGCAGCAGGGCGCAGCTTCCCGGACGTTCGGTGCCGTGGGCCCGCATCACCTGGTACTGCTCGGGCGTCAGCAGCGCGCGCCATTCGGCCTCGCTGCGGGTGATGGGGAAGGTCTTCTCGGCTGTCGTCATTCTCGATCCCTTCGCGGCCCTGCCGCACCCGACGGTTACGGCGTCCATGTCCCGATGGTTACGGCGTCCATGTGGGGTGCCGGCGCCAGGATGACGACATCCGGGCCCCGATTGCCAGCCCGTCGCGCGCCTCGTTATAGTCCAATAAATATATCGTAGCCATGCGGCCCGACACCAGGAGGAGAGCGAGATGCAGCACGAGACCGAGCACTATGTGAACGGCGCCTGGGTCGCCCCGCTGGAACCCCGGCTGATCGACGTGGTGAATCCCTCGACCGAGGAGGCCTTCACGCAGATCGCGGTGGGCGGCCCGAAGGACGTGGACCGTGCCGTGGCCGCCGCGCGCGCGGCCTTTCCCGCCTTCGCGCAGACCTCGCGCCAGGACCGGCTCGACCTGCTGCGCGCCATCCTGTCCGAATACCAGAAGCGCCGCGAGGACATCGCCGCCGCCCTGTCGCAGGAGATGGGCGCGCCGCTGAAATTCGCCCTGGAGCGCCAGGCGGCGACCGGCACCGCGCATCTGACGCGCATGATCCAGGTGCTGCAGGACTATGCCTTCGAGGAGGTGCAGGGCACGACGCTGATCGCGCGCGAACCGATCGGCGTGGTCGGCCTCATCACGCCGTGGAACTGGCCGATCAACCAGATCGTCTGCAAGGTCGCGCCGGGCATCGCCGCCGGCTGCACCATGGTGCTGAAGCCGTCGGATGTCGCGCCCCTCAACGCCATCATCTGGTCCGAGGTGATGCATGCCGCCGGCGTGCCGGCCGGCGTCTACAACATGGTGCAGGGCGAAGGCGCGGTGGTCGGCAACGCCATGTCGGCGCATCCCGACATCGACATGATGTCCTTCACCGGATCGACGCGCGCCGGCATCTTGGTGGCGCAGACCGCGGCGACGACGGTCAAGCGCGTGGCGCAGGAGCTCGGCGGCAAGTCGGCCAGCATCCTGCTGCCCGACGTGGATTTCCAGGTCGCGGTGACCAAGGGCGTGCTGGGCATGATGGGCAACAGCGGCCAGTCCTGCAACGCGCCGACCCGCATGTTCGTCCCCGCCGACCGGCAGGAGGAAGTGAAGGCCATCGCCAAGGCGGCGGCGGACAGCGTCGTCGTCGGCCCGGTGGACGATCCCCGCACCACCATCGGCCCGGTGGTCAGCGAGGTGCAGTTCGCCAAGATCCAGCGCCTGATCGAGGCCGGAATCAGGGAGGGCGCGGAACTCGTGGCTGGCGGCCCGGGGCGGCCGGAGAACCTCAACCGCGGCTACTTCGTGCGCCCGACGGTCTTCGCCAATGTCCGCAACGACATGACCATCGCGCGGGAGGAGATCTTCGGACCCGTCCTGTCCATCCTGCCCTATCGCGACGAGGCGCATGCGATCGAGATGGCGAACGACACGGTCTATGGCCTCGCCGCCTATGTGCAGTCGCCGGACATCGCGCGGGCGCGGCGCGTCTCGGCGCAGATGCGCGCGGGCAATGTCTTCATGAACTATCCGGTCGGCGACACGGCCGCGCCCTTCGGCGGCTACAAGCAGTCGGGCAACGGGCGCGAATACGGGAAGTGGGCGCTCGACGACTTCACCGAGATCAAGGCCGTCATCGGCTACGACGCCGCCTGAACCTCGACGGCCTCATGCGCAGCCGCATATGACGAACCATCGCAACGGAAGGACCAACGCCATGAAGCTCTCGGCCCGCAACCAGTTCGCCGGCACGATCCTCGAGGTCCACAAGGGGGCCACCACCACCCACGTGCGCATCGAGATCGCGCCGGGGACCGTCTTCACCGCCTCCATCACCAACGAAGCCGCCGACGAGTTGGGCCTGAAGCAGGGCGGCCAGGCCTATGCGGTGGTGAAGGCGTCGGATGTGATGGTCGGCGTCGAAGGCTGACACGGGGCTGGACTCCAGCGGCGCGAGGCGCTGCCCCGCGCCGCCACGGGACCGTCACCCCTCCGGCGGGTCCCTGTAGTGCACGGCCTGCTTGGCGAGCTTCTCGATCAGCCGCGCCGATCCGCTCTGCCGTTCCTCGGCAATATGCGCGACCAGCCCGCCGCTGCGCGACACCACGGCGAGCCCCCGCATCACCTCCGGCCCGAAGCCGATATCGGAGAACAGCGCCCCGATCGCACCGGTGGCGTTGATGGTCAGGTGGCGCCCGGCGGCGCGGTCCACCTCCTCGGCCAGGATGCGCAGCATGGCGATGTGCGGACCGGCCGCGCCCGCTTCCTCGGCAATGGCAAAGAGCCGCGGGGAGCGCGGATCATCCGGCTTGTGGAAGCGGTGGCCGAAGCCCGGCACGGCCTTCTTCTCGCCACGGAGCCTTGCCACAACACCTGCGCAATAGGCCCGCGCATCGCCGCCTTCGCGTACGCCCGCCTGAAGAATCCGCGCGCATCCTTCCATGGTGCCCATGAAGGTGTCGCCGATGGTCATCAGGCTGGCGCCCATCGCCACCTGCATCTGGTCCGGCACGGCGCTGGCAACGAAACGGGCGGTCAGGGTGTTCAGGGTAAGGCCATGCTCCATCAGCACCACCAGGCAGGCGTCCAGTACCCGGGTCTCGGCAGGTGTCGGCACGCGTCCGCGCAGCAGGAAGAACACCATTTCGGTATAAGTCAGGTGGCCGACCAGTTCGCTCACCAGATCCTTGCCGCGGATGGTGATGGAGGTCTCATCGGCGGTGCATAGATAGGTCGTGTCGTTGTCCATGACGTTTCCATTGGCCCGTGGGGGCCGGGAATCCGGGGCGAAGGTCGCCCGGTCCCGGCAATCCCCTGTTGCCATTCGATACTGGCGCAGCCCAGTCCGGCAGGCCAAATAGAGTTGAGAAGGGTTCGCACCCATGGTGGCAATTCAGGTTGATGTCCGGCTTCGTATCGTCCTTCCCAACACCGGCCTGCCGGGGCGGCGCTGCTGGCGCCGTCATGCTGATGCTTGCCCTGTCCGCCTGCGCCCTGCCGATCGAGCCGGCTGAGTCCGGCCTCACGGCGCCGGTCCGCTTCGTCGCCGGCGGCGGAGCGGCGGCCACGGCGCTCGCGCCCGACCCGGCCTGGTGGCAGGCTTTCGGCGCGCACGACCTCGACCGGCTGATGGCCGGGGCCATGGCGGGCAATCTTGACATGGCGGCCTCGATCGCCCGGCTGCGCCAGGCCGATGCGGCGCTGCGGATCGCGGGCGCGCAGCTCCTGCCCTTCGTCAGCGCCGATGCCTCGGTCGCGCGGACGCGCGGCACGTCCTCCACCCCCGGCACCCCGGCTAATGCCGGACGGCAATATGGCGGGTCGCTCAGCGCCAGCTACCAGATCGATTTCTGGGGCCGGCTGGCGGCGCAGCAGCAGGCGGCGCGCGACGATGTCGCCGCGGCCGAATTCAACATCGGCACGGTTACGCTGGCGACGCAGTCCGCGATCGCGGGCACCCTGTTCGATCTGCTCGGCGCCCAGGAACAGCTCGCCGTGCAGCAGGAAAACCTGCGCACCGCCGAGCGCACCCTGCTGATCCTGCGGGAACGCCTGACGGTCGGCACCGCCACCGGCCTCGACGTCGCGCAGCAGGAGACGGTGGTCGCGCAGCAGCGCGGCCAGGTCCCGCCGCTGCGCCGGACCATCGAGGCCGACACCTTCGCGCTCGCCACCCTCTGCGGCGTCATGCCCGCCGATGTGACGGTCGCGGCGCAGCGCCTCGCCACCATCCGGGTGCCCGAAATCGCGGCGGGCCTGCCCGCCGAGGTGCTGACCCGCCGCCCCGATGTCCGCCAGGCTGAGGCCAACCTCGCCGCCGCCAGCGCCGATGTCACCGTGGCACGCGCCGCGATGTTTCCCACCATCACCCTGACCGCTGAAGGCGGGTTGCAGAGCATCGCGTTGCAAACCCTGCTGCGCCCAGGGGCCACGATCTACGGCATCGGCGCCAGCATCGCTCAGACCGTCTTCGATGGCGGCGAGCTCCGCGCGCAGCTTGAACAGACCCGTGCGCGGCGGGAGGAACTGCTCGCCAACTACCGCAAGGCCATCCTCGCTGCCCTACAGGACACCGAGACAAGCCTGTCCGCCCTGTCCAACGACCGCGAATCGGTCACGCTGCAGGCCGCCCGCGTCGACGCCGCCCAGCGCGCCTACGCGGTCGCCGATGCGCAGTTCCGCGCAGGCACCATCGACCTCCTCACCCTGCTCAACACCCAGTCCAACCTGTTCACCGCGCGCGCGGCGCTCGCCCAGGCGCAGAGCTCGCGTCTGCAATCCGCCGCGGCGCTGTTCATCGCCCTCGGTGGCGGCTGGACGGTGGACACGGCGCGCCAGACCCGGACGAGGCCCGCATCATGAACGAGTTGCCCCGCCCGCCGAAGCCCGCGGAGGCGCCGCGCACGCTGGAAAGCACGTCGGAGGAGGCCGCGCCGCGCCGCCGGCGCCGCTGGCCCTGGCTGCTGCTGATCCTGCTGCTCGCCGGCGGCGGCTGGTATGCCTGGAAGCGCGGCCTGCTGCCCTTCCTGCCGCCGCCCGCGGCCACCACTGCGACCGCGCCCGCCGGCGGGCCGCCGCGCGGCCGGCCCGCGATCCCGGTGACCTCGGCTGATGCTACGGTGACCGACGTGCCGATCGTGCTGGATGCGCTGGGCACGGTGCAGGCCTTCAACACCATCACCATCATCCCGCAGGTGACCGGCCGCATCACCGAGATCGCCTTCACCGAGGGCCAGGAGGTCAAGGCCGGCGACGTGCTGGTGCGGCTCGACCCGCGTTCCTACCAGGCGGCGCTCGACCAGGCGGTCGCGACCAAGGCGCAGCGGGAGGCGCAGCTCGCCAATGCGCGGCTCGACCTGCAGCGCTACCAGCAGCTCATGCGCATCAACGGCGCGTCGCAGCAGACGCTGGACACGCAGCGGGCCTCGGTCGCGCAGCTCGAAGCGCAGGTACAGTACGACCAGGCGACCATCGACAATGCGCAGGTGCAGCTCGACTACACGGTGATCCGCGCGCCGATCGACGGGCGCATCGGCCTGCGCCAGGTCGATGCGGGCAACCTAGTGCAGTCGAGCTCCTCGGGCATCGTGACCATCACCCAGATCCGCCCGGTCAGCGTGACCTTCACCCTGCCGCAGCAGGCCCTGCCCCAGGTGCAGCAGGCGATCGCCGCCGGCCCCGTGCAGGTCGTCGCGCGACTGCCCGAATCGGCCATCCCGCGCCTCGACGGAACGCCGACGCCGCCCGATCCGGTGGGCACGCTGGTCACCCTCGACAATCAGGTGGATGCCGCGACCGGCACCATCCGGCTGAAGGCGACCTTCCCGAACGAGGATCAGCGCCTGTGGCCCGGCGCCTTCGTGAATGTGCAATTGCAAGTCGCCGTGTTGCGTGATGTGACGGCCGTGCCGCTGGTCGCCGTGCAGCGCGGGCCGGACGGGCCCTATGTCTTCGTCGTCACGGCGAACAGCACCGTGGAGCAGCGGTCGGTCACGCTCGGCGTGATCACCGGCACCCAGGCGGTGGTGCAGCGGGGGCTGCGGCCGGGCGAACGCGTCGTGACCTCCGGCGCGCTGCGCCTGACGCCGGGTGCCGCGGTGCAGGTGGCCGAGCCGGTGCGCCCGCCGCCCAGCGCCAACCAGCCGCAACGCCGCCGCCGGCCGCCCGGAGCAAACGGCCCGCGCGGCGAAGGCCCGCCCGGCGAACGCGCACCGGGCGAACGGGGCCCCGGCCGCAGCGGCCAGCCCGCCGGAGGCCCGCCGGGAGGCGCGCCGTCCGGACCGCCGGGCTAGGCCGCCGCAATGAGCATTTCGGCCCCCTTCATAGCGCGGCCGATCGCCACCTCGCTGCTCGCCGTGGCGATGCTGCTGGCGGGGATCTACGGCTATCTGCGTCTGCCGGTCTCCTCCCTGCCCGAGGTCGATTTCCCGACCATCCAGGTGACGACGCAGCTTCCTGGCGCGTCCCCCGACACGGTCGCCGTGCTGGTCACGGCGTCGCTGGAACGGCAACTCGCGCAGATCTCCGGGCTGAACGAGGTCGTCTCGGTCAGCGGGCCGGGCGTCAGCCGCATCACGCTGCAATTCAACCTCGGCCGCGACATCGACGACGCGGCGCAGGACGTGCAGGCGGCGATCAACGCGGCGCGCGGGACGCTGCCCTCCTCCCTGCCCTATCCGCCGACCTATCAGAAGGTGAACCCGGCCGACCCGCCGATCCTGACGCTCGCGCTGACCTCCGACACCCAGCCGGTCGCGCGGCTGTCGGATGTGGTGGACACGCTGCTGGCGCAGCGCCTCGCGCAGGTCGGTGGCGTCGGGCGCGTCGCGGTGCAGGGCAACATGCGGCCGGCCGTGCGGCTGCAGGTCGATCCGCAGCGGCTCGCCGCCTATGGGCTGGGGCTGGAGGATGTCCGCACCGCCATCGTCGCCGCCAATGTCGCCGGGCCGAAAGGGTCGGTGGATGGACCGCAGCAGGCCTCCGCCGTCATGGCGAACGATCAGCTCAGCACGCCCGAGGCTTTCGAGAACGTCATCGTCGCCTGGCGCGGCACGGCGCCGGTGCGTCTGCGCGATGTGGGCGCGGCGGTCGAGGATCTGGAGAACACGCTGACCGCCGCCTGGTTCGACGGCAGGCCTGCCATCCTGCTCGACATCCAGCGCCAGCCGGGGGCGAACATCGTCGCCACGGTCGCCGCGCTGCGCGCCCAGCTGCAGACGCTGGAACGGGCCCTGCCGGCCGGCACGCACCTGTCGGTCGTGTCGGACCGGACCGAGATGATCCGCGCCTCGGTCACCGAGGTGCAGCTTACCCTCATCATCGCCGTGGTGCTGGTGGTGCTGGTGATCTTCCTGTTCCTGCGCACGCTGCGCGCGACCATCGTGCCGGGCATCGCCCTGCCGCTGTCCATCATGGGCACCTTCGGCATCATGGCGCTGGCGGGCTTCACCATCGACAACCTGTCGCTGATGGCGCTGGTCATCGCGACCGGCTTCATCGTCGACGACGCCATCGTGATGATCGAGAACGTCGTGCGCCTGGTCGAGAAGGGCATGCCCCCGCTCCAGGCGGCCTTCGAGGGCGCGAAGCAGATCGGCTTCACCATCGTCTCGCTGACCGTCTCCCTGATCGCCGTCTTCATCCCGCTGCTGTTCATGGAAGGCGTGGTCGGCCGACTGTTCCGCGAATTCGCCATCGTGCTGTCGGTGTCGGTGCTGGTGTCGATGGTGGTGTCGCTGACGCTGACGCCGATGATGTGCGCCTACCTGCTGCGCCCGGCCGAGGAAGAGAAGCCCGGCCTGATCAACCGCGCCTTCGAGGCCGGCTTCGAGGCGATGCGCCGCGGCTACGCCGTCACCCTCGCCTGGGCGCTGCGGCGGGAGGGGCTGATGCTGCTGCTCGCCACCGCCACGGTGGCCGGCACGGTGTGGCTCTACATCGCCGTCCCCAAGGGTTTCCTGCCGCTCCAGGACACCGGCATCATCGCCATCACCACCGAGGCGCCGCAGGACGTCTCCTTCCGCCGCATGTCGGACCTCCAGCGCCGCGTCGCCGAGGTGGTCGCGGAAGACCCCGAGGTCGCGGCCGTCGCCTCCGTGGCCGGGGCGGGCACCATCAACCCGGCGCAGAACACCGGCCGCCTGACCGTGGTGCTGCGCCCGCGCGACCAGCGCGCGGACGACACCCAGGCGGTGATCGACCGGCTCGCGCCGAAGCTCGCCGCCATTCCAGGCATCGTCGCCTATCCGCAGGCGGTGCAGGACATTCAGATCGGCACGCGCACCTCCAGCACCCAGTACCAGTACACGGTGATGGATTCCTCGGCGGCCGAGCTCGCCACCTGGGCGCCAAGGCTGCTCGACGCCCTGCGCGCCCTGCCCGAGCTGCGCGATGTCGCCACCGATCAGCGCGAGGACGGGCTGCGCATCGCCGTCAACGTCGATCGTGGCCGCGCCGCACGGCTCGGCGTGACCATGCAGGCGATCGACGACACGCTGTATGACGCCTTCGGCCAGCGCCAGATCAGCACTATCTACGGCCAGGCCAACCAGTATCGCGTCGTACTGGAAGTCGACCCCGCCATGGCCGGCGACCCGGCCATGATCGGCCGGCTGCGCGTGCCAGGCAGCAGCGCGACGGTGAACGGCGTGACCGCCGCGGCCCAGGTGCCGCTCGCCGAGCTCGCCACCATCGAGCGTGTCTCCGGCCCGCTGACGGTCACCCGGCAGGACCAGTTCCCGGCGGTGACGCTCAGCTTCAACCTCGCCCCCGGCGTGTCGCTCGGCGCGGCGGTGGACGCCATCGCGCAGGCCGAGCGGAGCCTCGGCATGCCCGACACCATGGTCGGCACCTATGGCGGCGACGCGGCGGAATTCCAGCGGTCGCTCGCCGGCCAGGGCTGGCTGATCCTCGCCGCTATCATCGTCATCTACATCGTGCTCGGCGTGCTCTACGAGAGCGTGATCCACCCGATCACCATCCTCTCCACCCTGCCTTCGGCCGGCATCGGCGCGCTGCTGGCGCTGCGGCTGTTCGGGCTCGACCTCAACGTGGTGGGGCTGATCGGCATCGTGCTGCTGATGGGCATCGTGAAGAAGAACGCGATCATGATGATCGACTTCGCGATCGAGGCGCAGCGCGACCACGGCCTGTCGCCGCGCGAGGCCATCACGGAGGCCTGCCTGCTGCGCTTCCGCCCCATCATGATGACGACGCTTGCCGCCATCCTCGGCGCCGTGCCGCTGGTGCTGGGCCATGGCGCGGGCAATGAGCTGCGCCTGCCGCTTGGCATCTCCGTCATCGGCGGGCTGATGCTCAGCCAGATCATCACGCTCTACACGACGCCGGTCATCTACCTCGCGATGGAAGACCTGCGCGCGCGCTTCGCCCGCCCCACCGCGCGCACGCAGCCGGCGGAATAGCGCGATGTCGATCTCCGCCCCCTTCATCGCGCGGCCGATCGGCACGACGCTGCTGGCGATCGGCCTCGCCCTCGCCGGCATC
>Ga0209066_10005568_pt1 | contig 13207 bp, 12 predicted proteins | sample All_14_2_FD_187198 | JGI IMG/M metagenome (GOLD analysis project Ga0209066, IMG submission 187198) | Freshwater microbial communities in response to fracking from Pennsylvania, USA - Allegheny Zone_MetaG_DW_15 (SPAdes) (version 2) ...
TCTTGCTCGTTGGCAGTAAAGGTGAATTCTTGTCCGCAATCTTTGCAGACGATGGTCTTGTCGCTGTACATCAAATACCTCAAATAAAATATTGTATGGTGTGAAAATACACCACACAAGTGCAACTGTACTGCTTTTTTCTGTTTATGTCAATCAAATGTTCCTTGGAGGAAACGCATGAATCCGCTTCGAGCGATATTTCACTCCCGCGTCAAACCGAAAGATTCTCTCAACGGCAGTCGCTATAGCTTCTTCTTCGGCGGCACATCGAGCGGGAAACCGGTCAATGAAACGACTGCCATGCAGATGACGGCGGTGTACTCTTGTGTGAGAATCCTATCCGAAACCGTCGCGGGCCTGCCGCTGAACGTCTATCGGTACAACGACAGCGGCGGAAAAGAGAAAGCGTTCAAGCATCCGCTCTATCGGCTGCTTCACGACGAACCCAACCCCGAGATGACAAGCTTCGCGTTTCGGGAAACGCTCATGAGCCATCTGCTCCTTTGGGGCAACGCCTACGCACAGATCATTCGAAACGCAAGAGGCGAGGTGATCGCACTCTATCCGCTCATGCCGAACAAAATGACAGTCGACCGTGATCAAAGCGGCCGGCTTTTTTATTTGTATCAGCGCGGGTCGGAGGATCCGACCACACTCGGGAAATCGACACAGGTGACACTTTCTCCCTCAGACGTGCTGCACATCCCCGGACTGGGGTTCGACGGCCTGATCGGCTATAGCCCTATTGCCATGGCAAAGAACGCCATCGGGTTGGCGATCGCGACGGAGGAGTACGGCGCAAAGTTCTTTGCAAACGGCGCGGCCCCGGCTGGCGTGCTGGAGCATCCCGGCACGATCAAAGACCCACAGCGGGTCAAGGAAAGCTGGAACTCGGCATATCAGGGCAGTGCGAACGCTCATAAGATCGCGGTGCTGGAAGAGGGCATGAAATATACGCCCATCGGGATCGCACCTGAGCAGGCGCAGTTCTTGGAAACGCGGAAGTTTCAGATCAACGAGATCGCGCGTATCTTTCGCGTGCCACCACACATGTTGGCGGACTTGGAGAAATCGTCGTTCAGCAACATCGAGCAGCAGTCGTTGGAATTCGTTAAATATACCCTTGATCCCTGGGTCGTTCGTTGGGAACAGAGTATGTGCCGGGTGCTGTTCAGCGAGAGCGAAAAGCCGACGTACTTCATTAAGTTCAACGTAGATGGGCTTTTGCGCGGTGACTATGCCTCCCGCATGAGCGGGTACGCCACCGCGCGGCAAAACGGCTGGATGAGTGCGAACGATATCCGCGAACTGGAAAACCTCGATCGCATCGCGCCAGACCTTGGCGGTGATCTGTACTTGATCAACGGGGCGATGACGAAGCTGGAGGATGCGGGATTGTTCGCTGGAACACAATACAACAAGGAGGATTCTGCTTGAAGAAGCAATTCTGGAACTGGGTACGAAACGAAGACGGCACCCGCACATTGACATTGAACGGCACGATCGCCGAAGAGAGCTGGTTTGAAGACGACGTCACCCCGAGGATGTTCAGGGACGAACTGAGCGCCGGTACGGGTGACGTTGTGATTTGGATCAACAGCCCGGGCGGCGATTGTGTGGCGGCGAGCCAGATCTACACCATGCTGATGGATTACAAAGGGCATATCACGGTAAAGATTGACGGCATCGCGGCAAGTGCCGCATCGGTCATCGCTATGGCGGGAACCGAAGTGCTCATGGCACCGACGAGCTTGCTCATGATCCACAATCCGTTGACAGTGGCGATTGGCGACAGTGAAGAGATGCAGAAAGCCATCGCCATGCTGGATGAGGTGAAGGAGAGCATCATCAACGCATATGAGCTGAAAACGGGTATGTCCCGCGCGAAGCTCGCGCACCTCATGGACGCGGAAACGTGGATGAACGCGAATAAAGCGATTGAGCTTGGCTTCGCAGATGGTGTGCTGGAGGACGAGAAGAAACAAACGAAGCACGACGATGTGGTGTTCAGCTTTTCCCGTCGCGCGGTTACAAACTCTCTGCTGAATAAAGTTCAGCGAAAACAGGCGAGTAAGGCACCTGTAACGGAAGAGACAACCGCCGCTCAAACAACCGTATCGAGATACCCTGCGGAGCCGCTTTATCAGCGGCTCTCTTTGATTTCACACTAAGGAGGAAACGAATGAATACGATTTTGCAACTGCGCGAGAATCGCGCGAAGAAGTGGGATGCCGCGAAGGCGTTTCTGGACGTCAAGCGCGGCACGGACGGACTGCTCACCGCCGAGGACGCTGGCGCATACGAAAAGATGGAAGCCGAGGTCGTTGCGCTCGGCAAAGAGGTAGAGCGCCTCGAACGTCAGGTGGCGCTTGACGCGGAACTGAACAAACCCACCGCCGATCCGCTGACCAGCAAGCCCGCTCAAACCAATACGGAGCAAAAAACTGGCCGCGCGACTGCCGAGTATAAAAAGGCATTCTGGAACGCGATCCGCTCCAAGAATCCAAGAGCGGAGATCCTAAACGCACTGCAAGAAGGTACCGACAGTGAGGGCGGCTATCTCGTTCCCGACGAGTTTGAGCGCACCCTGGTTCAGAAGCTGACAGAAGCAAACGTGCTGCGTCCGCTCTGCCATGTCATCCAGACGAGCTATGGCGATCGTAAGATTCCGGTGGTCGCTTCGAAAGGCACCGCCGACTGGGTCGATGAAGAAGGCACCTATCCGCTCTCGGACGACTCCTTCTCGCAGGTCGTCCTTGGCGCATACAAGCTCGCAACCATGATCAAGGTGTCGGAAGAGCTGCTCTCCGACAGCATCTTCGACATCGAAGGATATGTCTCCGAGCAGTTTGGCAAACGTATCGGCGACAAGGAAGAGGACGCGTTCCTCAACGGCAACGGTGTGAGCAAGCCCATCGGTATTCTCAATGCCACCGGTGGCGCGGAGGTCGGCGTCACCACTGCGGGCGTTGCTGCGATCACGGGCGACGAGCTGATCGACCTTGTGTACTCACTCCGCGCACCGTACCGTAAGGGCGCGGTGTTCGTACTCAATGACACCACCGTGAAGCTTCTGCGTAAGCTCAAAGACGGCGACGGGCAGTATCTCTGGCGACCGGGCATCACGGAAAACGCGCCGGACACGATTCTCGGCCACCGCATCGTAACCAGCGAGTTCATGCCAGGAGTCAGCGCAGGGAACAAGTCCATCGCGTTCGGCGACTTCTCCTACTACTGGATCGCTGACCGTCAGGGTCGTACGTTCAAACGCCTGAATGAGCTGTATGCGACCACCGGTCAGGTTGGCTTCCTTGCTTCTCAGCGCCTCGACGGCAAGCTGATCCTGCCGGAAGCGATCAAGGTCCTGCAGCAGAAAGCGTAACGGTGGGTCTATATGGAGATCATTGATACCCCAGCGGGCGATGTGACCCGCAACTGCAAGAACTACCTCACGGATGGCGGGGATCGGTTGGTGATTGGCGGTACTCTGGAGGTGCTGGATACCGCCACCGTCACTGGGCTGCAATCGGGATATGCAACTGAGCAAACCGCTGGCAGCGTGTATCAAGCGACGAATCAAGCGGAGAGCGCTGCAACGACGATTGCCGACCTCAAGAGCGATCTCAACGCGCTTCTTCTAAAGCTCAAGAACGCCGGAATCATGGCGGCGGACGAAGCGGGCGCGTCTTAATGATATGGCGACGCTGCTGAACAAACTCAAAGCGAACCTGATTCTGACGCATGATGCGGATGACGAACTGCTTCAGCGGCTAATCGACGCCGCAGTGTCCTACGCCGAAAGCTATCAGCACCTGACCGCCGGAACCTACGAAGTGGCGGGTATGCCGCCGACAACTGAGGCGGCAGTGATCATGCTGACTTCCCATTTCTATGAAAGTCGGGATGGTAGTACGGGCGGATTCTTTGCGGATAATGTGCAGGCAGGCCAGCAGGTATGGAACACAGTGAACACCCTGCTTCGCCTTGACCGCGACTGGAAGGTAGGATCATGAGTTACGGCAGAATGAACACGCTGATCTCCATCGTGCGGGAAGTAGTGACGAAGGACTCGGAGGGTTTCGCGACAAAGACAGATCAAGTCATTACGTCGGTGTTTGCATATAGGGAAGGGCGGCACGGTTCTCAGAAATGGGTCAACCGCGCCGCCTTTTCAGAGGCGACGGATTTGTTTCGGCTTCGAGTTATCCCGAGCCTGACCGTGGCCACAGCTCATGTGATCCTTTGCGGTGATGATCGCTTTGAAATCACGTCCGTCGAGGATGTGAAGGGCAGAGGGATGTATCTAGAAGTGCTTGCAAAGAAGGTGACGCCGGATGGCTAAGGTGAAAATCGAGATGCCGGACGAGTTTCTCAACCAGATCGCCGGGATGGGCAACGCGCTCGACATGGCGATCCCGAAAGCGCTCGCGGCTGGCGGCAAGGTCGTCATGGCGAAGATGAAATCGAATCTGCAAGCGGCCATCGGGCGAGGCACAAAGTTAAAATCCCGCTCGACCGGCAAGCTTGCAGCATCGCTTGGTGTATCACCCGCAAAGCTGGATCGCGATGGAAACCTCGACGTGAAAGTAGGATTTTCGGAGGGACGCGGTGAAGTGAGCAACGCCATGCTCGCCAATGTATTGGAATACGGAAAGCATGGTCAGCCTCCAAAGCCGTTTCTGAAACAAACCAAGTCCTCAAGCCGGAAACCGTGCATTGAGGCGATGCAGACGGCGCTAAAGGAGGAACTGGATCTTCCGTGAGTATGTTAGAAGAACTGAATACGATCGTCGAGAGCGCCGAACTTCCTGTTGAGACCGGCGTTTTCTCTACCACCGCGCCGGACGAGTACGTCGTGATCACACCGATTTCGGAGCACTTTGAGCTGTTTTCGGACAATGCGCCGGGCATGAACATCGAGGAGGCGCGGCTATCACTCTTTTCGAAGGCTAACTACGGCGCGAAGAAACGACAGCTCGTTCGACTGCTGCTCTCGGCGGGATTTCTGGTATCGGAACGTCGCTACATCGGATTGGAAGAGGACACGGGCTATCACCACTTTGCTATTGATGTGGCAAAGGAGTACATGGAGGGAGAATAGATGGCAACCATCGGATTGGATAAACTGTATTACGCGAAGATCACCGAAGGCGCGAACGGTGACGAGACCTATGCCGCGCCCGTTTCGCTCGCCAAGGCGATGTCCGCGGAATTGAAGATCGATATTAACGAAGCGACTCTTTATGCCGACGATGGCGCGGCCGAGGTGGTCAAGGAGTTCAAAAGCGGTACGCTCACACTGGGCATAGACAACATCGGCGCGGCGGTCGCGAGCGATCTGACCGGCTCACAGATCGACGACAACAAGGTGTTGGTTTCTCAGAGCGAGAACGGCGGTCAGCCTGTCGCGATTGGTTTCCGCGCGAAGAAGAGCAACGGCAAATACCGTTACTTCTGGCTCTATCGCGTTGTGTTCGGAATTCCCGCAACGAACCTACAGACGAAGGGCGACAACATCACGTTCTCGACTCCGTCGATCGAGGGAACGATCATCCGACGCAACAAGCTGGACGGACAAGGCAAGCATCCGTGGAAAGCGGAGGTCAACGAGGACGATACGAGCGTACCGACGGCGACGATCTCGGGCTGGTACACACAGGTCTACGAGCCGACATTTGCGGCGGAGGGTTAAAAGATGGAAAACGACAGAGGCGCGATGATCCAGATCGGCAATCGGGAGTATGAAATGCTCCTAACCACGCGTGCGACCAAGGAAATTGCCAAGCGATACGGTGGCTTGGAGCATCTCGGTGACAAGCTCATGAAAGCGGAGAACTTTGAGCTCGCGTTGGATGAAGTGGTGTGGTTGATCACACTGCTTGCCAACCAGAGCGCACTCGTGCACAACCTACTCGAGCCTGATGATAAGCGCGAGCTTTTGACCGAGGAAGCGGTCGAATTGCTTACCACGCCGCTCGATCTCTCCGGCTATAAAGCCGCGATCATGGAAGCGATGGTTAGGGGGACGAAGCGCTATGTCGAAAGCGAGGAGGACCCCTCAAAAAACGTGCCAGTCGGGCAAGCGACGAAGAGCTGTTTGCCCGACTGATCTTCTATGGGGTGACCTTGCTGGGGCGGCCGGAGCGCGAGGTTTGGCTTATGCCGCTTGGCGCTCTCCTCGACCAGTGGGAGGTGTATAAGCAGTTTCAAGGAATATCAAAGTCCGCAAAGGAACACTCTGTCGACCACCTGATTCCAGCAACAATTTAGAAAGGCATACATTATGTAATAACGTTCGGTTCTCATTTGTTTCCATTCTCCTCAATGGATGGAGCTACTTGGCTGATAACGATTTATCCGAGATGCAGGGCAGATCAGAGCATACGTCGGATAATTCTTCATTTTGGCCGTATGTTTAGTCGATTTGGAGACACTTTGAGAAATACCATGGAGATACTTATTGATGAAAATACTTCACGGCTTTACCTGAATAATATGAGAAAACGAGGAGGTACTTCCGTCTAGATTTGTCACTAACAGCGCGATCTTCTTCCCTGCAAGGGCTGCTTCGTTCGAATAGGCGAATTCACCATTTGCGTCCGCTCTTGTGAACCCAACAGGTGTTACGCGACCGTTATCGAAACAGTATACTTCTACTAGACCAAACGCACATGTGGTGCCAGATACAATCCCATCAGTCGCAACCGCAACTTGTGGTGCCATCTGATCCTCGTTTCCGCCTTCGACTAGAAAAATTGTGTATTGGTCAATCCGTTCAAATGAGTTGCTACGTACCATATTCCCCGATTCCAGATCGATACGAATTGGAGCCGTCATTCGGGTGAACGTATTTCGCTGAATGAAATTATTGTGAGAGCCATTGCTTACGAAAACACCAGCGTTAGATGAATCGGAGATGGTATTGCCCGCAACGTAGGCATATTGTGTTCCTTTGTCGGAAATCGTGACCGGGAAGTTCGCTATGATAACATTCGCTTCTTTCGGTGTGAACCCGCCGACGACCGCCTGCAGTTCCCCCTGTTCAATCGAGATGCCAATCTCATTGCGCAGTGGCTTTCCATTGGCATCCAGCCCGATAGTATTGCCGATAAAGATGTTATCCGTGTAACCGAGGCTGCTGAACTGCACCGCCTTCTGGTTTCCGCTGATGAGATTTGCTTCCCCGGGCGCGGTACCGCCGACACGGTTGTTTCCGCTTTGGAAGTACAGCACGGCCGTCTGATTCGGCAGGGCTTTCGTCCCCGTCACGTCCGTTCCGATATAGTTGCCGATCACGGAGCACTGGTATGTGTTTGGGTCGCTGAATACGACACCGATCTGTGCGCCGCAGATGATATTGCGTTCCTCGGGCGTCGTGCCGCCGACCACGCAGTTTTTAGCGCCCGACTCGATGATCATATCTATCACATAATCTGTCGATTGTATTGCCTTGGTTCCGGTGACATCTACGCCTAGGTAGTTTCCTAAGATGCGTGTCATATTACCCCAGGTAGTCAGGTTACTGTGTGTGTTTCCACTGATGACGTTATTTTCACCGGGGTTCACGCTGCCGATCGTAATGCCATAACCAGAAATATGAGCGCCATTTCGATTAGGCATTGCCTTCGTACCCGTCGGGTCGAGTCCGATGATATTGCCAATGACGACGGATCCGGTCTGAGTTATCTGCAGGCCTGTATAATTCGCGCTGAACACGTTCCCCTGACCCGTCGGCCCTTCACCGATATTACGGTTCCCGCCGATCTGGTTGTATAATCCTCCGCTTTTTAGCGCGATGAATGGGAAATGATACATTTGCAGGCCCATGACGGTACATTTCGATCCGTAGAGCATGAGACCGATTCCTTCGCTCATTCGGCTCCCGTCCAGAACGACGCCCGCGTTGCTTGCATCAATCGTTAAAAAGTCTCTGTCGTATCCGGGCAGTTCTGATTCCAGCATGATGACCGCGGGGTTGCTTGGAGCAAATACGGACGGATCAAAAGTAATACGCAAGTTTTCAAGATTGCTTGAAAGCGCTTCGCGCAGGGTACCTGGCCCGCTGTCAGCCGTGCTTGTTACGACATACTCGGTTACCGGGACGGAAGGCTTGCGCATCTGCCACTGCATGTACTCTTCTGTAAAGAACTCGTTAACAGGGATCGTGAGCTTCAGGCTGCTCGTCTTGTTTTCCTCCAAGCGCTCCTGATCGTCCAGCGCGGATGTGCGCACATAGACCCCGACGCCGGAGGATGCGTTGGCCGCCAACATCACGTCGCCGGAAACGACACAGTCGTAGGTGGCACCGAGCATCTTGATATTTTCGAGAAACACGGGCGCGTAAGGATCGGTTATGTCGAATACGTCTACGCCGCCACCCATCGTCGCCATGTACGCCGTAGTACCGTCGACAAAGATGCCCATCACTTCGCTGCTGGTTTTTGTGCATGTTTTTTGTACAGGATTTGCAGGATCCGTCAGATCGACTGTCAACACAGATGCACTGTCGGCTACCAACAGTATGTTTTCATCGATGAGTTTGATCCCCTGTCCTGACGTGTTCACCGGAAACGATGACAGCAACACGGGGCTTTCCGGCGTTGAGATATCGAAGATCCAGATTTCTTTTCCCGACGCCGCCATGCGGTTACCGCAGGAATCGATGTTCAGCGGTTCCTGCGCGTAGTCGCGGAACACGGGAACGTATTTGCCCGGGTCCCGCACGTCGACTACCGTCAGCGCCCACTCGGCAGCGGCATACACATATCCCTTTTGGTAAGTCAAACCGAGAAACGCCGAAGCGTTGAATAATATGGACTCGTACTCGCCGCCGCCCCGATCCGGCAGATCGTTGACATAGTGTGGATTCAACGGATCTGAAATATCGAACCCCAGCATAGGCCGCTGACCCGCCATGTGATTGCCAAGATATAGCATGTTGTCGTCGCCGAAGGCGAAACTGCGCGCATAACCTCCCGTGGTATCCCACCAGAACGTTTCCAGCGGGGTGCTAGGACTCGATAAGTCGTAGACGTGCATACCTGACAAGCCGCCCGCTACATACGCCGCCTGATCTACCCAACGGACGCGCCGTCCGTCCAACAGTGGCATCCAGGAGCCTAAAAGCGAAGGTTCATTACCAACAGAGAAATCGATCGCCAACACACCGCGCTGTTTGTCGAACAGGAACGCGGTTTTGCCATCGTACTCGCCGCTAATTATAAAGCTTACCGCTTGATAAGCTCGTGTCGGCTCATTCAGTTGAACCGTGAGGTCGTAAACAGAAACACCGTTTGCGCCCTGAACAACGAAAAGTTCATCTCCGCTCACCGAAAGGTTCATCGCCCACCCGTCGACCGCAATAGTCTCCATGCGCGATGCATCAAATGGATCAATTAAGTCGATTATTGTTACTCCGCCCCAGGCGGCGGCGCAGTACAACTTGCTGCCATAAATGTCTACACCATACTGGAATCCGCCAGTATCTGCAATACCAACTTCGATTGGCGTGGTGGGGTCACTGATGTCAGTCACTAAAATTCCGCTTCCGCCAGCTGCCGCGTAAGCGCTGTTCTCAAGTACCGCGATATCGTGGACGTATGCTAGAGGAAATGCTTCGCCGATCCATACAGGTTTTGTTACATCGGATACATCGGCGATCTGGATTCCGCATGGCCCATCTGCGATCAAAGCGCAATTACCTGACAACGTTACATTTTCCGTGAATCCGCGCGTATCCAAATAGCCGATGATCTTTGGCTCCGCAGGGCGCATCACGCTCATGATAACAACCCCTCCGTCGCCACAGGATACAAAGAGATGCCCAACTCCGTCGCAAGTGATGTTTTGTATGTTACCTGGAAGCATCCGGCTCGTGCCAACAATATGAATGTTTTGTTTATCGAACGCATCGAGCGCCACAACGCTCATTCCGGAGCCAATATATACAAAATCGCCAACGTGACAAACTGCTTTCGTGGTTCCACCGATTTGAGAAACCAGTGTCCAACCTTCGGATCCAGCTTCCGAGGAAAAGTCAAACGGTGCGAGCTCTTTATAAGGATCAACGACCTCTTGTTGAGACGTTTGTGTTACGGGTGTTTCCACCGCCGGAGTTGTGCCGGATATCGAAGGAGAATCAGACGTTGTTGAAGATGTTGAGTTTTTGGAACAACCGAGAAGACACACACAAAGAAGCAAAGCAAGCATTACTTTTCGATTCATAAAAGTGGCCTCCCTTTATTCAATTAAATCCTACGGCAAGAAAAGCGTAACAATACTGTTTATAATGATACTACATCGAATGAAACAAAAAATAAAGGGATTATTCGAGCTTGCATGGATACTACGCCATAAGCGTAATAGATGTCGAAAATGATCATTAAAGCGGTTGAAGCATCAGCTAGAACAATCGCGTTAAATAACGACCCGAGGAGTTCTACTAGAATGCTTCGGACTTTCTATACCTTCCGGGAATTAGGAGGACAACCTAACAGATGGGATATTCCGACTTCGGACTCAAGATCGGGATTGAGGGCGAGAAAGAGTTCAAGAAAGCACTCTCCGAGATCAACCAATCATTCAAGGTTCTTGGTAGCGAGATGAACCTCGTCACCTCCCAATTCGACAAACAGGACAAATCGGTCGGCGCACTGACCGCTCGAAACCAAGTCCTGCGAAAAGAGATCGACGCTCAAAAAGATAAGGTCGAAACCCTTGAGGCCGCGTTGCAGAACGCGGCTTCTTCTTTTGGAGAGAACGATAAGCGTACCCAAGCGTGGCAGGTACAGCTCAATAACGCGAAAGCTGCCCTCAACGGTATGGAGCGAGAGCTTGGCGCGAATGAAACCGCGCTAGAGAGCACGGCGAGTGATCTGGACTCTGCTGGCAAGCAAGCAGATGAGTTCGGCGACGAGATCAAACAATCCGCCGATCAGGCGGATGACGCGGGCGGGCGTTTTGACAAACTCGGCTCGGTCGTGAAGGGCATCGGCGTCGCGCTCGGTGCGGCCATGGCGGCGATCGGTACCGCTGCGGTGGCCGCTGGCAAAGCGCTGATTGATATGACTGTCAATACCGCGGTATATGCGGACGAAATGCTGACGCAAAGTTCCGTCACCGGCATGAGCGTGGAAGGTCTACAGGCATATTCCTACGCCGCCGATCTCGTAGATGTTTCGCTGGACACTTTGACCGGCTCCATGGCAAAGAACGTGAAGTCTATGTCCAGCGCTGCTGGCGGCAGCGAGCAGTTCGCCAAAGCATACGATCGCCTCGGCGTATCGGTGACCAATGCGGATGGGACACTTCGAAACAGCGAAGATGTCTATTGGGACGCCATCGATGCGCTCGGGCAGGTGGCAAACGAAACAGAGCGCGACGCGCTCGCCATGCAGCTCTTTGGAAAGAGCGCGCAGGATCTGAATCCACTGATTGCGCAGGGTAGCGAAGGCATCGCGGCGCTGACCTACGAAGCCAAGCGGATGGGCGCGGTGCTAAGCGAGGAAACGATCGCAAAATTCGGCGCGTTCGATGATTCCGTGCAACGGCTTAAACAGGGCGCGGCAGCGGCACAACGGGTCATGGGAACGGTACTGCTACCGCAGCTTCAGACGCTCGCGGATGACGGCGTTTCGCTGCTCGGCGACTTTACCTCCGGGCTTGCAGAGGCAGGCGGCGATTTTAACAAGATTACCGTCGTGCTCGGTGAAACGGTCGGCGGAATCGCTAACCTGATTCTCGGCAGCCTGCCGCAATTTATACAGGTTGGTATGAGCATTGTGAGCGCGATCGGCGGCGCGTTAGCGGCGAATATATCTACGCTTGTATCCGCTGCGTCAGGCATCGTTGTGACGCTGCTACAGGGTGTGATCACCGCCTTGCCGCAGTTCACCGACGGCGCGGTGCAGCTGATTACTACACTCGCGCAGGGGATTGTCGATATGCTGCCAGCGTTGGTGGAGGCGGCGATTCAGATGATTGCATCACTCGTGCAGGGAATTGGTGTCGCGCTACCGACATTGATCCCCGCGATCATTGAGGCGGTGCTTCTCATCTGCAAAACGCTGTTCGACAACATGGACAAGATTTTGGATGCGGCGTTTTCAATCGTGAAGGGTTTAGCTGAGGGTATCATTCGCGCGCTGCCTAAGCTGATCGAAGCGCTACCGAAACTGATCACTGGGATCATCAACTTCTTCATGAACAATCTCCCGACCCTTATGGCCATGGGCATCGAATTTACGGTTCAGCTTGCGATCGGCCTGATCAAAGCGCTTCCGCAGCTGATCGCCGCTTTACCGCAGATCGTCTCAGCAATCTTGAACGGTTTCGGATCGTCGGTATCCTCCGTGGTGGAGATAGGCAAGAACATCGTGAGTGGTCTTTGGGAAGGTATCAAAAGCATGGCCTCTTGGCTGGCAAGCAAGGTACGCGACTTCTTCTCCAACATCGTAAAAAGCGCGAAGAGAGCGCTTGGTATCGCGTCGCCTTCCAAAGTGTTCGCCGGAATCGGCGAGAACATGGGTCAGGGCGTAGGTGTTGGATTCACCGACGCAATGGAGGATGTGAACAAGCAGATTCAGAGCGCGATTCCGACCAGCGTGGATGTTGGCGCGATCGACGTACTGACGAACCTTCCTAAGACCTTAGGGCTCGGAGTTGCGAGTGATCTCTTATCCGACAAGCTGGATATCCTGATCTCTGAAGTGCGGCGATATCTGCCGCAGCTTGCGGGGATGCAGCTGGTCGCAGACACTGGTGCGACCATCGGTTGGCTTGCGCCGGCCATGGATGACGCGCTTGGTGCAATTCGCAGACGAAAGGAGCGACTGACGTGAGCGATATCCGATTTGGAACCAAGTGGGCGCGCGCGGACTACGGTCTGATCGTCGCGCCCTATGCGATTCCCATGCCAGAGCCGCAGATGAACTGCGTGGAGATCCCCGGGCGCGACGGCGCGCTCGATCTCTCTGAGGCGTTTGGTACAGTCCGATATGCCGACCGGGTCATCGAGTTGACGTTGTATGCCCGTGCGCCGTTCGACTCGCTAGTCTCCACATTTGCAGCGGATGTGCACGGGCGGCGCATGAACATGATCTTCGACCGTGATCCGACCTTCTATTACGACGCGCGGATGACCATTGAGGACGTGGAACGGCACTGGGGATATTGCGAGCTGTCGCTTGAGTGCCGTGTGAAGCCGTAT
>Ga0209066_10005569_pt1 | contig 13201 bp, 11 predicted proteins | sample All_14_2_FD_187198 | JGI IMG/M metagenome (GOLD analysis project Ga0209066, IMG submission 187198) | Freshwater microbial communities in response to fracking from Pennsylvania, USA - Allegheny Zone_MetaG_DW_15 (SPAdes) (version 2) ...
GCTATAAGCTGTTCAAGGACAGCGGCTGCGTGGCCTGCCACAACGGCCCGAACTTCGGCGGCAACTCGTTCCAGAAGATGGGTGTGGTGCAGGCCTACAAAACCGCCAGCACCGCCGAAGGCCGCAAGGGCGTGACCGGCAAGGACGCCGATCGCCTGAGCTTCAAGGTGCCCACGCTGCGCAACATCGAACTGACTTACCCCTACTTCCACGACGGTGCGGCCGACACGATGACGCAGGCCGTGGACCTGATGGGCCGCCTGCAGCTCGGCCGCGAGTTCACCAAGGACGAAAACGCCAAGATCGTGGCCTTCCTCAAGACCCTGACCGGCCAGCAGCCGCAGATCGCGCTGCCGATCATGCCGCCCTCGACCGACAAGACCCCGAAGCCGCGTCCGTTCAACTGAGCGGAGCAGCTCTGAAGCTCTCCACGCCAAACCGACCCTTTAACGGTCGGTTTTTTTCCGACTGCCTTTGAGCAACCTTTTCGCGCATCCCCCGACTACAGCGCCGCAAGGCGTTTAGTCGCGGGTCAAGCAGCCCAACTAAAGCCAGCCACCTCACTGAGGTTGAATGAACGTCTGCAAGGTCTCCACAAGCCGCTCCAAGTTGATGGGCTTGGTCATATAGCCGTCCATCCCCTCCTGCAAAGCCCTAGTTCGCGACTCTTCTAGCACATCGGCACTGAGTGCCAGAATGGGGATGCGAGGGCGATCAGTAGCAGACTCCCATTGGCGAACCATCTTGGTGGCGGCAAAACCATCTATGTCTGGCATTCGGATGTCCATGAGGATCACGTCTGGCTTGAGGCCACCCTTGAGAGCATCCATAGCCTCTTTAGCCCCCTCGGCGCTCACGCTACTCCACCCAGCCTTCTTGAGCATGGCATCCATCAGTAAGCGATTGATGGGATGGTCGTCCACGACCAGCACCAAGCCTTTGGGTTGTTGTACTTGTGACAATTACTTGCTCGACTATGACCGAGTGTTGCTCCGATGAGCCTTCCTGCGTGGTTCTGAGAGACAAAGTCCGCACAAAACTCTATGGAGGCACCCACGTATCCATCGCGCCCTGCAAAGTGGCTTTGCCCGCAGGACTGATCGAACAACCGAAAATTTGCGTCTGGTGGCTGGTATCAGTAAAGACGCAAGGTGAACTGTGCTAATGAGGTATCTATCACACCCAAAGTGTATATTGTCGACATGAAAAATCATTAATGATATTCAAATCATTTGTTGCGCCAACATCATCAGTCTAAGGTTCGGAGCTCATCAGGCTCATCACAGCCCCAACCCAGCAGGCTCTAGCGAGTGATCTGTGCCACGTCGGTCGAAGCAGCCGCCAAAATCCAGTCAGCACGGAGTGCTTCGCCCTCGCATGCAGCACGTCTGTGCCGCTGAACACGACAACGCCCGCAACCGGCAGTTTTGCTTAAAAAACCTTGTCCATGCTCAATAACTGGACGAGACCAGCAGTTGAGTCGTCAAGCCCATTCAAGTCTCCACTACCCAGGCGCGCCTCAATGTCCTTGGCCAAGGTTTTGCCGAGTTCGACACCCCACTGATCGAAGCTGTTGATACCCCAGACGGTACCGGCCACGAACACGCGATGCTCCTGCATCGCAAGATACGAGCCCAGAGCAAAGGGCGTGAGCTTGTCCAGCACGAAGAAGGAACTGGGCTTGTTTCCGGGGAAGTCCTGATGACCCGGCCGCCCACCACCATCCTGAGCCGACTGGCCGCACATGAGCGCCTGTGCCTGCGCAACGGCGTTGGCCAGCAGCGAGCGGTGATGACCTGGCAGGTCGTGGCTGGGCTGACGCACCGTGATGAACTCCACCGGTGTTGTCTGTGTTCCCTGGTGCAACCACTGGAAAAATGCGTGCTGCGAGTCGCTTCCCACTTCGCCCCATACGCATGGGCCGGTGTTGCCACCTACTGCAGAACCATCGAGCTGCACGCGCTTGCCGTTGCTCTCCATGTCCAGTTGCTGAAGGTAGGCAGGCAATCGCCGCAAACCGTAGTGGTAGGGAACCACGCAACGCGTAGCGAACTGAAGGTAGCTTGAGTACCAGACGTCCAACAGGCCCAGCCAGACCGGTAAGTTGCGCTCCATCGGCGTCTGCAAAAAGTGTTCGTCCATGGCAGCAGCTCCCTCCAGCAGTGCCAGGAAGTGCGCCCGACCGATGGCGACCGCAATGGGCAACCCGATAGCAGACCATAAGGAGAAGCGACCACCGATGCCCTCAGGCATACCCAATATCGCGCCAAAACCCATCTCCCGCGCCTTCTGCGGTTGCGATGTGATCGCCACAAAGTGTGACTGGGTCTTGCGACCTGGCTGGTTTTGCTGGAACCATGCCAAGGCGGTCTGGGTGTTACGCAGTGTCTCCAACGTCGAGAAAGACTTGGACGCAACGAAAAACATCGTGTGAGCAGCACTCAGCTTGGCAAGCACTGAGTTGATCTGGTGGCCATCGATGTTGGAGACAAAATGCACCCGAACCTCAGTGTCGTGCAAATCAGCAAGTGCCTGGCAAACGAGCTCCGGTCCGAGAGCAGAGCCGCCGATGCCGATATGCACCACATCATGGATGTCAGGGTTCGCGCGGATAGCATCGGCCAGTTCCAGCATGGCCATCACATCCGCGGCCAGTTCATGGCTCGGTTCCTCAGGCTGAGGAGCGACGACAGCGCATCGCAGCGCCGGGTGCAGGACCGCCCTGCCCTCTGTTTCGTTGACGGCCTCGCCAGCAAACAGTGCTGACCGGCGCTCCTCAAGACCAGCCGCGCGGGCCAGATCCATCAGGTGGCGCAAAACAGCCAAGTCCCACATGCACTTGGACAAATCGGCAGAGACACCCGGTGCGTGGACCAAGAGAGACTGAAAACGCCAAGAATCTCGATCGAAGGCTGCCCGAAGGTCAAACTGATGCTTGTAGTACAGCGCATCCGCTGTCAGTGCATTGTGAACAAAGTTCACGCGCCCAGGTGTTGGCATATCGCTGCGACCTCGTATGTGTATTACCGGGTAGAGCGCCGCACCAAAGACATGACCACCAACGCCAATAGGATGCCCGTGGTGTTGGCGAGAAAGTCCCGCCAGTCAGCGGTACGGTCTGGCACGAGGCCCTGCAGGACCTCAATCAGAGCCCCATGGGAGAACAACACGAGCAAAACAAGCCCGCGTCTGAGGCCTCCGACCAGGCCCAGGATGGTGAGCGCTGCGTAAACACACCCATGCACCAGCTTGTCATTGACCGCCAAAGCACCCCTCGGCCCCCCGGGCATGGGTTGGCCCACAGCCAAGTACAGCAGGGCCAAAAGAGCGCCCCAAAAGACCAGCCGAAGCAAAGGCTGGAACCTAGGATCGAGCCCGGTCAGGGCGTCAGCTGCTGCTCTCAGACAGCACCCCGGGAGTCGCCCCAGCGCAGCGGGCAGGAGTCGTCACCCGCGTAGTTGGCATGACCGTGACTGTCGACGCAGTAGTTCGGCGACATCACCTTGTCGACAAAATGCTGCCCCTGCCCCACTCGCGTGTACTCGAGCAGGATGCTGCGCTCTACCAGCGCCTTGCTGCGGATATGGCAACCGTGCCCAATCCAGGTCGGGCCTCTTACGATGGCGCCCGCATCAATGCGCGTTCCGGAGCCGATGTACACGGGACCAGCGATGTCCACCTTGTCCCAGTCCACCGAGGTGTTCAGACCCACCCAGACACCGGGACGGATCTGCTTGCCCGGAATGTGCATCTGAGAGACCTCACCCTTGAGCACCCGCTGAAGCACAGCCCAGTAGTCGGTGATGCGGCCGATGTCGATCCAGTCAAAGCTGTGTCGCTGCGCGTAGAAGGGCATGCCTTTTTCTACCAGCAGCGGGAAGAGCTCGCCACCGATGTCGAATGACTTGCCCGGCGGCACCAGGTCCAGCACCTGCGGCTCGAAAATGTAGATACCGGTGCTGGCAAGGTTCGACTTCGCTTCCGAAGGCTTGGGCTTCTCCTGGAAGTACTGCACCCTGCCCTCTTCGTCGCGAACGACGATGCCGTACTCGGATACCTGCTCAGGGCTCACCTCCAATGTCACCACGCTGGCCAGCGCGCCCTTGGCCTTGTGCTCCTGCACGGCAGCAGTCAGGTCCAAGTCCACGATGGCGTCACCGCAGATAACGAGCGTTGTTTCATCAAAGAAGCCACCGAAGTCCTGGATGCGCCGCATCCCACCAGCCGACCCCACCGGCTTGGGAACGATTTCACCGTGCTCCACCGCCCCTTCGTAGGAGTAGCCAATCTCCACCCCCCAGCGGTGGCCGTCGCCGAAGTAAGCCTCAATCTTCTGGTGGTTGTGCGCGAGGTTGACCATGATCTCCTTGACGCCGTGGCGCGCCAGGTGCTCGATGAGGTACTCCATCACAGGCTTGCCCAGGATGGGAATCATGGGTTTGGGCACCGTCTTGGTCAGAGGGCGCACACGCGTGCCCTGGCCAGCGGCCAGAATCATGGCTTTGGTCATTGGAAAAAAGAGCTGAAAGACAAAAAATCAGTTCGCTGCGCCGCTGAGGGTGCGCCTGAGCGTGGTCTGCAGCGCAGTCGGCAGATCCGGAAAATCCCGCGCCGAGACGGTGAAGGCGTTCTTGCCGCCTTGAACATTTTTGGTGAACCAGGCGCGCAACGCCTCCGAGCCGATGGGCAAGGCGTTGATGGTGTCCACACCGTTCTCCAGGGCGTCGTCGCGCACTTTGTGCGTCGCCGGGCCAGCGTTTTCCGTGCCATCGCCCGAGAGAATGATCACCTTGCGCTTGCCCTCAAAGGCATTGGTTGCAAACTGCGGAAAGGCAAACAGGATCGCCGAGCCCGGCGCAGTGGTGCCATCAAAGGGCCGCGTCGCACCAGACAGGTCCACCTTGCCAGGCGTCGCCGCCACCAGCGCCTCACCAAAGGCCCGTGCCGACTCGACGCTGTCCACCAGCCGCCAGTCCACCGCCACCACCCGCTTGTCCGGCGACGACCAGTAGATCAGCGTCGCCGCAATTCTCTTGTGCGCACCCTTGGCGATGTGCTCGGTGAACAGTGCTGGGTCCTTGAACGCCGCCACATAGCCGTCGCGCTGCTGCAGAAACTCCTTGGCGTCCACGCTGCGCGAGACGTCGACCAGCATGGCCAGCTCCAGATCCACAGGCGTAGAGGCGCGAGCCGATGAACCAACCAGTATCAAAGCAAGTGCGAATGCGGGTCGCCAAAAGCGGCGACTGGTGACAAAAAACATGAGTTGCACTTTCCTACGTAGCACAAACAAAGGGGCCAGCAACCTTGACAGCGTGTTCTCTCACTCAAAGACAACGTCGCTCACGAACGCCTGAGGATACACTTAAAATCATTTAATCATTTATATATGCCACACATCATTTTGTGCTAGACTGCGAAACATTAAATCTAGTCCACCATCCGCAAGCACCATGAACAAAACGCTCTTCCGCTCATTGCTTACTGGCCTAGCTACTGCCCTGTCCTGTGTCAGCGCTTTTGCTTCCTACACAAGGTATGATTTTTCTTTCGAAACTGACAATTCGATCACCGCGTCGGGTTACTTCACACTAGATGACAGCTGGGTTGCCAACGGCACGTACCAAGCGGTCACTGCATTCAGCGGCTCTCTCGACCCAAATAGTCAAAGTAGCTTGATCAGTGGTGGAGCTTTCACCAACTTGACGGTGAAAAGCGTGGATACCCTGTTGTTTCGCTTTGTATCGGGTGGCATCACGTACACGGCAAACTTTGGAGGGGGCGCTGTCTCTGATTCAGGCTATGAGCTCTCTTACAAGCCGTCGGGCGCTACGACCACTGTCACAGAAATTTACAATCCGTTCTCGACTCCGTCGCGGCCCGCTCCGCTCACCGAGGTAACACCCATCTCTCAGGTCCCGGAAATCGACGGCGGGAAGCTACCGCAGGTCGCCCTGCTGATCGGTGGCCTGTTCCTAGCCTACCGTTCGCGCAAGTTTCTGAAGCTGCCTGCGGGCGGCTTGGCTCAGCCGGCTTGATCCCTGGGCACTCCTAACAGCCGAGCTCTGCTCGGCTTTTTTTTGTCGGTCCCATGTTCCCCTACCAACGCCTGTTGGCCAGCCTTCTGGCCTTCGCCTGCAGCACATCGGCAGTTGCCGAAGATTTCGCAGCCCGTGTGGACGGTTATTCACTCGGCACCGAGCGTGTACAGCAACTCATAGGCAGCCCGACAGCGCCCGGCGCCAATGCGGACATCCTTGTCAGCAGCAGGTTGGCTGCAACCCAGGCGTTGGTGAGGCAAACCGTGTTGGTGCAAGCCGCACGCAAAGCCCAGTTCGACCAAGACCCTGCCGTGCGGCGATCTCTCGAGCTGCTCAAGCTTCAGGTGCTGGCCGAGGCCTATCTGGGCACGGCGCTGGGGCCCGGCAGTCGCCCAACGGAAGCTGACATCGACCGCTTCATCGCCAACAACCCCTCTCTGTTCGACAAGCGCCAGACCATTCATTACCACCGTCTGGAGGTACCCCAAGTCGCCAGCCTGGACGACGCTGCGCTTGACGAAATCCTGCGCTTGAACAAGAACGCCTCAGACATCGCACAGGCGCTCAGGCGCCGGGGCATTGATTTTCGGCAGCAGTCGCTCTGGCAAAGCGCCGAGCAGATAGAGCCGGAGCTGCTCAAACGCCTGGAAGGCATGGCCAACCGGTCTGTCGAGCTTGTGAATCAGCCGCAACAGGGCCGCTGGGTAGTGCTGCAGCGCAATGCGAGCTATGCCGACCCGGTGGATACCCGGGCGGTGCGTCCGGCCATCGCCCGCGGCCTGTTCGCCGAACAACGCGAAGCGCGTGTCGCCGAGCTCATTCAGCGCTTGCGGTCCGAGGCAACGATCGAGCTGTTCGACGAGAAGAGCGACACTGCGGTCACAATCAACACCGAGCCCATTTCCAGACAGACGCTTGAGCAGCGCATGAAAGAAAGTGGGCTACCGATCAACGCTCCCAAAGCGCGCCAGCGTGTGCTCGACCAGCTCATCGACCAGCACCTGCTGGCGCAGCAGGCACAAAAAAACGGTCTGGCGCAACAACCCGGCCTGAGCCAGCGCATTGCACAACTTCAAGAGGCCAGCCTGGCCAACCAGTACCTGGAGCACAGCGCAGAAGTCAGGGCCCAAGCCCCTGGTGAGCGCGAGATCGTCCAGTTCGTCAACGCTCGTCCTGCCTTTTTCGCAGAGAGAAAGATCTTCCGCATCCAAGAAACCTTCTTGGACCGGCCCGCCAAGGATCACCTTGAGGCGACGCGCACCGCGCTCGCCGGCCTGAGCGACACGCAGGTGCAACGCTGGCTCGATGAGAGCGGTGCCGTCGTGGGGCGCAATTCACCCTGGCTCGGTCCCGAAAAACTGGCACCGGCCTACCTGTCCGCCCTGTCGGAGATGAAACCCGGTGAATATCGGGTCCTGCCCGTGCAGCAGAACAAAGGCCTGGCCGTGCTGCACCTGCGCTCCGTCCACGAAGATCCGCTGGACGCAGAGCAGGCGCGCTTTGTCGCTGCCGATGTCCTGCGCCAGCAGGCGCGCACGCGGGTGGCAGGTGAGGTCATGGACAAGCTCATGGCCAAGGCGCACATCGAATACGCGCTGGACTACAAGCCCCGGGACGTCGTGCGACTGACCAGCGCCCACTGGGGCAAACGCCAGTGGGCCGCTTTTGTGGCCTGGACCGCCCATTTCGCCACGCTGGTTCTGCTGCTGGCGGGCCTGGCCTTGTTCTGGCGCCAGTCGCGTCAACAGGTGGGCTTTGTGGTGCCCTTGCTCAACGACTCGGGCGAACAGGTCAATCGCTGGATGGAAAGCCTGTCTGGCGCCACCCGCTCGCTGCCGTTTTTGGCGGTTCTGGTCTTGTGCTTGCTGGCCCTGGCGGGCATTGGCACGCTTCTGGAATGGAACGTGGTGCGCACCCTGGTAGTACCGGAACGCCTGATCGCCGGCGCCGCCGGGGGCGGCGTTCTGGGGGCCGTGCTGGCTGGCACGGCCCTGGTTCTGACCCGTGGCGATGCTCCACGGTGGCCCATCGGGCGCTGGACCGCAGCCCTGGGGCCGGGTGTCGCCATGCTCGCGGGCGTAGCGCTGGTCTGGCTGGTCCTGGGTCGCTGACCATGCCTCACCTGGATTCGCACTCCACACACCGCCCTGCGCGCTGGCTCGGTCTCCTGGGCCTGCTGGCGCTGCAGGCCATGGGCCTGCGCTTTGTGCGCTGGCAAGCCATCGAAGACGCCAAAGCCTTTGGCAGCGTTCAGCTGTCCTTCGTGGCAGCGCACCGCGACCTGGTCAAGATCGTCCTGTTCGTCTCGATCGCACTTGCCCTGCTGCTGGTCAAAGACTTTGCCGGAGCTTCCAGTCGCCTGCGCATCGCCACACACCGCGTCGGCACAGAGCAGCTGGGTCTGAACCTGCTGGCAGTGTTGCTGCTGGGCAGCCTGATCTGGAGCATACCCAGCGCGCCGGTGAACGCCTGGCTAGGGGCTGCGACGCTGGGCTTGCCCGTGCTCTACGGTGCGCTGGCGCTCGGCTGGGGGGCGGTCGTCATCAGCGCCATGGCCCTTCTGGTGCCATTGTCCCTGGTGGCGCGAGCCTTGCGCCAGAACGCGCTGGGCGCGTCGGTGGTTGTCGTGGGCGCCGCCGTCTATGTGTTGACACAGTCTTACCTGACCACATTCGAAACCGGCTGGTCCAAGCTACTGTTGCCACCGACGGTTTTCGTGGCCACGCAGTTTTCGGCGCTCGTCGGCACCAACGCCTTGCCACGGGCTGGAACGCCCTACTTCGGCACCGAGCGCTTCGTGGTGGATATTGGCCCGACCTGCCTGGGCTACCAGGGTGTGAGCATCGTGCTGCTGCTGCTGCTGTCCTACATCATCAGCAACCGTGACCGCCTGCGGGTGGGCCGTTCCCTGCTGCTCTTGCCGGCAGCGGTCGGCACCATGCTGCTGCTCAACGCGGTTCGCATCGCCGTGCTGGTGGGCATTGGTGACCAATGGTCACCGGAGGTGGCCGTCATGGGCTTTCACTCCACCGCCGGCTGGGTGGAACTCATCCTCACGCTGGTCATCGTGGTGCTCACGCTCAACCACTACCAGTTCTTTCAGGGCCCATCGGCCCAACGCAGCACCGTGGTCACCGAATCCACACTGCGTGACGAGCTCTTCCTGCTGCCCCAGGTGGTCCTGATCGGCGTGTCCTTCATCACCCAGATGTTCACCGGCGCGTTCTACTGGCTGTACCCGGTGCACATTGCCGCGGCGGCTTATGTGTTCTGGCGCTACCGGGCCCTGTTTCCCCACCGCCAGCTGGGCGCTCCCGTGGTGGCGATGGCGGGCGGGCTCGTGGTCTTCGTGCTGTGGGTGGCCCTGATTCCCCCCGACGTCGAAGCCGCCCAGACGTTTGCCCAAGAACTGTTCTCGGCCTCGCCGGCGTTGGTCGTGTTCTGGCTGCTCATGCGGTTTGTGGGCACCGCCCTGGTGGTTCCCCTCGTGGAGGAACTTGCCTTCCGCGCCTTCTTGCTGCGGCAGATTGAGCGCTGGTCCGCTCAAGTGCTGCCCCCCCCGTTGGCGCTGGCCAGCGGTGTGATCCTGAGTGCCGTAACGTTTGGCGTTCTACACAGCGCGTGGCTGGCCGGCAGCCTGGCTGGTCTGGTCTACGCCGGCGTCTACCTGCGCCGGGGCAAGCTGTACGACGCTGTGCTCGCGCACGCCGTCACCAACCTCCTGCTGGCCCTGTACGCGGTCCTGTTGGAACGCTGGTCCTACCTCTGATCGGCCGGCGGGCTGCTCTGGCGTATAGGCTGCTTCCCTTACCGCCCGGCCAGCCAGCCACTTTGGGCCACGCAACGCTGCGCAGCCTGTGAGGCTTTGGCACCGCATCTGGCCTGACCTGATCCATCAGGTCAGGCCTTCCGAGAGCCGAACGGCGTCAGAGGCCCTTATGACCCCGGTACCAGCCGGCCCAGCGCGCCAGCCCTTCGGCCAGCGGCGTGCGCGGCTCAAAACCCACGTCACGGTGCAGGGCCTCGGTGTCGGCATAGGTCGCTTTCACGTCACCCGGTTGCATGGGCTTGAAGTTCTTCACCGCCTCGCGGCCCAGCGCACGCTCCAGCGCGCCGATGAAATCCAGCAACTCCACCGGCTGGTGGTTGCCGATGTTGTAGACGCGGTAAGGCGCGTCGCTGCTGCCCGGCTGCAGGTTGCAGCCATCGGCCGGGCGCTGCGAGCGCTGGGGCGCATGGTCCAGCGCGCGTACCGTGCCTTCGGCAATGTCGTCCACGTAGGTGAAGTCGCGCCTCATCCTGCCGTGGTTGAACACGTCGATCGGCCGGCCTTCCAGGATGGCACTCGTGAACAGCCAGGGCGCCATGTCCGGCCGGCCCCAGGGCCCATACACCGTGAAGTAGCGCAGCCCCGTGGTGGGCAGGTCAAACAGGTGGCTGGCAGCGGCAACAACTGCGCGAGCCGCGCCTGCTTGAGGGCCGGGTCGTAATAGTCGTTCAGGTTGTCAAGACCCAGCACCTCGTCGCCACGTGCCAGCAGCAACTGGGCGACGTGCATGCCGATGAAGCCGGCTGCGCCAGTGAGAAGAATTTTCATTTCAGTGTTTATCTCTGGGTCAGGTGTCTGGGGCGCAGACATACGTCCAACACAGGGGCACTACCGGCGGGCTGCAGGCGGTCCAAATGGTCTGGCCAGCGGCTCACCGACGAACAGGCCCTGCCCCGGCATCAGCACGCTCTTCCAGTAAGCCTCTACCAGCGTGTCGCCCTCGACGTAGCGGCTCAGAAACACCTCGGGGTCCGGGAATTTCTGCACGTAGTTGCATGGCTCGGTGACCGTGCCATAGGTCCCTGTGGCGCCGGCGCTGATCCACTTGAGCACACTCATCTGCCCCGTGTTGCCCTCCAAGACGGCGCCATAGGAAGTCAGATGGTCCCCTACCCCGCCGGGCAAAAAGCTGTTTTCCACCAGGTGTGCTACTTGCGCAGTGCCAGCCGAATACATCAGCAGCGCAGACTGGCGGCGCAGCGCATCGGTTTTGACGTACTGCAGGGCGATGTCCGGCTCGCCGGGCGCCTTCCACACCGAGCCCGGTGGACGGCGCTGCCCCCGAACACCCCGATGCGGGTCCGAAGTCAGCAGTACAAAACTCAGGGGGCCAACCGGGTGACTGCCGTCCGCCTGAATCCCGCGCACGATCAACCGGCTCAGCTCATCGAATGACTCGGCCGTCAGCATCATGGAGGGGCGCAGCCCCATGTCGGACCATGGGCTGCGAGTGGACGACCCGAAATACGGCACCGGCTTGGTCCACTCGCAGCCGCTGGAGCAGTAGGCCGGGTCGTATCCCAGGGCGAAGGCGGACGTCACCGACATGCAGCCGACCCGGTAGGGCCGTCGCCAAGTCAGCACCAGCGCCTGGATACGAGAGCCCAGTGGCTCAATGGCTTCGCGATAGATGGCCTTGAAGACCGCTGGCGACAGGTCTACCTGGCCGGGCGTGAATGACACCGCCACCAGATTGGCCTCAGGCACACCGCGTTCGCGCATGTACAGGCGCGCCAGTTCCACGCTGCGCGGGTCCTGCACATTGACCACCACGCCCAGTGACTCGGCCCCGACCGGCGGCCGGATGCTCTCCTCCTCAGCCATCGAAGGCGTTGCCATCCCGACCAGTCCCACAACGAGGACAAGCACGCGGGTTGCTGTGTGCAGGCGGAAGGCGAAGAGCCCGATCAGCCGGCGTAAGAGCTCAGACGAACCGGACGCCATAGCGTTTGGCCATCTGTTGCAGTTGCAGGCGGTGGCGGGTTTTTTCGTCCCGGTACAGCCTGCGCACCCAGTTGCGCTGAGCCGGTTCGGCCTGCGCCCAACGTGCCAGCACCAGGGCGGCCATCTGTCGCTGAACCCGGGAGTCGTGCGGCGAATACTGCAGAGCCCAGTTGATGGACCGCGCCACCGATCGGGGATCGTCACTCAGGGCATGCTGGGAAAGCGCCAGCCCGGCCCAGGTGCGTCCATTGCCAGGCCGCAAACGCAGCGACGTCAGCTGGTGGCGGCGCGCATCGCCATAAAAGGCGCGCCGCAGCACCTCGCTGTGCCAATAGGACTGCCCGCGCAAAGCCAGCAAAGCCCCCATGTACTCGTGCAGAACCGGGTTCCCGGGCGACAGTGCGATGGCTTGGCGCATGCCCTTGTAAGCGCCGTACCACTGAGGCGCCGTGTAGCGCTCCCGCCCCTTGATCCACTGCGCGATCTGGTGCCGCGGCTCGATAAAAGCCAAATCAGCGCGCACCAGTTCGGCGCTCCAACGCAGCACCCACGCGAGCACCACCGCAACCCCCAGCACCACAAGCCACTCCAGCGTTCGCGCGCCAGAACCGCGAGATTTGGAGGACTGACATAAGACACCCCGCATGACCATGGCGTTCATGCTTTCAGCCCAGTCCACACAGTGCAGCCGGTCCTGTGTGCGTCAGCTGCCGTGCGGCAGCTGCGCCCCAGCGCTGCTGGATGTAGTTCCAGGCGGCGCCCATGCGGGGGCCACGGCTGCTCACGTTGTGGGCGTCCGATGCCACCGCGCTCACCAGACCGTCATCGACCAGCGCATGCACGGACTTCCATACCTTCTGACCAAAGTCGCCGAGGAATGCACCCGCTGTCACCTGAAGGTGACAGCCCATACGCACCAGCTCCCGCGCGACAGCGGGCTGCTCGCGCACAACCCGGTTGCGCTCGGGATGTGCAATCACCGGATGCACCTCATGTGCCAGCAGAAGTTCCACCAGCTTGGCGGCTCCCACGGGCATCACGGCATCCGGCAACTCCAGCAGCACTGTTTTGTAAGCACCAGTACCCGACAAAAGCGGTAACAGGCGCGAGCGAAGCAGCATGGGCACGTGTTCGTCAAAGCGCACCTCAGCTGCAGCATGAGAGAGCAGCTGCGCATGCTCCGTCGGAACGATGCTCCGAAATCGCTCAAAGCCAGCCTGGATCGACGCGATCGAGGTGTCGAATTGCCCCAGGTACAAATGGGGCGTGGCAACGACCTGCTCGACGCCGTCGGCCACCAGCGCCGCCATCAGTGCCAAGGCTTGGGCGTCCTCGCGCGGCCCATCGTCAATGGCCGGCAAAAAATGCGAATGAATGTCGATCACGC
>Ga0209066_10005571_pt1 | contig 13197 bp, 10 predicted proteins | sample All_14_2_FD_187198 | JGI IMG/M metagenome (GOLD analysis project Ga0209066, IMG submission 187198) | Freshwater microbial communities in response to fracking from Pennsylvania, USA - Allegheny Zone_MetaG_DW_15 (SPAdes) (version 2) ...
GGCCATGGGCTCTGAGGGGTCTTGGTGAAAACCCTTAATTTACCAGCCTGGCGGACTTGGTGTTTGCGGCGCCTCAAACGGGCGTCTGTCACGGTGTTGCCATGTTGGGGCACTAGCCTGTTGCCTCCGATCCAAGCGTCTGCAGGTACCCCCATGAAAGCACGTCTCCACACCCTGGCCGCGGCCACGCTGATCCTGGCAAGCCAGGCGATTCAAGCAGCGCCTGTTTTTGTCAATGGTCTGGCCATCGACGGTGGCTTGTCCGACTTGTCCGGTGCGGCCAGCAGCTTCGACCGCCGCGTCGGCTTTTTCTCTGACATTTACTACGACACCAACCGCAATGAGTGGTGGGGCCTGTCGGATCGCGGCCCTGGTGGCGGCATGCTGAACTACGAGACCCGCGCCCAGCGCTTCACGCTGGATGTGGACCACCAAAGTGGTGCCATCAGCAATTTCCAGATTCTTGAGACGGTGATGTTCAAGAATGGCAGCGAGCCCATCAATGGCATCGCGCCCGACCCCACCCACTCGCTGGGCAACGCCTTTGATCCCGAGGGGTTTGTGGTCAACCCACGCACCGGCACGATCCTGGTGTCCGACGAATACGGTCCGGCTGTGCGTGAGTTCAACCGCGACGGCACCCTGATCCGCACCTTCATCACCCCGACCAACCTGCTGCCTCGCAACAGTGCGGGCATGCCCAACTTTGCCTCTGACACCAACAACACCTCGGGCAAGCGCACCAACCGTGGCTTTGAAGGCCTGGCCATCAGCCCCGACGGCCGCTATGCCTACGCGATGCTGCAGAGCGCCATGCTGGACGAAGGCGGTGGCAATGGGTCGGTCAACCGCATCGTCAAGTTCGACACCACCACAGGTGAATCGGTGGGCCAGTACGCCTACCAGATGAAGCGTGCAGGCCAGGGTCAGGGCATCTCGGCACTGGTCGCGATCAACGACCATGAGTTCTATGTGCTGGAGCGCAACAACCGTGGCGTGGGTGTGGGCGCAGCGTTCGAGACGGCCGACAAGGAGGTCTACCGCATCGACCTGAGTGGTGCCACCGACGTGAGCCACCTGGACCTGGATGCGGCCAACGCGGTCTACACCAAGGTGAGCAAATCGGGGCAGGTGCTGGACCTGGACGCGGACACCCTGGCGGCGCTGGGCCACAAGTCGCCCGAAAAATGGGAGGGCTTGGCCATTGGTCCCAAGCTGGCCGATGGCAGCTACCTGCTGCTGGCCGGCACGGACAACGACTACAGCGTGACCCAGAACGGCACTGGCACGCAGTTTGACGTGTACTTCCGCTTTGCCGATGCCGACCCCTATGCCACGTCCATCCAGTGCCCGCTGGGTGCAGTGGTCGGATGCTCGTTCACGGCCAATGGCGGCAGCACGAACCTGCCCACCACCGGCGACTACCAGTTGCTGCCGGGGGTGTTGCATGCCTACAAGCTCAGCGCCAACGAACTGGGCGCCTACACGCCAGCGGTGCCAGAGCCCGGCACCTGGGCCTTGACATTCGCTGGCCTGGCTGCACTGGGTGCCCTCGGTCGTCGTCAAAAGGGCGTGCGCTAAACTGCGGCAGGGGCGCCAAAGCCAGTCAAGCCTCGCAGGTTCATGCGACGGTCGGGCCGCCTCGCGGTCTGATTGCATGCCATGAATTCTCCAAGCCTCATCCAATGGATCGGTGCCGCTCTGTTTGCGGTGGCGGTCCTGCACACCTTTTCCACCAAGTTTTTTGAGCACCTGGCTCACACCCACCCACGCCATGCGGGCATCTGGCACCTGCTGGGTGAGGTGGAGGTGGTCTTTGGCTTCTGGGCCATGGTGCTGATGCTGTTCATGTTCGGCATCAGTGGCAAGCAAGAGGCCACGGCCTATCTGGACGGGCGCAACTTCACCGAACCGATGTTCGTGTTTGCGATCATGGTGATCGCCGCCACCCGCCCCATCCTGCAGTTTGCTGGGGCTGGGGTTCGCCTGGTGGCCAGGTGTGTGCCGCTGCCGCGCGGCATGGCGCTGTATTTTGTGGTGCTCTCGCTGGTGCCCTTGCTGGGATCCTTCATCACCGAGCCGGCAGCCATGACCCTGGCAGCCCTGATGCTGCGAGACACCCTGTTCGCCAGGGAGGTCTCTACCCGCCTGAAGTACGCCACGTTGGGGGTGCTTTTTGTCAACGTCTCCATTGGGGGCACGCTCACGTCCTTTGCAGCGCCGCCTGTGCTGATGGTGGCGGCCAAGTGGAACTGGGACATGGCGTTCATGCTGACGCATTTTGGCTGGAAGGCCGCCATTGCCACGGTGGTCAATGCCGGTGGTGCCATGCTGCTGTTTCGTCGCGAGCTGGGCCATGTGGCCAACCCGCCCCAGGTCAGTGTTGCCCCGGTGCCCTTGAGCGTGATGGCCGTGCACCTGATGTTCCTGGCCATCGTGGTGCTGTTTTCCCACCACCCGGCCGTGTTCATGGGTGTGTTCCTCTTTTTCCTGGGGTTTTCTGCGGCCTATCAGCGCCATCAGGATCCCCTGATCCTGCGCGAGGCGCTGCTCGTGGCGTTCTTCCTTGGGGGCCTGGTGGTGCTGGGCGGCTTGCAGCAATGGTGGCTGGAGCCCGTGCTGATGAGCATGGACGCCGATGCGGTTTATTTCGGCGCCACGGCCCTGACCGCCATCACCGACAACGCCGCGCTGACCTACCTGGGGTCGCTGGTGGAGGGGCTGAGCCTGGACTTCAAGACGGCGCTGGTGGCCGGTGCCGTCACCGGTGGTGGTCTGACCCTGATCGCCAATGCGCCCAACCCCGCCGGCGCGGCCATCCTCAAGGAGAAGTTCTCCGACGGCGCCATCGCGCCGCTGGGCTTGTTGTTGGCGGCGTCCCTGCCCACACTGGTGGCCATCCTGGCCTTCCGGCTGCTCTGAGCGCCCTGCCAGTCGGCATTCGTTGACGGTATACCGGGGCGGAAAGCTGTAACTCAGACGATCCTCGGGTCGCACTTGGGCTATCCTGAGGAAAACGGTGAGGTTTTCTGTGTTCCGACCACGCAGGACATGAGTCCCGCGCGGCGTTGAGACCTCCGCGCCCGCGCCCGCGATTCGGCTCGGATTGTCGAAGTGACCTCGCAAAGGAGGGACGCATGACGCCGGCCGATGCCCTCACCCAGATCACCTGGCTGGAGGAGTTGTACACCCTCAGCCAGACCGCTGCTGCAGCGACCGTTCTGGAAGATGCGCTCAACAGCATGTTGACCCACATCGCCGACGGGTTCGCAGCTGGCAGTGGGACGCTGGCGCTTCTGACGCCTGATGACCATCAACTCCTGCAGATTGCCGCCGGAACTGACCTGCCGCGCGAAGCGATTGGCCGACAGGTGGCGCTGGGGCATGGCGTGCTGGGGCGAGTGGCACAAAGTGGGCAACCGGTGCTGATCAATGGCGCACTGGATGTGACGCAGACGTCTCGCCCGACCGGGCTCACCACGCGGCGTGTGCCGTCATCGTCCATGTGCTGGCCATTGGCCCTCAAAGGGCGCATCGTTGGTGTGCTCTCGATGAACCGATTTGAAGGCCATGAGGCCTTCAATGAGGGAGACCTCCAGCGCGGCACCATCATGGCCAACATGCTGGCCCTGGTGGTCGAAAACCTGCGCATGCACCGGGAGCAGCAGCAACGCATTGAGCATCTGTCCGAGCTCAATGCGCGCGTGACCGAGATGAACCGCCAACTGGCCAGCACCCATGCGCAACTGGTGCAGAGCGAAAAGATGGCCTCGATCGGGCAACTGGCGGCCGGCGTGGCGCACGAGATCAACAACCCCATTGGCTTTGTGACCTCCAATGTGGGCACCCTGTCGGCCTACATCGACCAATTGATCGCTGCGCTGGGCGTTCCAGCGGACACTGCCAACGCCAGGCCAGAGCTGCAAGATGTGCTGGGCGACATCCCCGTGCTGCTGAAGGAGACCCGTGAGGGTCTGGACCGAGTCCGTAAGATCGTTGAAAACTTGCGAGAGTTCTCGAGCAGCAATGCCCTGTCGCCTTGGGAGTGGGTGGACCTCTCTGCCCTGTTGCATGGCGCGGCCCTGGCGGCCCAAGGCCATGCACAGCACCCGATTGCCTGTGTTTGTCAGTTGCCCGACTTACCTGCGGTGCAATGCATGCCAGCACAAATCGGCCAGGTGTTTGCCCACTTGTTGCGCAATGCCGCTCAGGCCTCGCCTGCTGGAGGTTCTGCGGTGATCAGTGCGCAGGTTCACGGTGACCAGGTGAGCCTGAGCGTGACTGACCAGGGGTGTGGCATCCGCGCGGCCCACCTGCCTCGTGTCTTTGAGCCGTTCTTCACCACCTGGCCGGTGGGGCAGGGGCAGGGACTGGGTTTGTCCCTCTCGTACAACATTGTCCAACACCACCATGGCCGGATGGAAGTTTGCAGCGAGCCTGGTCGGGGCACTACCCTGACCGTGACCCTTCCCATTCGGCAGCCGGAGGATTCCACATGTCCCTGACTTTGCGCCCGCTGGACAAGTTGAGTCACCTGTCTCTTCAGTTCATCCCGATGGTGGGGTTGCTGCTGATGGGGCTGTTGTGGGTGGGCACCGACAAACTGATCAAGATCGAACGTCAAGGCTTTGAGCGCCAGATTCAAGCCAGCAGCGCACAGATTGCTCAGGTCTATGAGGCTCACGTGTCCCGATCGATCCGGGAGATTGATGTCATCCTGGACATGCTGCGCTATGTCTGCGAAACCAAAGGCCTGGCCCAGGCCTTGCCGGAGCTGCAGGCTCGTGAGCTGTTTGTCCAGTTCGGCGTCTTCGGGATCATGGTGGTTGACCCGCAAGGCGTTGTGCTGGACAGCAATCGAACTCATGGACCCAAGGTGGTCCGCGACGAGCCGTATTTTCGGTACTTGTCAGGGACCCGGATCGGGCCCGACACCCCCTACTTCACCAAGGCCCGCGTCAATCCGAAGACCCAAGAAGTAGAGCTTGTATTTGCCAAAAAAATCCATGGACCGAACCAGGAATTTGCCGGTCTGGTGTTGCTGGTCGCCCACCCGGCACATCTGATCGGTGGGTACGAGGAAGCACAGTTGGGGCAAAGCGGTTTGGTGGGTGTGGCCGATCACAACGGGATGTACCTGGCGGTGAGCGTGAGCAACCAATTGCTGTGGAATGAGCCCCTCAGCAAACACCTGAAAGAAGCACCGTGGGACGCTAACGGCCGAACCAAAGCCATCATGGGGGTCACGCCCAGCGACCAGAAAACCCGCTACCTCAGTGCTCGTCGTGTGAAGGATTTCCCCCTGGTGGCGGTGGTGGGGCTGTCGCAGGCGGAGCAACTCATGAACTTTGAACAGGCACGCCACACACGCTTGTGGCAGGCTGGTTTCGCCAGTGTGCTTCTGGTGGTGGGGACCGTGGTGATCTACGCCTTTGCCGTGCAGTTGGCCCGCAGTCGCGTTCGCGCACGCAAGGCCCAGGACGCCTACCATGCCGCCGCCAAGATCGGGCTGGACGCCTGCCTGCTGCTGGACGTGGTCACCGATGAACAAGGGGCGACGCTGGATTTCCGGGTGGCTGATGCCAATGAACAGGCCGCCACGCTCACCGGCATTGCACTGACCAAGTTGGTGGGCGGGCGGCTGTCGGTCCTGCTGCCCGGCGAGCCCACCCAGCAGACCATCGAGGCTTTGCGCCGGGTGGTGGAGTCCCGCCAGCCCTTGGATGCCGAGTGGCGCAACACCACTCCCGAGATTCAGGCTAGGTGGTTGCAGGTGCAGGCCGTGATGGTCTCGGACAGCGTGATGATGGCTGTGCGTGACATCTCGGCGCGTAAACAAGCCGAAGCCGACCTTCAGCAACACAATGCCGACCTCAGTGCGCTCAATGACAAGCTCACGCAGGCGCACGAGCAATTGGTCCAATCTGAAAAATTGGCCTCGATCGGTCTGCTGGCGGCCGGGGTTGCGCATGAGATCAACAACCCAGTTGGATTTGTGCTCTCAAACTTTGGCAGCCTGGAAAAATACCTGGCCGATCTCTTCGAGTTGATCGAGACCTACCAACGCACCGAGCCCAGTCTTTCGCCCGAGCTGGCCCTGGAACTGTCCACGCTCAGAGAGCGCATCGAACTGGACTATCTCAAGGAGGACCTGGGCGCCTTGATGCAGGAGACCAAGGATGGCATCGGGCGGATCCGCCGCATCGTGCAGGACCTCAAGAACTTTTCTCATGTGGACGATGCCCAGGATTGGCAACTGGTCGACCTGCACGAGGGCATTGACTCCACGCTCAACATCGTCAATAACGAAATCAAGTACAAGGCCGATGTCGTCAAGGCATACGGCCAGATGAGCCGGGTTCAGTGCGTGCCCTCGGAAATCAACCAGGTCATCATGAACCTGACGGTCAATGCGGCCCATGCCATTGGTGCCGAGCGCGGTCGCATCACGATCCGGACCGGACAAGAAGGTGAGATGGCCTGGTTCGAGATCGAGGACACCGGCAGTGGCATTGCACCAGAGAATCTCAACCGTGTGTTTGATCCCTTTTTCACGACCAAGCCGGTCGGCAAGGGCACCGGGCTGGGATTGTCCTTGTCTTATGGGATTGTTCACAAACACCACGGGCAGATCACGATCAAAAGCGAGGTGGGCAAGGGCACGACGTTCCGCGTCACCTTGCCCATTGAGCAACCTGAGCAGTCCGACTTGTCCAAAGAGGGGGAGGCCTCCCATGCTTGATCACATCGGGACTGACGCAGACCCTCTGCAAACGCTGCTGTATCAACCTCAGGTCAGCCTGAGCACTGGGCAGATCAGTGGCGTTGCGGTCGTTCGGCCAGACACAGTGCTTGATCCCATGGATGAGCGATTGCTGCGCGCGGTGTGCCGGCAGGTGCGTGCGTGGCAGGACTGTGGGCTGAAAATGGTGCGCACCGCCATTCCATTGTCTTCTCGGTTTCTGCAGCGTCTTGACGTGGTCAAACGCATCGAGGCCATCGTGTTGGAGGTCGGCGTCGGGCCGGCCTTGCTGGGCATCGAGTTCACCGAAGACCTCTTCATGCAGGACCCAACCCACACGGCACGCGCGATGACGGAGCTCAAGGCCATTGGCTTCGAGTTGGTGCTGACCCACTTTGGCGCGGGCAGTTCCTCGATCCGCTTGTTGAGCCAGTTGCCACTCAATGCGCTCAAGATCGATGGCAGCCTGGTCCCCGACATCGTGGCCGATCTGCAGAGCGTGTCATTGAGCAGAACCATCATCGGCATGGCGCATGGGTTGCAGATGCAGGTCCTGGCCGACGGGGTGCAAACCGAGACGCAACTGGCACAACTGGTGGCGCACCGGTGCGACCGTGTCCAGGGGGATGTGTTCAGCAAAGCCTTGACGGCCAGCGATCTGGTTGACTGCTTGAAGGCGGGACATGGCTTGAGCCCTGAAACCATCGGCATCCAGCCGGCCTCCCGAACGCTGCTGCTGGTGGACGATGAGCCCCACATCGTGGCATCTCTTCGTCGTTTGTTGCGCCGTGAGGGCTACCGAATCCTGGAGGCCAACAGCGGCCAGGACGGACTGCGCCTGCTGGCCGAAAACGAGGTCTCGGTCATCATGTCCGATCAACGCATGCCCCACATGACCGGGGTGGAGTTCCTGAGGCAAGCCAAGACGCTGTACCCCGACACCATCCGCATCGTGCTGTCGGGCTATACCGAACTGCAGTCCATCACGGATGCCATCAACGAGGGGGCAATCTACAAATTTCTCACCAAGCCCTGGGACGATGAGTTGCTTCGGCAGCAGGTGGCAGACGCTTTCAAGCAAAAGGACATGGCCCATGAAAATTACCGGCTGTCGTTGCAGATCAGCGAGACCAACCACGAACTGGCCGAGGTCAATCGCCGACTGCAAAGCGTGCTGGACTCTCGGAACGAACAGATTCGCCGCCATCAGGTCCGTCTGGAGACGGCCAATCTGATGTTGGCCGGCATTCCTGTGCCTGTGGTCGGCATTGATGCCGAGGGCATGGTGGCTTTTGTCAACAACCGAGCCGAAGAAGTCATCGCCTCTGCCGGCGCGATGCTGGGCAATCCTGCTGACGAGGTCCTGCCCACTGAACTCAGACCGATGGCCCCCCCGCGGCCCGAAGGCGTCACCATGGGTCTGGTGACCTACCGAGTGCTTCACAGCACCATCGGCAGCGATCAACAGGTACTGGGAACGGTCATGACCTTGCTGCCCATCGAGGCGGCTTGTTCCCCGATAAACATCCAAACACAGGAGAGCCCATCATGAGCCCGAATCCTTCTCCAAGTTCATCCCATCCATTGCCGTCGGCCCTGGATCCATCGCTCCTGAAAGCGCGGCTGGATCACCTGTTTCGCCTCAGTTTGCAGCGCCAGGAGATCAACCCGTTGATGCACCTGGTCTGGCGCTATCGCATTGATGTGACAACCCAGAGGTGACACCCATGACGCCCATGCCCATTGATCACGAGTTGCTCAAGACCTCGATCCGTGCCCTGCCAGCCTTGCCCACCGTGGTCATGGAAATCATCGAATCCATGGGGCAGGACAACCTCAATGGCGAGCAACTGGCCGACAAGCTGTTGAGCGACCCGGTGCTGACGGCCAAGACGTTGCGCTTGGCCAACTCGTCTTTCTATGGCGTGTCTCGTCAGGTCAGCTCGGTCCAGGAGGCGGTGACGATCCTGGGGTTGCGAGCGATCCGCTCCATGGTGATCTCCTCAGCACTGGCCAGCAGCTTTCAGCGTGACCAGTGCTGCAGCATTGACTACGACGCCTTCTGGCGCCATGCGATCGGTTCTGCCCTGTGTGCCCGGGGCATCGCCAAGGCCGTCGGCATGGACCCGGAGTTGGCCTTCTTGGTGGGTTTGCTCCATGACGTCGGTCAACTGGCACTGGTGACGGTGGCTGCCGAGGCGTATGGCGCCGTGGTTCAGCACCAGGTCGAGCATGGTTGCCAGATCACGCAAGCCGAGCAGGCCGTGCTGGGGGTGGACCATGCCCTCATCGGTGGACATGTCACCACCCACTGGTGCTTTGCGCCAGAGGTGGTGGCGGCCGTCGCGCAGCACCACAACCCGCCAGAAACCAGCACACCGACACTGATCGGGGTGATCCATGTGGCCGAGAACATGGCCCATTCGCTGGATTTGTCCCGTCTGCCTGATGACATGGTGCCACTCATGAACTTGGTGGTGTGGTCCAGCCTCAAGCTCAAGGACGAGCAGTGCCTGGCCATCTTCCGTGAAGCTGATGAGCAGCACGAAGAGCTGTGCCGTTCCTTGCTCGATGCAACCTGATGGAGCCCTCGGTCATGGACACCTCTGCCCCGTCACCTCCGACCCTCTTGTGCGTGGACGATGAGCCCAACATCCTGTCTGCCTTGAGGCGTTTGTTTCGCCCCTGCGGCTACAAAGTCCTGACGGCCGAAGGGGGCGATGCGGCCCTGGCCTTGCTGGCGCAGGAGCCCGTGGACTTGATCATCTCGGACATGCGCATGCCGCACATGGATGGCGCACAGTTGCTGGAGCAGGTGTGCGCACGCTGGCCGCACATCACGAGGCTGCTGTTGACGGGCTATGCCGATGTGAGCTCGACCATCGCGGCCATCAACCTGGGCAAGATCCATCGTTACATCGCCAAGCCATGGAACGATGAAGAGATGTTGATGATCGTCAGGGACGCTTTTGAGCGCCGGGCCCTCGAGCAGGCAAAGACCCGCCTGGAGGCGCTGGCCCACGCTCAGAACGAGGAACTCAAGGCGCTCAATGCCAGCCTGGAAGACAAGGTACTCGCCCGCACGACCGAGCTGGCCACGGCCCATGACCGCATCAAGAAAAACTACCTGACCTCGATCAAGGCGTTCTCCAATTTACTGGAGCAGCGGGGGGGGCAAATGGTGGGGCATGCCCGGCGGGTGGCCGATGTGGCCCGTCGCACCGCCGTGGGCATGGGCATGGACGAGCAGGCCACACGCGATGTGTTCATTGCTGCGCTGTTGCACGACATCGGCCAGATCGGGCTGTCGGACACCATCCTGGCCAAGTCAGTGCCCCGCATGACGCCGGAGGAGCTGCACCTGTATCAGTTGCATCCGGTTCAGGGCGAGCAGACCTTGATGGTGCTGGACGACATGCAGGGCGTGGCTGCGCTGATCCGACACCACCATGAGCGAGTGGATGGACAAGGCTTCCCGGATGGCCTGAGCGGAGACGCCATTCCGCTGGGGGCCCGCATCCTGGCGGTGGCTGAGACCTTTGATGACCTTCAGAGTGGACACCTCGGATCGACTGGTTTGAACGTTGATCAGGCCCGGACCCTGCTCAAACGCGGCAGCGGCACACAGTTTGACCCCGAGGTTCTGCAGGCCTTCCTGGACCAGTTTCCCAAGGCGGCGCCCCCACCGCCGCCGCCCCTGGCGCTCAAAGCCAGCCACCTCAAGCCCGGCATGGTGCTGGCGCGTGACTTCATCTCTGATGAAGGGGTGGTGCTGTTGTCGATGGACGTTACCCTGACAGCCGACCTGATCGCCCGAATCCGAATCCTGGAGGGGCGGCTTCATCGCGAGCTGGTGCTGTCAATCAAGCACGCTGACGCCAAGGCGTGAGCGCGACGCCCCTGAAGGATTCACCATGAAACGCATCTTGCTGATCGATGACGAACCCCACGTTCTCTCCGCCATCAAGCGTCTGCTGAGAGCCAGCTTTGGCACTCGGATCGCAGTCGAGGTGTTCAGTCAGCCTGAGCTGGCCCTCCGACGTGTCCACGAGGCCGCCTTCGATGTGGTCATGTCCGACTACCGCATGCCCGGGATGAGCGGCATCGAGGTGCTGCGTCATGTTCGACAGGTGCAGCCCCATGCCGTGCGCATGATTCTGAGCGCCACCTCGGATTTCGCCATCATTCAGCAGGCCATCAACGAGGTGGAGGTCTATCGATTCCTGGCCAAGCCCTGGAACGATGACGACTTGATGCATCAGATTCAGGGAGCCTTGGCCCGGGCCGACGAGGCGAGTGCCGAGAGAAAGCTCGCCGATGCCATGCGCCTGCACCAAGGTGATCTGTCAGCGGCCGACCACGAAGCCCGTCGCCTTGAAGCGCTGGAGCCCGGCATCACCAAGGTGGAGTGGGGCCCGCACGGCGAAGTGCTGATGCCCGACCTGATCGAAACCATCGTGATGCCCACGCCCCCTGAGGACCCTTGACGTTGCCTCAGTTCAAACGCCGCGAGGTGGCGGCAATGGCCTGGGAGCTGTCAAAGGCCAGGTCCCCGGTCTCAGAAGGGTTCACGCCCGCCGCCAGCCGGATGCGCAACGACAGGTCGGTGCGCGAGTCGGCGTTGTGCAGGGCTTCGTCCAGCGAGATGCGACCGTCTGCGTACAGGAAGTACAAGGCCTGGTCAAACGTGCACATGCCCGCGCCCGTGCTGTGGCTCATGGCTTCCTTGATGGCGGCGATCTCGCCCTTGGCAATGAGGTCGCTGATGAAGGGCGACTGCACCATCACTTCCACGGCCGGTACCAGCTTTTGCCTGAGCCCGGGGATCAGGCGCTGCGAGACCACCCCCGCCAGGTTGACGCTCAAGTCGGTCAGCAACTGGTGGTGGGCCTCTTCGGGGAAGAAGTTGATGATGCGGTCCATCGCCTGATTGGCGTTGTTGGCGTGCAAGGTGGACAGGCACAGGTGCCCGGTCTCGGCGTAGGCAATGGCCTGCTGCATGGTCTGTCTGTCGCGGATCTCGCCGATCATGATCACATCAGGGGCCTCGCGCATGGCGTTTTTCAGGGCCTCTTCATAGGACAGGGTGTCGATGCCGACCTCGCGTTGGTCCACGATCGAGCGCTGGTGCGTGTGCAGGAATTCCAGCGGGTCCTCGATGGTCAGGATGTGCCCGGTGGCGTGCTGGTTGCGGTAATTGATCATGGCCGCCAGCGTGGTGGACTTGCCCGAGCCCGTGGCCCCGGTGACCAGCACCAGGCCGCGCTTGAGCATGACCAGATCTTCCAGCACCGGCGGCAGGCCCAGCTCGTCCATGGGCGGGATCTTGGACTTGATGAAGCGGATCACCATGCCCGTCTCGCCGCGCTGCATGAACACATTGACCCGAAACCGCCCCAGGCCCGAGGCCGAGATCGACATGTTGAGCTCCATGCGCGATTCGAACTCGGCCCGCTGCTTGTCGTTCAGGACCGAGTAGGCCATCTGCTTGACCTCACCCGGCTGCAGGGCAGGCATCTTCAGGGGGTGCGTGATGCCCTCGATCTTGACGTTGACAGGCGCCCCGACACTGAAGAACAGGTCGGACGCGTTTTTCTCGACCATCAACTGCAGAAAATTGAAGACTTCCATGACGCACCTTTCGAAAGCTGCTGGTGGATGTGCAACTGCATGATAGGGCGCACTGCTTCCCACCCCTTTCAGTGTCGTCAGGGGACGACGCAAATGCAAGTCAGGCTTGATCTTCATCAGGGGAAACCTGCGGCATTGGGGCGGATCGCCTGGGGGATAGTCCGGGCATGAACCTGACTTGCCCCTTTTCGCTGCTGTCCCCTTGGCGTGCCCTGGTGGGCCTGTGTCTGTCGTGGTGCTTGCTTCTGGGGGCGATGCCCCTGGCCCATGCCCACATCGACTGGGAGCCGCACGGCACCTCCAACGGCATCACCATCTTCACCCGCCACGTGCCAGGGCAGGCCCTCAAGGAGTTCCGCGGCATTGTGCAGGTGGATGCCCCCCTGGCTCAGGTGGCCGCCACCCTGGCTGACGTGTCCACCATGCACGAGTGGTTCTTCTTGCTGGACGAGGCCCGCTTCATCAAGGGCGAGCGCCTGGACGATGCCTACATTTACCTGGCCCTCAAGGGCATCTGGCCGGTCAACCCGCGCGATGCCGTCGCGCATGTGACCGTCAAGCAGGACCCGGCCAGCATGGCGATCACGGTCAACGTCGTCAGCCAGGACGGCCTGATGGGGCCCCAGAAAGGCTATGTGCGTGTGCCCACCCTGAAGTCGACCTGGACGCTGCGGGTGATCTCGCCCACGCGCACCGAGGTGGAGGTGGAGGGCCACGGAGACCCCGGGGGCTGGATTCCCACGGCGATTGCCAACTTTGTGGTCACCACCTTGCCCCGCCAGTCCCTGGCCAAGATGCGCGAGCACGTGGCCAAGCCCGAATAC
>Ga0209066_10005572_pt1 | contig 13196 bp, 9 predicted proteins | sample All_14_2_FD_187198 | JGI IMG/M metagenome (GOLD analysis project Ga0209066, IMG submission 187198) | Freshwater microbial communities in response to fracking from Pennsylvania, USA - Allegheny Zone_MetaG_DW_15 (SPAdes) (version 2) ...
TCTCATAATTTGCCAAATGTGTAGTTTTGTACATTCAGTATATCGTAGAACGGCTTATCGTTTGAGCAATTTCAAACATCCGTCCGTGTTTTTTAAAACAAGGTCGTTTAATTTCAAACCATTCAATTTGATAAAGGAGAAAATGTTATGGACATGTCTATTATTGCAGATTGGTTTACGATTGCATTCCTTCTTTGGTTTGGATTGAAACATTTTATACCTGCCCTGAAAAAAAGGGCTCTTTCAAAACACGAGAGCAGTAATTGCGCTTGCCGCCGCAGTATTCACGGCATTCAGCATATAAACAACAGACTCACTCAGAATCATAAAAGCCTGATATCCAATATTGGACATCAGGCTTTTATATCATAGTAATTTTTCTCTACTTTTTTATTACAGTGAACTCAGAAGAAGAATTCTCTTCCTTCATGCACCCATTTTGTGCCTGGTTTCATGGGTAAGGCATGATCTGATCGAGACTCAATTACCGAAACAAGAAAAGGTCTTTGTTCCTCCCTGCAAAACCATCATCCATGTTCCTCGGAATTCATGACTATTTCTATGAAGCTAATTTATTAACCAATCCCAGATATTCCTTAGAGATATTCTCCCATGTGTACTTCTCGTTGAAACGATTGGATTCAGTGGAAAGTTGCTCCAGCCTCTCGCGATGATTGTAGATATAGGTAATTGCTTCGCAAAGAGCATCAATGTTTTCGGCTGGAAAATAGTGCACCATGGTTTCATCGAAATAGGCTTCGATGGCGGGGGTGCGTGCCGCAATAACCGGCACATGTAATGCGGTGTATTCCATCAACTTGGTAGGTAGAATCCCGTCCGTGAATACATCGCGTCGATAGGCAACAATCCCCAAATGCGCCTGACGAATAAAGGATGGCAAATCTGCCATAGGCAGAAGACTGGTGCTAAATGTCACCTGCCCATTCAACCGTAGTTCTTTTGCCAGATCAAGCAGGTTTTGCAGATATTCTCCACGGCCATGTACCGTAAGATGAAGAAGCGGAAAATCCTCTTTAAGTCTTGCTACAGCTTGTAAAATCAAATCAATACCATAATGCTGTGAAAGTGTGCCGTGATAAATCAATTTGAAGCGTTGGTCACCATTCGCTTCTCGTTCCACAGTTTCACTCTTAAAGATATGGCTGTTTGCCACATTCATCACAACGCTTACCTTGTGAGCTGGGACGCCACGTTCAATGAGAGTCTGACGCCACAAATCTGTGACAGTAATGACATGGTCAGCAAAACGACAAGAGATCCATTCTTGGAATTTCAAGATACGAACAGACAGGCTATCCATGCTGCGATTGGAAGTTCCAGCAAGGAATTCGGGCATCAGATCATGCAAATCCAGAATGACACGCGCACCAGCAAGCTTTGGTATCAATGTGGAGAAAACCAGAAAGTCCGGGAGGTTGTGAACTTGCAGTGTCTTATATTTTCGACGAGGATACAATGTGAACAAGCGCAAGAATACGTGCATGAAAAAAGCAAGATATTCCAGCAGTTGAGCTGCACGTCCACGGCGTTTATCGCGCCTGACAGGCAGACGATAAATGTTGATGCCGTCAATCACTTCGAATGCAAGTTCTTTATCGCTTCGCAAGCAGAGCACATCGACTTCATAGCCGCCGTGGATGAGAGCTTGCGCTTCACGCTCCACACGCGGTTCACCCAAAGGATAATGGGCATGCACGATCATACAATGACGTTTTGGGGAAGAATTTTGGCTTGACATGGTTAAGTAAAAAACTTCGAAAAGCCCATATCAAACCCTATGTAATGGATACATAAATAGGCCATCCGAAGTTCATTTGGTTTTTACCAGCTAATTCCATGATAGTTCGCATTGCTGACCACTTCCCTGCCAGCGGCACGAACCAGATCAATCGTGACATGGTGGCCATTGTAACGGCTCTGCACGTTCTGGAATTCGGGTGAATTATTTCCAATCACGATCACATCACTACCTTCAATAACATCTTCAATGCTATCGCGCATTAGTTGAGCAATGTGCGGAATTTCTTTTTCAATATAGGTGCGGTTCGCGCCATGCAAATTCGCGAGCGAGACATTTTTGTCATACACCTGTATATCATAGCCTTTGCCGATCAAGCGTTCAATCAATTCTACAATGGGGCTTTCGCGCAGATCATCTGTGCCAGCTTTGAAACTGAAGCCAAGTACCCCCACACGTTTGCTGCCCGCCTGCGTAACCATACGATATGCTCGTTCCACTTGAATATCATTACTAGGAATGATTGATTCAAGAATTGGAAGGGTAAGATCAAAGTGGCGTCCCAAGTATGTAAGCGCACGCAAGTCTTTCGGCAGGCATGAACCGCCAAAAGCGTATCCAGGTTTGAGATAGTATGGAGACAGATTCAATTTTGTATCCAAACAGAAGATCTCCATCACTTTGTGACTATCAATGCCACCTGCCTTGCAAATACTGCCAATCTCGTTGGCAAAGGTCACTTTGAGCGCATGGAAGGCATTACATGCATATTTGATCATCTCCGCCTCACGGATGGAGATAATCCGCAATGGCGCATTCAACATGGAATACAAACCCTGCACTACATTTGCCACTTTTTCATCAGCAGCGCCTATCACAGTGAAAGGTGGATCGTAAAAATCCTTGATGGCTGTGCTTTCACGCAAAAACTCAGGATTGAAGCATACGCCAAAATCCACACCACATTTTTTTCCTGATTCCTGTTCCAATACGGGAATCAACAATTCTTCAGTTGTGCCAGGAAGAACCGTGCTGCGCAAGATGATGATGTGATATGCATCTTTCTCGAGCAAAGCTTTGCCGATCTCTCGAGCCACATTTTCAACATACTTCAAATCCAGACTGCCATTACTATTGCTGGGGGTACCAACAGAGATGAAGGATATTTCTGTGTTTAGTATCGCTTCCCGCGTATCCATTGTTGCTCGAATGACCCCTGAAGCCACCCCCTTCTGAATCATTTCCTGCAACCCGTGTTCAACAATAGGGCTGCGCCCAGAATTGATGATATCCGCCTTGAGCGGGTTAACATCCACACCTATCACTTTATGACCGTTTTCTGCCAAACATGCCAATGAAACAGCGCCAACATAACCCAGACCAAAAATACTGATTGCAGACATTTAAACCTCCTAATGATGAACCGATAAAAAAATATTTCCTGAGGAAGCTATGCTTCCAGCGCGGACCCGACCAACGCAGTCAACTCTGCGATCTTTTGTTGCCATTCAGCCTGTTGGCTACCCTGCAATTCCCGTATCCCTGATAGGTACCTGTCATAATGAGATTTCATTTCATACACGCCGCTGCGGATTCCGCTGCTAGTGTTATCCACATGGACAGTGCCCTTGTTAAAATATTCCTGCAACAATGACCAGTGAGATGTAATAATGGGTTTTCCCATCGAGAGCGCTTCGCACGCACCTCTTTGCATGGTATGGTCACGAGTTGTCAGGCACATCACAGCATGACTGGTATGCATCAGTGAATAATATTTTTCCGTACTGAGAAAATCAGTGAACTGAACATTCTTTGGCGTACGTTCAAGAAGAGCTGGGCTGCCACGGCTGACTTTCCCGGTAATATAAAACTGCACGCCTTCCATTTCGCGTGCCGCATCAAGGACCTGTTCCAATGGTTCATCGAATGAAAATGTGTTGACGACAGTTACGTTGAAGTCCCCGTTCATTGGATAAAGCTCAGTCTTTGGAAAGGTTGTGGGGATATCATGCAAGACCATGGCAGGCGCTCCCCACTCTTTCAACATATTTTCAAAATGCTCATTGGTGACGATGTTCATCAGTGCCTTACGGGCGAGGATGCTCCAGAACCAGCGTGGCTTCGTCCAAAATGGGAGCTGCAAGGCAGCACTGTGAGCATCCACAATGTAACGGCTTCCCGTTATTGCGCAGTACATATAGACAACCAGCACTGCAAATCCTGGTGGACTCTGCACAAAGATGAGAGTCGGCTTTTTTTGCAGAAGCAGGCCAAAAGTCCGCAAAGCTTGAAGCGCGTATTTGAATGGGGCGATCCATGCGCCTCGTTTGGATGTTACATCAATGAAGTGCAATTCCTTAATCCCCAATTCCTTTGCAAAGACCTGGCTGCGCGGCCCATGGCTGGGAGGTCCCCATACTAGAAAAAGGGAGCGATCTACATATGCAGAAAATGGAGTGTTCATGCTTTGACCATTTCATCAAGCAGGCGCCCTGCATTTTGCATGGAGTTGAAACGCTCGGTGACGGTCCTGCGTCCGAACTGTCCAAATTGGGTCCGCAGGAATGGATCATCAATCAATCGGGCAATAGCATGAGCGAGTGCTTGTTCATCCGCAGGGGGGACAAGCAGTCCGTTGACTCCGCTTTTGATCACTTCTGGAATGCCCGAGTGCTGAGTAGAGATAACTGGCAATTGCATTGCCATCGCTTCCAGGATGACATTTGGAATGCCATCACGATCGCCATCAGAGCCAGTCATACATGGCAACACAAACATGGTGGAATGTTGGTATTCCTCAATGACGCTTTCATGCGGAAGTGCTCCGCGCAAGACAACAAAATTTTCTAATGACAACTCGTGGATCTGCTGTTCCAATTCTTCACGCAAACTTCCCTCTCCAATAATTTGACAGTTGAAGATGTAGTCTTTGGATTTCAGGATCTGACAAGCTTTTAAAAGATATTGAAAGCCCTTTTTTTCTTTAAGCTGTCCAACGGCTGTAATTGTCGGAATTAAATGCGTTGATTGATCTGGGTTAGGCTGGTAGGTTTCCAAATCCAGCCCATGATATAGGCGATGAAGTTTCACATTTAATGGAACGATCTTTTGCAGGTGTTGTCGGTTGTAATCTGTACAAGTGGCTACAAAGCTTGCCTGTGAAAGTTTGAGTGGCAATAGAATAGGATTGATGTAAATGTCATTGGCATGTGCTGTAACGCTATAGGGCAAATTCAAAAGTCTGCCTGCTACAAATGCCACTGTGGATGCACGGTCTACGAAGTGAGCATGGAGATGGTCACAGTGATACTCTGCGATCAACTGTGCGGCGTAAACACCTTCAATAAAATGCAGAACTGTCTTTAGCCTGGTTGACAGATCAGGATGAGGGTTTCTAACCAACTCAAGCAATGTACCAAAATATATATTGGGTTTCTGAATAACAAAACGCAAATGGGACACAATAAATTTAATCCAGGCTATGGGAATGAGATAATTCGTTTTCCTTTGCAATTCCTCCTGGTCTGATGAAAGAATTGTGTGTGGCTTGCGAATGGCGATAACACGCACATTGACACCTTGTTGCTGCAAGGCACGGATCTCCCGATCAATAAATGTGGTGGTTAGGCCAGGATAAGTACCAATAATGTAAACGAGGGAAAATTTTTTCATGGATGTTTTATGAGATTTCTAAAGTAGAAAACAAAGAAGAAGCTATCCTTGCTCAGCGCCAATGCTTGGAAAGGGTCCTCGAAATAGGCGGAAGAGGTCTTCATTAGGGGAGCAGCTTGGGTCGCCATTCCTGAAAGCAGAACTATATCCAGGCAAGGAACCAAATTTTCGCGCGATTTTCAGGAACTCATCTCGAATTTGAATGCTGCCATCAAGAAATGAGGAACCATTCCACACGGGGAGAATCAACTCACTGAAATCAGTATCCAGCCCGGGGTCGGCAATGATGCGGTCAGGATCATCCGTCAATGGACTGATCAAATCCCCTTTCGGTATTTTGTTTCCGCCATTCCAATAGAGGTTATTTTTTAGAACCAGACCAAGGGTATAGGAGGGGTCGCCATCAGCAAATTCATTGGGATCATCTCCTCCGATAGACCCCATGCTGCCAGTAGGATCGGCCCAAATATTGTTGCACAAGAGAATATTTTCATTTTTGGGATTCAATCCCTTGATGACGATACGAGCGGCATAGGCCCTTGATGGGAGATCTCCACTGATCGTATTATGAACAAATCTGACATTGGAAGCACCACTGATACCAAAAGCAGAAACGATCGGATTGGGAGAGTTGCCTAGAAACAGATTGTTTTGAATGGTGACGTCTTCTGCTTCATGATAGGGCTTGCCATCATTTCCAACTTGCAGGAATGTTTCACCCGGTCCACCCTGCCAGTTTAAAAAGATGTTCCGCTGAACAAGGATGCGTTCCGCGCCAAGCAAGCCATCCTCTTTTTCATTACTATCCTTGATGACAATGTAATGTTTCGTAGTATTGATTTGTGCACGGTCGCTAGCTTCGAAATCATTAAAAAAGATATTGTCCTGAATGGTGATGTCAGTGACGCTATTGACATCCATGTGCTGTTCGGCATTTCCCTGGTTGTAAAAAAGGTTATTCTCCACCGTTACGAATCGGGCTCCGTTGTAGATCTTGAGCAAATCATCGTTGTAGGAATTGCGAAAGATATTGTTGCGGAAAATGATGTTCTCAGCCCAGACATCATCCCGGCGGCTAACTTGAACAACAATGGGGGAGGCTTCAGAATCTCTATGCTGGAAAACGAATCCATCCATGATGATATAGCTGCCACCTGTGATACTTAGGGTAAGCCCCGTACTCTGAAAAACCGCTTTATAAGGATTAATGGCTTTAAACCAGGTGAAGGTTGTAAAACGTTTGGTAATGCGATGACTACCTTCGTAGATGCCGTCTTTAACCCATACGATACAGCCGAAATCAGGAATGGAATTTGCAGCATGCTCAATGGTTGCCCAAGGTTGGATAAATGAACCCGCGTTCCCGTCATCCCCATCCGGAGCTACCCAAAAATTGCAAGGGGCATCTCCGGGACCGAGGAAAGGGCGAAAATTGGCCAGAAGAAGACAGGCCAGCGAAAGAAGCAACTTGAATTGCATAGGTGCAACGATTAGGGTCCGATATAGTTAAGTCGGCGTGAGTCAAATGCATCGAAATACACAGTACCGATTGTTCCCGCATCCAGCCCAGTGACTGCCCCAAGGCGAATGGTGTCGATGCGACGAGTATCGCTATCAATTCCAGTTACCAAAGAGAGTTCAACGCCATCAAGCCAGAATGTCAATGTGCCATTGTTGGCGCCAACCTCAGTGGATGCCTGCCAATCAAGCTCAATAGAGTGAGGATCATCACTGATCGTGAACCAAGGCGTTGCGCTCCAGGTAGAACCATCATTCAAAGCGCGAGCCATCAACTGATATGCGCCACTGCTAAAACGGAAGTCCACGCGTAGTATGGAGGTTGACCCAGAGAAACCATACATAAGGGTGAACATATCGCCATCATTCATGGAAATGCTATTGGGATCAAAGTAAAAACGCATTCGATATCGTGGTTCGAGATTGGGGGTGTTATCTGTGGCATAGATCGATGCGGTGTCATTTATGAGCAGTTGCATTCCGTTCGCTTCGACCAGTGCAGCAGACGGAGACACACTCAAATCACCTCCGCCAGTGGTGGAGGATGACCAGGCTGAGAAACTTCCACTTTCAAATCCATCTGCAAAAATCACATCAGATACTGCTTCCGTTGGGGATGGAGTAAATGTAGGCGTATTCGACGGGATAGGCGTATCTGTAGGTGTATTCGTAATGGTCGGCGTGAGCGTGATCGTGGGAGTATGTGTAGGCGTATTGGTTGGGCCCGGAGTACTCGTAACCGTAGGCGTATTTGTAATTGTAGGAGTAAGAGTATTGGTAGGAGTATTACTCGGAGTAAATGTGACAGTAGGCGTGAATGTATTTGTAGGAGTAGAAGTAAGTGTGGGCGTAGGTGTATTTGTAGCAGTTGGAATTGGCCCCAATATAAGCTGATTGAAGGCATCAATATTGTTCGTACCCAATCCCCAGGTACTACCATCAAAATACAAAGTTGGCGAATAGGTGCAGGCAGTCACCAATCCTAATGCGGTAGGTGAACAAATGAAGATATCATTTGATGCGCCAGCTACACCAGTCACACTAAAGGTCCCCAATGTAGAGAGGTAAATATCTCCATTGAATGCCACATCCAATCCATCAACATCCTCACTACTGCTGTCAGACAAACCAACATCCGAACCGTCAAAATACATTGACCAGGTTCCAGTTGTATTGGCACCAAGCGTTGTTGGGGTGAAAGCCAAAATGTCTTCGTCATTCCCTGCTACCCCTGGAACCGATGGGTTGCCCGTTGTGGAGATCAGCACGCGTCCATCTGGCAATACCGTTACTGCATCAAGATTTTCAGCTGTGGTGTCCAGTCCTACATCAATCCCATTGAAGTACATGCTGAACGTTCCCGCTGTAGTATCACCGAATGAGGTGGCATCAAAGCGGATTATGTCTGTCGGTGCATACGTTACTCCGCCCAGTGTGATACCAGCATTGAATGTGAAGAGTGCAGTGTTTGAATTCAGCAGGGTGAAGCCGAAGGCATCCAGTGAACTCACGCCAACATCTGAACCGTCAAAGAACATATTCCAAGTAGTTCCATCAAAACGCAGAATGTCTTCGTCTGCTGAAACTGTACCACCGACCGTCCCATTACTTGCCAATGAAATGTACATTGGATTAGTAGATGCCCCAGGAGGAGGTGTATTTGTTACTGTGGCGGTAGGTGTTAAAGTAGTAGTGGGGGTTGTCGTAACTGTGGGGGTATTTGTTGGCGTTACGGTTGGTCCACCAGGAGTAATAGATGGAGTGGAGGTCGGTTGGAAATTACCAAGATTGATCTCCCAGACCTTGCCATCATTTTCGTTGGGATCATTATTATTGTCCACACCACGACTGGCCATGTAGATACTTTTCACATTCAGGTTGACACTGCTTGGCGCATAAGCCAGACCCGAGCGTGGAACGCTTCCAAGGTAGCTTACATCATATGTATTGAGAAGTAGCCCAGCCTGTGAAAATTCTGCAATAAACCTCTCGCTGCCATACGTGCTGACGACAAAGAGTGTACCGGTGTCAATATTGTATCCAACCCCTTCGACATCCCGCAGACCGCTGGATAAAGTATCAAAATGAGTCACCGAATCATCCCCGCCACCCAGAATACCATTCGTGCCCAAATTGATTATGTAAACTTCCGCATCAATACCGCCGCCAACAAAGATTTTATTCGCCCCATAGGAAATATCCTCAGAATCAGCAAACCCATATACAGAAGTATTGACAGTTATAACCGTATCATCCGTTGTGCAATAGGTTTGATCCCCACCTGGATTTACCTCATGAACCTTACCGCCACCGCTATCATCTGAGAAGAAAATATGATTATTATTCGGATTGACCGCAATCCCGGTAGGTTCATTCGAAAAGCCAGGTGAAGTAGTGCAGGTATTAAATAAACTTCCAGTCAATGTTGCTTCGAAAACATTTTTACCCTGCCAATAAGGTGGCATTTCCTCTACTTCACTATCCGAGATCAATAAGGAATTGTGTGCAGGCCAATAGGCCACACCGGAGGCATCAGGTGCGGAGGGATTCCAAGCTGTATTGGAAGTATTGATTGTTTGGATCAAGCTGGTACTAACAAGAAGCGCTGTTGGCGCAAGAGGCGCAGAAGCCAGTGCCAGTTCAACAAGCTGTCCACCTGTAGCGTCCGCTGACAAAGGAGATGCCAACTTCAAGCCCGGTGTTTCAGACACAATAGGAGTGCCATCCAAAACAAAGAGGCTTTGCGTATTTGGGTCATCGGTTGCATCTCCACTGGGCGCGAACAAGATTGAGCTTGGATTAGCCAATTGCAATGAGCTCAGATCATAGAAAGATACGTGCTTTCCAGCCTGTGTAACTTCATATACTTTTCGGCTGGCTGCATCTAAAAGATAAAGATGACTGTTATTTGGATTGATCGCGATCCCCTGTAAATTGGAGTATCCCAATGTTCGCAAGTTAATACGTTTTACCCTGCCTTCACGCACGGCCTCGCTGCCATCATAATTTGTCGCGGTCTCGGGTGTTAGGACCACAACTTGATTTCCACGTGAATTTAAAACGAACATACGGCCATCTGTTGGATCAATGGCAATGCCGCGCGCCTCAATTAAATTAAGTGCACGCAAATCATATTGACGACTAGACGCAGCAGATGCCACAGGAATACCTCTGGCATTTACACTGAGTTCATTGATCTGGGTATTTGAGTTATCCTGAACAAACAAGGTGTTTGTAAATTGGTTAAAGGCAACGTTTCGCGCATTTTTAACGGGGAGGTTGAGATTCTGAGTATTTACCTCATCTTCGTTCATACTGATCCCCTTCACCTCACCACTGCTTTTCCAAAGCAGGAAAGCCCCGGCATCCGGCGAATAGACAAACCCATTGGGGGCATCCACTCCAAACTCTTTCGTACTGATGGAGCGCACTTCATACCACGGACTATCTGCCTGTTGAGCAGATGCCGCTGAGTTGAAAGAAGGCAAGATCAGGGAAAGCACAATGGCAATGATCAGAAAATAACGAATTGAGAAAATACTTGAACCTAATTTGGGCTTAGACATATTGACCTTCAATATCCTGTTTGTTTTCCGGTAACATACGAGAGCGTGGCAGAGGTTCTCCACGCATGATCTTGAGCGTATTCAGCAGCATCCATCCAAATGTACGCATCAAACTGGACGGAAGAACCTGCCCATAAAACTTGAGTATTTCCCCCACTGACAATTTAACGGGATCGCGTTGATAACCAAGTTGCTTCATGAAGCTTCCAGCGATTAATTGAATGTAGGCAATCTCAATATTGGACAGAACTTCGCGATACCGCCCGATCGGTTTTTGCGAGATCTTGCCTGGCTCGATCTTCCCAAAGGAACTGTTCCCACCGCTGCTGGTATGGTCACTAGCGCCATTCATTGTCAACATTTCAGGCGTATATTCCTCGCCGATAAAATCACACACATCTTTCATGGTCCTTTCGGGGTCACTTGCAAGATCTTCAAAGCGGATGATCTTATATTGGTTTGGGAAACGCTTGCGGTTGTCCAATGCTTTGGTCATGGAAAACAGCCAGCGTCCGTTCGCACCGCCAAGTCGCGGCACATCTCGTCCGTGTCGCTTGCGGACAGAGGCATACCGGTCGCGCGGATCGCGGGTGATGTGCAAAACCTTGGCATTCGGAAATTCCGTAAAGACTCGATCCACATAATGCTCGGTATGCAGAGATTTATCACCCCAGCGAGTCTTCCCTAAACTTTCCGCATGGTGCTGGTGGAGCAAAGAAAACAAACGCCCGTAGGTTGGCTTATCCAACCAGAATTCCTGCCGAACACGCTTTGCATCCGGTTGTAAAAAATTCTGAATACGGTTGTACCGGAGCATCTCGCCAAAACAACGATCAAAATTTTCGCCTTGTTTTAGATCACCATATCGTTCATGGAAGTAACGCCACATGTTCGTGCGCCGCACCATGGAAATATTAGGGTGAGATGCCAGCAAAGCAAATAATAGAGTAGTGCCGCTTCTATCAGGCCCGGCAATAAAAATAGGACCGCCTGTCATGGAATTATCTCCTCGCATGTTGATGGTTAAGCCTAGTGAATGGTTTCATTTCATTAATAAACAGATCAAGGTGCGCCTGTGCCTGCTTCTGCGCGCCAAAGTGAACTTCAACCCTTCGGCGGGCTGCATTCCCCATTTGCACGGACAGGGACGTATTGGATAACAATTCCTTTATTGCGTGTGCAAGCTCGCTCGAATTTCCCGGCTTCACCAACAGCCCTGTTTCCTCGTGGATCATTACCTGGCTAGTTCCAGATACCTGTGTAGCGATGACAGGCAATCCACTTGCCATCGCTTCGATCAATGCCATTGGAAGGCCTTCCCATAATGACGGCAAAATAAATAAGTCACTGGCAGCCAACAAGGCAGGGACATCCTGCCGATTGCCAAGAAAAAGCACATTGTTTTTCAAGCCCAGTTCAAGGGTTCGGTTTTGAAGCGCTGCTTTTAATTCCCCATCCCCAATGAACAGAACGACCAGATTTGGAAAGTTCTTCAACACTTCGGGCAGCGCATCCAAAAGATAACGATGGCCTTTTTGTTCTTTGAAAGTTGCAACCACCGCCGCCACCTGATGCCGCTCTGCCAACCCGAGGTTGCGGCGCAAGATCGTGCGCTCGCGGTATTTGCTGTATCGCTGCACATCCACGCTGTTGGGAATGGCGATGATCTTTTTCTGCGGGATGGACGGCAGGGTTTTCATGATGGAAGTTTTCACTTCTTCAGATACCGCGATCAAACGATTCACTCCGCGCGTGCATACACTATAAAGAACGTGATAGCCCCAACGTTTCGGCTTGAACAGCCATTTGTGTTTCGCAAGATGTTCTTCGCGCAGATCGAAACGCGCATTGTGAAATGTCCAAAAAATTTGCACCTTCGATTGTAGGCGCAGACTGAGCACTAAAAAATCAAGGCTGCGCAACAGATGCGTTTGGATCACATCCACGTTATATTTTTTTACAAGTTCAAATAATGCGCGGCGGGTGCGAAGCATATCTCGGATAAATTGCGGAAGGGCCGTGATGCCATGCTGCCGTTGGGGGAGTATCTCCACGGGAATGCCGAGGTGCTCAATGTTCTCGCGCAGCGGCCCATCTTTAAAAGTTACGACCACCGATTGACAACCGACCTTTTCAAGATTTTCAGCCAGCGTGCGGACAACTTCCTGTGCGCCGCCGATATCCAAGTTGCTGACGATTTGCATCACGCAAATTCTGCTGCCGTTCATCTTTCCCGCCTCATGCTGGACCGTAAGCCTGCTACTGTTTCTGGAGCATTCGCCAACCAGACGGATTGATCGACTGCGTCCCGCGCCAGAGATAATTTATGTGCGGGGCCGTTGGTCTCGAAATAGGAACTCCAATATTGCACGGCTTTTGCGAGCTTGTAATATTTCCACACTTGCGGGAACCATCGCCATTCATCATCCGAGATGGGGAATTCACCTTGGTATGCGGTCATCAGTTCAGTGATCGAGCCCATGTCATACTCGCCTTTGCGGTTGCGCAATTTGGAGAGACATGAAACCATGTCACTGAGCCGCCATTCGAGGCGTGCCAGTTCAAAATCCATTGCGGTGGCTTGGTCTGCATTTTGGAAGATGAGGTTGTGCAAACCGAAATCGCCGTGGATGATGGTGCGCGGCAGATCTGCTTCTTTCAACGTTTGGGTCAGGCTGCCA
>Ga0209066_10005573_pt1 | contig 13195 bp, 13 predicted proteins | sample All_14_2_FD_187198 | JGI IMG/M metagenome (GOLD analysis project Ga0209066, IMG submission 187198) | Freshwater microbial communities in response to fracking from Pennsylvania, USA - Allegheny Zone_MetaG_DW_15 (SPAdes) (version 2) ...
CTAGTTTACAATCACAACCTTCTAGCTATTCTTCAACCCTTACCAAAGATCGACGAGAGAACCCTCGTCCATCAGCCCCAGTTGTTTCTTAGGTTCGTAAATCCACCACAGAAAGATGCCTCTGCTTAGTGACTTGAAGAATTCCTCGTGTTTGTTTGAAAGCGCTGTTGGAGCTACTAGCACCGAGAATGAAGCCTTCCTAGCAAGGCTGACCAGTTCTTCGAAAGCAGTGGTCCCGTCTACGCGACCTTCGTTATTCGTCCTTCAGGGTGAGTGCGCGCTGTGCCAAGGTTCGCCCAAGTTTGACATGGTGGGATCCGACGATGCCACTACTTGCGTCGTGGTAGTTATCACCGGTGAGAACAGAATGGTGTACGTAGCGCACGTGGACGAATCATCATGCGACGAGTCACTTGTGGAAGCGCTCACGGCGTGCACAGATCATGGACAGTCAAGAGCCAAAGTGTACCTCGCAGGTGGCTACGACGGCTCAGTTGGCGACAGCGTTTTACGTAACTTGATGACCTCCTCCTCAGGGCTAGAGACACAGGTTAGCTTGGAGCTTTGTTGCCTGGGTGAGATCAACAGGGACGAGCGAGGCTTTCCTCGAACTAGAGCACTGGCGGTTGATCTGCAAAGCGGCACGCCGTATCCGTTCACTTTCGAGTATCGCGGACCAGAGATCAGCCGGCGACATGCGCAGAGGTCACTGGCGACGGGGTGCCGACTTTATCCGCTGGTGAAGCGCTCGGGGGTGATGCATCTGGCTCCCCTTAAAGTTATACTAGGATACGGTGACAAATTTTTTTATGAGCGGCTTCTGACCGTCGCAAAAGACGACCCTGATGAGTTTCTACAGCAGTACAGCACCTCTCCTCTGCACGAAAGCGACATGTTCATCCCCGACATGGTTGGGATGATCACCTTCATGCTATCGATGAACGGTAAGACGGTCCCTGAGGCACACTATGAAATGACCGGCTCTGAGTGGAGGACGGTCTGAACTCCGCTCTACGTCGAAACATCATTATCTCATCGCCCCGCGGATGCGCGGTTCTCGGTGGTTGTCGCGAGACGTGAGAGACGTGATGACGGGCGAGTCCAGAGTACCGATGGTCACAGGAGCAGCGTCCATGGATTGATGGCTGTTTAGGATACGTTCATCTGGTTGAACTGCGGTGAGAGGAAGACCCTAGTCGACGTGATCGATCGATCGAGGGACAAACATATTCTACGACAGGCAGCCCATCCAGTTTGCATTCCTTGCAGTATCCAACACTGTTAGCTTGTGTGGGCCTACTTACTTCAGGTGAAGTAACTTCCTACGGAAGTAATTTCAGAGTCGGTGAGCCCAGTATACAAGGAGCTTACCAAGAGTATTGTAAGCGGTCGTCAGGAGCCCAGGTGATTACCTCTTTTGTTTGAGTTCAGATAACAGTGCAGTCAATCGTACTGCAGGTTATTCATGAAATCTTCATTCTCATCGTCCTATCCTGGTAGTATACGCGGTGCGACGATTCCCTTACCACTGTGTGCATTAGTAGGGAGCACCCAGACAGCCCGAAAGATGTGAACGTCCGATGACACAGGCGAGCGACCCGATAGAGCGATAGAGCGATACAGAGAGATAAAAGCAGGCACCCGGTAGGCAGGGGGGAGAACACCCCCAGCAAGTGATCTGATGGTGATTCTCGCAGCAGCAGCCGCGGGCGGCGGGTAGGGACACTGACACACGCAAGAAGCAGTTCTCTATTATGTATGGTGCGTGTATGTAGTTGCAGTGTACAATGTGGCAGTTCTCATCAGTTCTCATCAGTTCTCCGACCGTTACGGTTTCTGAAATCCAAGAGGTACACCTACCAGGGGTATTCGTGTCCGCATCCACTCTCATCTCATCACACTCACTGACATGTCGAGGCGTCCATGTGATGACATCTCATCTCCATCCAGTCGATCAATCAAAGCTCGAACGGCCACTTTTGCATGGTGGGTGATGCGAACAGCACCACTGCTCACCACTTCTGCATCTTCTCTTGTGTCCACTACTCGAAGAAGGATACGAGCAGGGCCTACTCACTACTGTTGATTAGTTAAATCAAACGCTTCTATCCTCCTGCTCGCTCACCTCGTTCACCGCCGTTTGAATGTTCGTTCCAATTTTGATTCTTTTTTGTTGGGAAGACACTTTTGTGACCGTTGATCGTGTTTGCTGAAACCAGAGGCCTATAACAAAACGGATCGCCCTACCCAAAGACCCTTTCCTAGCCTCCACACTTCCATCTCCTCACTACTTTCAGTGCCTTCCTTCTTGCGTATTTTTATTCAGGGTTTGGCTCCGGCAAATTTTCCCTTGCGTTCGCGAACGGTAAATAAGGCCGCTGTTCTTCTTATTAGGTTCCTGGTGACTGGCCTGGATTCTTTATAAACTTACCAAGGGGACTTTGAATCACACATCAGAAGAGCTCCTCGCTGGTATCCCCTGTTACCTTTCGCTCTCTTGGAGCTTGGGGTGCGTTAGTATGAACGCTGAGGAGAAAAGATGAGAAAAGCCATACAAAAGGTTTCGACGCTGGCCATTGTGCTGGTGGTGCTAACAATATGGCTGGCGACCTCGGTTGTGGCCCCGTACCCGAGCAAGAGGCCATTCATGGACAAGTGCGTCGGGACCAAGAAAGTTGCATGTCTGGGTCGTCCAAAGAGGAGTGCGGGGTGCATCTGGAACGAGCAAGGTGCACCGGATTGCTTCGAAAAGAGCTATTTTTATATCAAGACGTTCCGAGAACTAGACCCCCTCGATACCGTTGTGCGGTTCTTTGAGTTCTCGTACGGAGTCCATCTGTCAGATGGAACAAACCAACAGATACACGTGGTACACGAGGTTGGAGAATGCGCGCAACTTTGCCTGGCATCCACTGGTGCTTCTGGCGTTCGCTGTCTGAGCTTTGACTATTACCCCCACGAGAGACCGGACCCCAATCCTCCGTTCAATGAGACGGCGAGGTCCGGAATCTGTATATTGAACTCGGAGAACTCTGATACTGCGAGGCTAAGGAACACGGATATGGGCAGCACAGACGCGGAGCTCTTTTACAAATCCCATTTTACTCGGCGCCCGTTCAGTGGAGAGGAAGGTGAGTGCTATGGCGCAACGTACCGATTTAACAAGACACTGACACCTACACATAAAAGGATACTATCAGCTTCGAGATGTTCGAGGGGGAGAGATTGCCAAGATGCTCGAGTATAGCAAGGGGGTTCAGTTCAACGCAAACAACATTTGGCCGAGGAGTCGCTGGGGAATCATGTACCTTGATTTCCCAATCGAGATTGCCACGGGATACATTTGTGACGAACCGGACGATGAGCCTTATAACGCTTCGCTAATCATCGACCCTGCCGTCGGTAGCAGCGTGGAGCTCTCTTTGGATGCTTCGGGAAGATTCACCGGCGCGTACACCCCAGTGGATTGGGACCAGCACTGCGTCGGGAAGATGTTTAAGCCGAAGGCCGCCGACCTCTGCCTCCAGTCGGGTGGTGCATTGTGCTCGCAGCAACAGCTCAAGATGTTGAGGTTAGCCAAGCTGGGATGTAATTTGGACAACTTTCCCATGTGGGCTAAGGAAGATCTAACCCCGCGGGGAGTTCAAAAGTTTGTTCGATGCTGCAGCACATTCTACGTGCTCAACATCTGTCCTTTCTTTTCTCGAACCCAGATGGACTTTTGTGGGAGTTTGAGGGATGAGTCAGAGTGCATCGAAAAGGGCGGGGGATATGCTCGGCAAGCGCAGTTTGGATTTGGAAAGCTGCGGGATTACTACAAGGAACAATGTCGACTGGGCAACCTGCCTTGCAAGGGCATGGTCAGTGACTGGCGCAGTCGAGATTCGTGCATCTGGTGTACGTTTGTTGAGGGTACTCAAAAGACAACATGGCCCAAAAACAGCAGAACTAACGCAGTGTGGTTGATGTGTCCAGGTCCAAAGTGAGTTACGCGACGAATTATGACTGAGTCGAAGGCACTCGAACTAACAAACAATCGCAACTCCAACTGATAGACCCGGAGATCTCGAAGGAGGAACCGGTGAATGCCGAGCCGGGAACGACATCGGCGTTTGCAAGAACGCCCCGCTGGATATGCAACGGCTGTTTGCGCTCAAGGTTAAAGCCCAGTGTACCTCCAAAGTTGCTTGTCGGATCTCGACAAGGTACGAGGAAAAGGCAGTTCTCTTTGACGCTTGGACTCCGCGACCAACCACGGCGTCTCCCACCGTCCCCACGGACTCCCCGACGTTCGCCCCCACGGGTTCGCCCACTAGAAAGCCGACACCGCCCACGAGGAGACCGACGAGCACATCGCCCACCAAGTCGCCGACGACTCGTCCGACGATGTCGCCGACCACGTCACAGCCGACCCTGTCGCCCACCACGAGTAGGCCTTCATTGACTCCTACGGGCAGCCCGACCATGCCTCAGCCTTCCCTCTCTCCTTCGACCAGCACTCCTTCCGATTCCCCGACGACGTCGGCGCCTTCAGCATCTCCATCGACGAGTCCCTCGAAGCAGCCTAGCTCTTCCCCCACAACTAGCCCTACATCAGCCCCGACGGATCCAGTCTGATGGAAAAGATTGATCCATGAGTTCATATTTGCGCGCAGAGACCTTCTCAACCCTTTATCATCACTTCCCTATAATCGCATATACGTGCTTATTCCTCTCGTGCAACTTCGTCTCGTTTGCAACACCTCCGAATTGCGCTCTATTCAGCTAGAAGTAAACCAGTTAAATTCAGTATATTCCTATGGTTCCGCATTCGTTGTTCCTGTTTTCAGCTTGACCCACTACAGACGCATCGTGTACAAGTATAGACATTATGTGATTGTAAGTATTGTACGCTATCGGAGATGGGATGGATTGCTTTGGAACAAGTCCTCGACTACCCGGGTACATGATCCCACTACGAACTCATAGGAGTGCTGAATGTAGAAACGGGCCGGCCTTCGGGACATGCTGTGATAGAGAAAGAACCCTTACCACCGCCGCGTGGTGCTCATTTAGATTTACCGAATAGCCGTTGTGTAACTTTAAGGACGCAGCAGGGACGAGTTCTTCGATAAATCAAGATGCGACGGCCAAGTCGATCGTGGAGGGGCCTTGCGCTGATAGGAGTGTGGATATGTCTTCTTCTAGGATTGATTTCGTCGGTCGGTGCAGTCGCTCACACCTCCAACTATGCGTTGATTGTCGATACGTCCATGTTCTGGTTTAACTACCGACACATTGCCAATACCCTCGCCGTGTACCGCGCGGTCAAGATGAGCGGGATCCCGGACAGCAATATCATCCTGATGCTTGGGGAGGATATCGCGTGCAATGCCAGGAATGCGCTCAAGGGCGCCGTTTTCGCGGACGAGCTGCAAACCATTGACCTATTTGACGAATCGGTCCAGGTCGACTACAGAGGAGAAGAGGTCACTGTCGAGAACGTTCTGAGAGTTCTCTCTGGGCGGCACTTCGAGGCAACCCCGAGCTCCAAAAGACTGGACTCGGATGATCAATCAAACGTCCTTGTTTACTTTTCAGGGCATGGTGGAGGTTAGTGTCATCTCTGGATGCTTCCTCTCTGGCCTGAAGAACTAACTCTTGCATGATCGCAGATGGGTTCTTAAAGTTCCGTGACACGACTACGATGAGCGGCCCTGACATTGCGGACGCACTTGCCCAGATGAAGGCAAAGGGTCGCTTTAAGGAACTGCTTTTCATCGTGGATACTTGTCAGGCGGCGACGTTGTTCGAGCCTTTTAAAACACCTGACATCGTGGCAATTGGGTCATCGATACGAGGAGAATCATCGTACTCATACACGCACGATTCTTTCCTGGGAGTCGCGGTGATTGATCGATTCACGTACTATCTGCTTCGGTACATTCAGACTAACGGCGTGGGCGGATCCCTGCAGCGATTGTTTGAGTCGTTCAAGAAGAATTTGCTGCTGTCGACCGTATTTTGGTCGTCTTCCCTATCGCGGCCGTTAAGTAGGGTACCTGCTTCGGACTTCTTCGGTTCCGTGCTAGAGATTAAGGGTGATAATGCCACCTCTCAAGTTCAGGTGCATAAGCCCAGGGACATCGTTGAAGATTCACAACGACTTGAAGATTTGACATGGGGTGAACCCGGAAGCTTGTACCCAATGTAGTGTTTTTCGTTGTCGAGGGTATACCTATTTAAAAGCCCCGCTTTGTGGGGACCGGAGGTCATGAGCTGAAGTTGATGATTTTGATGGATAGATTACAATATTGCCTCTTGGCTGTACAAATACAATGCCACTGATTCAGTCATCTTTCTCGACTGGGACGCAGAGCTTCATCCAGTCATCCAGTTTCGCCCGGGTTTCCTTAATTAGCTCATCCTTCTCCTTGAGCTCGCCCCGAAGCCTTTCTATCTCCCTCTTGGCCGCGGCCTCGCTGACTGGAGGGAGAGTCTGACCAACCTTTCCTTCCGCCTCTAAGACCAAATGGGTCAGATCCATAGCGTATTTCTCAATCTGCAGTTTGACGTTGTCGCCGAGAGAATCAAGGTCCTCTTGGGCAAGTTCCAGCACTTCTCGGATTTTTCTCTGAAGGGCCATATAGATCTCCTTGACCGCCAGAGCATCTTGGTGAGGCGACGACATTTTGTCTTTGTGATGGTTATCTGAGCAAGGGAAAGAAAACCGGACTCAAAGAGGGGTCACTACCCATCGTCTGACTAGTAGCCGCTTCCAACAATTCATGCCGATAGAGTGGTTGACGGTCTAAACTAAAGGCAAGGAAGTGGGAAGAACGGGAATCGTCCGACGACACGGAAAAAGAAAACGATTACTGTCCAACACTGCAAAGCTTTGTCTTTCCGATGTGGCTTAACTTAGATGGCACTACCCGAACGCCCTAGGACTCGCAAAACTCTTTCAAATTGGAACCCGCCGCGCTATGCTCACTTCAGCCAATTGGGTTGGGATTTGTGATGCGGTGTCGTCTCCTCTCCATCTCTTTGGTCTTTCTCTTATCTCTTCGTCTAATACCCTGGTATGAGCGACAGGATGGTAGGTACCCCTCTAATTCGCTTATTCGCCCTCTGCGCCATCATCGATCGATCCGTGTGCACTGCTCAATAGGACCAAGTGGCACAATAATTTGGCGAAGGAGAGCGAGAGAGAGGCGATCAATTCACCTGTGTCATCCATCCATTGAGGCTTCTGCATTGAGTCTCTCTTAGGAAGGGCTCGCTCTTCATTTTGTATGTACTCGTAACATTTCGCCTAGGTAGTGGCGATTTCCCGCGAATTGTCTCCAACACTCAGCCTATAAGGACGTGGTCGAGGCTGTTGGTCCGGCTGGTCCTCTCTTTAACCATCCAATCTAGCACCTCACCGGCAACAAAATCGTTGACTCCTGCCTTTGTTGAAACGACGTTCCGACCTTTGTGCTTGGAAACACCAGTTAGGCTTTGATTCGAACACGGCAGTGTTTGGTTGACTACGAGAATGGCCGACTCAGAGGATCTTAGGAAACGCCCGACGTCGCTCCACGCGACGATGAAGCAGGGCGGGGCTCAAGGGAGTGCTCTGGAACGGTTGAACAAGGCTTCTGCGATCAAAAAGAATCGCTCGCCGGCTTCTAACGGAGATATACCCTTGCCTTCCCCGACCCATAGCACCGGCGAGGCTGACTACGAGCCCAATTTTTCTCGCGCGGACGATGACGAAGCAACTGATGGAGGCGCCGGCGACCAGAAGATCTCATTCGACGATATGTTCACCCAGGTCGACTCGGAGGACGAGGACGAGTTTGACATCGTAAACCCTCTGTACGAACACGCGGGTGGGGGCGGGCGATTCCGAACGGGCACGCTAAGACCCCAAGAGGTCGGATACTCGATAAAGCGCTTTGCGGGAATGTTCAAGTTCAAGTCCAAAACTCCGACGGGAAGAGTGGAAATTGTTCCCATCAAAGCGACGGGTCTCGCCTCGCCTACGAAGTCAGGGAACTCGTTCTCGGTTAGGGTTCGCGCATCCATCAACGGGCAAAGCGCATCCACCCCGCCTGGCGCTTGCACGCCTGGGCCGAACCCGGAGTTCCAAAAGTTTTCGGCTCTTTCTGTACTGTACTTCAAGGCGGACACGGACCCGGACGATCCTCTACAAACTCAGGATGTCGGCGAGCTCCAGATTGAAGTGAACGATGCGGCGGACGACTCCTTCATCGGCGCGGCGAGTGTGACCGATATCACCAAGTTCTCCAAGACAAAGCGGGTCATCTTGGAGCTCGCATCCGAGCAAGGCACCTCGGCCGCGGGGACGCTCGAGGTCGAGATCACCTATCACGCTTCGACTTTCCTGGACATCGTTGGGTTGCGCGGCAAGTGGATCATTGAATATCCTAAACGTGTAGGAATGAGCCTGAAGAACGGGGTGGAGGGCATTCCCCACGCTACGAAACGATTTCTCGAGGCTGGTCTTCCTGGTCTTTCCGGCGGCGCCGGCAGCTGGGTCATCGTGGCCGTCTGCTGCATTCCGTACATCATCGTTACCCTCACGACCAACTGGAGCTGGGCCACGAGACAGTGGGTCCTCTTCGTTCCTCTGTACTGGTACTTTTTCCTCTCCTGGCCCGTCATCTTCGGATGGCTGTTCGGAACGCTGATTACCACCTTTGCCCTCCACGGGTATCCTGGGGCACTCAAGGTACCCACTCTGCACGTTCAGCCCTGGATCCGCAATTGGCGATTGCACGTCCGCGTGTGGGCTGAAGACACTGCTTTCGGGAACCCGCCGGGATTCCCCCTCGAGAACTTTGCCGAGTGCCAGAGAGTTGACGTCAAGGGCTCGGTGACGCTTCGCCATTTGTGGGATGTGGTCACGTTGAACTACAAAAAGTGCCCTCTAAAGAAGGTGCCCGATTTCCGCCTCCTTGCCAAGTTCGACATCGACTACATTGAGTTTGAGAACGTCATGGTGGACATGCAGATGTACAACGGGCGCTTTAACATCCACGAGTACTCGGGGATGCTCGCCGAGGGCCAGGCGAGGAACACGGCCTGGTTCAAGGGATATATGAAGAGCGGCGATCCCACCCCGAACGAGCTGGAGATCCGCATCATCCGCGCCAAGAACCTAGTCAAGACCCGGACGTCGAAGCGAACGCTGAGGCAATTGGCCAAGGACGCTTCTGCCCAGGTTGGACAGTTTGGTCGCAACGCGGTCGTAGACGCATTCAAGGAGCGATCCGACAGCTTTGCTGACTCCGAGGACGAAGAAGAAGAGGCAGCAGCTGCAGCGGCTGCTGATTCGGCTGGGGGCACCGGGGAGACCTCAAAGAGGTCATCCACCTCTGGGGCGCCCGTGTACGGCGGGGGAGGTCCTCCGCAGTTCAACATCATGGACGCGACGGTGAAGGAGAAGAAGGTCCAGGGACACTTTGACCCGTACGTGGTCGTGACGCTGAGGCGAGACGTGCAAAAGACCCACACCCAGACCAAGACCAACTCGCCAATGTGGAACGAGACGTTTTACTTCCACGCCCCGGATGCGGCCACCGTAGTCCATGTGCAGGTCTTCAACCGCGAGCTGGGCGGGGACGTCATGCTCGGGCAATGGGTCATGACCCTCAAGTGGATGTTGGGCGACCCGTACTACTGCTGGCACGAGAAGGGTATGGAGGTCACGCCTGATCGATGGATGCGCGGATGGTTCCCGCTGATGAACAAGAACTTTCGCGGAGTGGGCAAGTGCGGAAAGATTGAGATGGCCATGCAGTGGAGGTACGTCCCCGAGGCCAAGCTCAAGCGCAAGGTGGAGTTCCCTCCCCTTACTGCGCTGCAGCAGCTGCAGGAGAACTCGACGGAAACTCGTCTCCGCATGGGCGATATGGCTCGTGTCAAGTACTGGTTGAACCACGAGCCTGTACTGTACGATATTAGGCGAGTCACCGTGCGTGGAATCAGGTTTTACGTGCAGGATCTCTTTAGAGGGTACACTGGTCGCGCGGAGAAGAAAGGAGTGGAGCGCTCCAACCACGTGGAGATCGCCCGGTTGGATTACCTCACCGAGTTCCGTCCTAGACACAAGGGAGACTTGGGCATCACCACGTACAAGGTTGTGTACCACTTTTTCCGTGGAGTCGCTCCCAAGGTGCTGGACTCGGCCTCCTCAAATGCCCATGTCTCGGCGGCGATTGGACAGATTGCAAGCTCGGCTGGGCACCACATGGCCGAGTCACTGGGACACGGCGTCTCCAAGCTGTTTCGCGGGGAGGTCGACCGTGTCGGTGCGGTGCAGACCGTCTCCTCGGGAGTTACGAGGGTCAGCAAAGCCGCCGATCGCGCCATCCAGCTTCTGCACCGCACGGTGACCCAGAACAAGGATAACGAGGCCCAGTTCAAGTTTGTTGTGAGCGCGGACGACGAGGACTTTCTGCAGGAGACGCCTACTCTGGTGGGATACCTGGCGAGATGCGCGGTCAAGGCTAGTGTGAGCCCAATGACGGACATGGAGATGGAGAAGGAGTCCCAGCGCAAGGGCCAGTTCAAGCGCAAGTACTACGAGCTGAAGGGCAAGACGCTCTTCTTCCGAAAGAACAAGTCGGTTCCCAAGAACTCGATGTACTCGTGCTCATACAAGGTACCTCTGGACCGGTGTATGGGCGTCATATACTTTGTGGAGAAGGACGAACTGCAGTTGAACATGCAACAAGACGGGTACATCGAGCGACTCAAGTTGTACGCAAATGATTCGGAAGGCGGCGAGGACGACGCTGAGGAGGGAGGATCCTCAAACCCGACCTTGGAGGACTGGCTGCAGGCACTCAAGCAGCTGGGTGTTCCGTGCTACTCGTGGAAGCGCGGCGCTCCGTCGGCGAGTCCCTCAAGTTGATCTTTATCGCCGATACTTCTTTTGAACTCTACATGGTAATTGATAGATAGCTGAAAAGATTGGTCAAGTTCTTAGCAGCTCTTGGCGACGACTGAACATGTCGAACAAAACAGCTGATAGTGTACACCCCTTCACGCCCTCAGCCGGAGTGGGTGTCGTCCTACCGTCGGACGACACCTGTCCCCATCAGTCGTCATGAATCGTCCAGGTCCAGGTCTGATGTGAATGAAACCCTGGGCATCCATCCGCAGAGACGAGGCTTGTAGGGTGCAGCATTAGAAATCTATAACGAGGACGGGAGTCCGATACATACGAGCCAAGGCAAGGATACCATGGGTACCTACCCCAGTTGAACCCAGTGCACTTGACTGACACACTCTTGTCTAAACTTTTCAAGGAGACACTGCTTCGTTACTGGAGGGTCACGCAGGTCTTTTCCTACTATAAATTCAAACTTGCAGTGGCTCTACCTGTCGTTATTCTTGGTAATTTGGTCACGGGCATTCAAATTTTTGAATGTGACGGGTCGTTGTGGAGTTGAATATTAGAGAGAGAGAGAGAGAAAGAAATACAGCGGGGAGATGTCCGGCTCGTTATCCACGGGCGCCCCGAAGGACGTCCTGTTCTTCGGGGACTCGATCACGTGGGGAATGGCCCACAAGTACACGGGGCGATACGACCAGAGCTGGCCTCGAATGCTGGAGCGGCGGCTGAACGAGAAGGGCTACGCGATGGCCGAGTCGGCGCTATGCAGCCGAACCACCACGCTAGACGACCCCGCCGAGAACGACTGGCTCGTGGGCGGGGAACAGCACTATTTCAATGGATTGGCTCACTTCCTCCCCGAGTTCCTCTCCCACGAGTGTCGTTGCGTGGTGATTCTACTCGGCACGAACGACCTCAAGGTCAGGATCCGCGCCCAGAGTAGGACGCGGGGGAGGTCAGATGCGCAGAGCATCGCGAACGCCTGCGCCAAGGTCGGTCTGATGGCTAGACAGGCCCATCAATCCATGCCCAGACTGAAGGACCATCCTCTGACCATCGTCTTTGTCTCTCCGCCGCCCGTTCGACTTAACCAGCTCAGTCGAGACCTCGGGTACGATGAGCTATCTGTGAAGATCTCCCACGAGTTCCCCGAGGCTTACAAGAAAATGTGTAAGGAAAACAACTTTGAGTTCGTTCAAGTGAAAGGCATCGACATGGAAAAGAGCGTGGATGGTGTCCACGTCACCCCCGAGGCGACGAGGCAGATTGCGGAGGCTGTGTGGGAGGTCTTGGATAGGGTTTTGGAGAAGCGGAAGCCCATTCCCTCGTTTACTCCCGCCGACCCTCCACGCGACGACGATCAGGATGACAGGGGTGGTCCGAAGAAGCGACGGGACAAGGAGAGTGACAACGAGGATGACGCGGATGACGGTGGGTCCAGCGAAGAGGGCGAGGGTAGAAAAACAAACGGGCGGACATCGCGGCAAGTGGGAAACAGCGGCGGAGGGAAAACGTCGAACGGCAAGGGTGGCTCTCGCGGATCTCGGAAAGCAACGGAAGCAAGTTCAATCAAGGCCGGGCAGTCCGGGAGGCGTCGACAACAGCTGGTAGATGACGCCGAGTCGGAAGGGAGTCATCGCGAAAGCACCACAAGTTACTCCAGTGATGATGACGAAGAAGACGACCAATACGAGGCTGACGACAAGGAAGAGGGCGAGAAGCAGTCCAGAAGAAAGCGGACTAAACAGGATGTCTCCAAGCTGATCTGGACGCAGTGCAAGGAGTGTGATAAGTGGCGCTTAACCACGCCGCGGTCGTCCCAAAAGGCTCACTGGACATGTCACGACTTCTTTTACAGCGAAAGACTAGAAGAGTGGAAGTTTGGGTGCGGGTGGTCGGCTGATCCGCGACCGGAGAACGCCGTTGTCGCGGATCAGCCTTCTGCGAGCCAGTTCCAACCGTTCGTGCTTTCCACCGCGCAGACCATCAAGCGAGCGCAGATGGATGTCCAGCCTGCGCCCCCTAGCCTCCTCGCCCTGGCCAGCACCGTCGATCAGGAGATGGCGGAGACTTCTGCATCATCCAGTGCAGGCCCTGCTGTGCCGCCTCATCCGGTCGCAGTATCTGCTGTTGGGGGCACTGGTGGCGTGGTATCAATGGCATCCCCGGACATGCCGTATCCTCAACCCTCGCTGTTCCATCCGGTCGTGGCATTCGGAGTCGACCAGCACGAGGCGCAGCAGCCAGGATCCTCGTCACCAGAAGATGGCGCCGCCAAGGCCAGGGGGCGCGGACGGCCTCCCC
>Ga0209066_10005575_pt1 | contig 13192 bp, 23 predicted proteins | sample All_14_2_FD_187198 | JGI IMG/M metagenome (GOLD analysis project Ga0209066, IMG submission 187198) | Freshwater microbial communities in response to fracking from Pennsylvania, USA - Allegheny Zone_MetaG_DW_15 (SPAdes) (version 2) ...
CGGGGGAGGGGGGCCTGATTTGCTAGACCCCCCTCCCCCGTACTCAACGTCTTACGTTTTCCGGATTGACTCTAACTTTCTTGAAAATACCCAGACTATTCTCTCGAATTATTTCGTCAATTGCATTCTCTCTTGCAATGTCCTGGTCCGCTTCGCTAAGTTCATCACTTGTTATAGTGATCCTTGCTAGCAGGCCGGGGGTGTGATAGCCCTGAGCCGCATCGTATGTGAACCACTCATCCCATTGCGTAACAGGATCGTATGGATTGTCCACAGTTGTCAGCATGTGTAGGTCAGTCATGGTTCACCTCCTATTAGCTCGTGAGTATAGCACTATTGAGGGTACTTGTAGCTACGCCTAGGGCGGCTGCTACCTCGGCCTGCGTGTAACCTGCATCAAGCATACCAGCTGCCCGCTTAAGCTTGGCGTCACTCATGACGGGCCTATCTCTAGGAGTGGCGAGGGTCTTAACAGTGTCAAGGTCGCTTCTCTGGAGGATCTGGACTAGCTTATGGTTACTAATAGCACCGGCTTGTATGGCGTTCCATTCGTTGGGGGTGAGGTCTATTACACCCTTTCCGGTTGGGTTCAGACGCAGGCGGGCCTGGGTAATGGCCTGTGACTCAACTTTCTTGAGCTCGTCTTTATCCATACTGGGGTTAGCGTCCTTCTTCATTCTAATCTGGGCGTTAGCAAGCAATTGAGCCTGGCGCTCCAAAGGCGCTTTCTTTAGGGCCTCGTTTAACTTAGCGTTTAGCGAGGCAACTTCCTTAGAAAAGGCAGCCTTAGCAGATTTAGAATAAGGGATGGACTTAGTACTATATGCAGACTTACGGGCATCGTTTGCCATTGCCTTCATCGCGTTAGCATACTGAACGTATACTTCCTCAATGGGGCGTCCTGACGATAAGGTACCAGCATCCTTAGTTTCAGACATTCGATCTGACTTAAATGTCTTAACAACGGTCTGCCCCTTTTTGTTGACGTATGACTCGTTAGTGTACTGGTAAACCTTCTCACCAGTAAGCGGGTCTATAGGGCCACCATCTTTTGCAGACCTGGGTTTGCGAAGTGGGACTCTAATATCAGACGACGCACGAGATATCAACGTTGATGCACCAGCATTCGAGGCGCCTTGGTACTTTTGTTTTAGCGCAGCAATGTTGTTATCTTTAGCAGATTGCGCGTAATCAAGATGGTGCTTTTCAGCATCAATAACAACCATTGAGTGGCGAACGGCAGCAGCAAGTTCTTTGTTTGTTGCGCCCTTGATTGTCATGTCAGTGATAAGGTTTGAAATATCACCCATCTTGTGTTGCTTGTTGGTGGGGGTCATGTAAGGAGCATCGTCGGGGAGCTTATACTTCTGAGGATCGAAATCCTTAAGCCCCTCAAGCGATGGTTCGCTCTTTACTTTCCTACTGTTGTTAGGAATGACCAACACCGTATCGCCGTCAAAGTCAGCACCAGATAACTTCTGGGCAACCTTAGCGTTGATACCAACAGCGTCAACCGCATTTTTGATTAAGCGCTTAGCTTCAGGATTCTTGTTGTTAACGGTCAACTCTGGAATCTCAAATTTGCCACCGTGGGGGTGACGAATAAGAACCACTTTCTCGCCGTCGCGATAGTTAGGCGCATAGACTTCTGTGTCTTTGAGAGAGTTGATTGGTAATATGACGTGGTTGCGCGTCCTAGGAAGTCCAGCAGCCTTTAGATGCACGGATGAAGAATCGGCGCCATCTGCAAATTTCTCGAGAAGCAACTTGCGAACGGCAGGATTAGTCAGAGCCATGATCTCGTCATACTCGGCTTTCTTTTCCGCAAGGCGGAGACCAAGCTGTTCCTTAGCCAGAGCAGGTGGCTGCTTAGACAGGAACTGTGAAGAAAGACTCTTGGACCATTCGGACCAGTTTCCCTCTTCGTTGACGATATTTAAGGCAGATGTTACTTTCTTTCCATCAGGCGTAGTGCGTTGGCGGACAATAGAGCCAAACGGGTTATCAGGATCGCTCTTGATAGGCTTCATTGCATCAAGCTTGTTACCAGTGCTTGATTTGTTGGTGTTGAAGCGAATATCAACGCCGTCAGGCAGATCATCCGCATACATAGCCATACCCTTGAGATAGTGCGTTTTACCAACAGCAATTCGGACCTGAGCAAATCGAGCCTCACCCATAGAAAGATCGTCAACGCCACGACGGATCTCTATGACTCCATCAGCCTTTGCTCCGCCTTCCTCAGCGTATCTAACCACAACTCGCTTAGGATTGACTTGGAGCGGGGGTTTGACGGAGGTCCAAGAAAGACCAGAATCGTCAGACCAGCTGTTAACACCACGGATCTTGTCCTGATTCTTAAGAACCTCAGGGAACGTGGTTCCAGGAGGCGCCAGGACTTTGGTGTTGGTGAACTGGTTGGTTCCAACCTGCGGGACCTTGACATAGAATGACTTATATCCTTCTTCCTCAAGGGCAGCGATAGCAGTCTTCATTTTCTGGTTGGTGACCCCAAGATAGAATTCTGTACCAGTACCGACATCCAAATATGTCTTTTCCGCAATTTGGTCACGAAGCATCTGCGTCGTGTTGACAAGCTGGTCGCTACGATCTTGCATTGCGGGGTTCAGGAGAGCACGAACCGAAGATTCGCCCTTGAGCCCCATACGCTCTGCAATAGCAACGTTAGAATACCCTTTGTCCTTCAGGCGAAGCGCCATCATCATGTCGTCCTTGCGAACGGCATTTTTGGCGACGGACTTTAGCGCGCGAAGCTGGGTGGTCGACTTAAGACCGAGTCCTTTGGCAATATCAGCCTCAGACATACCCTTCTTCTTAAGCTCCTCGACGTGATCGAGAAATGACTTGTTGCGCTGGTTGGGGTTCGCTCCCGAGCCCCAAGGATATCGCCCTGACCGGCGAAGCACTCCCTCATGCATGAGGAAAGCTGTTACTGCATCTACTTCCTCTGTCATGAACTGGCCTGTGCCTTCCACTTGTTGATGAGATCGTCGAATGTGTGAATCTTGTCAATGATGTGCGCGAGTTCATCCAACTCTGGAATATACTCGATGATCTGGTCGTTCTGGTAAATACGCAGAACTATGTCGATCTCGTTAGGTTTGAACCTGTACTCAATCAGGAAGAAACATGCGTAAACCAAAAGCTGGTCAATCTTAGCCTCATTGACACCATTCTTAAGATCGTGGATTCTTAATACGTTGTCGTGAAACGATACTGCGTCGGCAGTACCAAAAGCGTTCTCTGAAGCGACAAGAGTTACCTCAGGTGTCATTCGAAAACCAATAGCGTCGTTGATGTAGGCATTGAGAGTGGCTGTCGTTTCCGGCATCCGAATTCGAAGCTTGATCGCCTCAGCCGCAAAAGCGTGCAGGCGAGTCCCAATTGCTGCATCCATGTGGTTCTTGAAGTTCTCAAAGAGATGGTCTTCGTCGTACCTAATCCAGTGATACCGGGATGCAGACAGAAATGCGTGTCTACCTGCTAATTCCGAATGACTGTAAAACCTCATCAATTATCTCCTTACAGTTTTCGGGGTAGATCGTTGCGGCGTATCCCATCTGGTTTAGCTCGTTAAGGTACCATTCCTGGTTTACCTCATACGGAGCAGATGCAGATCGTTTCACCTCAAGCGCTACCCACTGGTTCTTGTAAAGGATCATCAAGTCAGGAAAGCCCTGAATATAGTAGCCCGGCTTTACAAGGACCATACATTCAGGAAGGAGTTCCTCAAACTCTTTTACGAGTTTTGCCTGAAACTCCGCCTCTAACTTGGTCATCAACACTCCTTTGCAAAAACTAAAGGTCAAGTATGTCTAGAGACATTCTATTCCTTCTATTATAACCTATGTTTTCCGTGCGAGGGAGGTCTTGACCGGTGATTTCGCCCATTTTTGTAAAACTTGATTAATTAGCTTGCTACATTTTTTATTCTCTCAGAAAGTAACTTAAGAAAATTTTTGGGTTTTTGGGCGGAAAGGCCCTACTTCCCAGTGTTTTACTGGGTTTTTCTCCGCCCATTTTTGAATTAAAATGATACAAGACGCCCATTTTTGAAACACGTTTTTGGGCTTTTTGGCCCTTTTTGGCTCTCAGCGTTTTCTCAGGAAACTCCCAGGTTGGGGAAGTCTTGTATCATTTTCTTGTATCATTTTCACGCTACCCATCATGGATAAAGGACCCCTGGGAAGGCCGCTTTTACTATAGAAGTGAGCGTTCTGTGGTATCTTTTGCCGTCCTTAGTGAGCTGTACAGTCTCCGTAGTGCCCGTAAAATGAGTCGCATGGGCTACTTTATTCTTCTTTCGACGAATGTGACCCAGACTTGTTACCTCATATTCCGGGAAACCCGGAACCTCTCGCCACTCGTATTCAACTAAGCGGCCTGAGGTAACTGCTCCCATACCGGCACCAGACTCCTTTCATTGAAGTTCTTCTTAGTCACAATGGCTTTCCAGATGCTCCTGTCAATAGGCGTATCAGACCGCAGTACATAATAGTTCAGATCAAAATATGGTGTGTTCATACGATCGATCCGACCCATGCACTGCTCAAAGATCTTGTAGCTATAGTTTAGCGAATAGAAGAGTATGGCGTCTGTCGTAGTGCAATTCCATCCCTCATTGCCGGCTGTGTATTGTACGAGGTAGAGCCACTTGTCGGTTTCTGGTAGATCGTTATGTTTGTGACCGTTCCACTCGGCGGTTGGTATTCCGAGGGTACTGCCAATGACCCTGAGTATCTCCAACTCGTAATCGAAATTGTAGAACACAATAAGTCGTGGGTGTTTCTCAAGCGTTTGCATAACAGCAGCCACTCGATCCGGATCAGAGTTGACCACTCGGCGAGCCACACGATATAGCTCGCCGACATCACGAATCGGCCTTTCTTCGAATATATGCCATCGGTCTTTCCAGACTCGATTGAAATTCTCTTCAGAATGCGACACACTAACGGAACGTATGTGCCTAGTAGTGTGTCGAGCAAACTCCATATCGACAACCATTCGGCGCCGTAGAGCTTCCAGATGGCGGGTTTCCACATAGCGATCCACCTTAGGGAACTGCGTGAACGTTGAATATACAACGTGACGCCGAATGAACTCCGTACGGTTTTTATAGAAACCACGGGCCACAAGGACGGGAATATAGTCCATCCAATTGTCCCCAGGGGTCGCCGACAGCATGATCCACCGATTGTGTTTTGCAAGCTTGAGAAAGGCTTTAACCCATGCACCACTTCCAACCAATCGCTGTTCATCAAATATGAAGAAGGCATCCTTTACCTCCGTGTAATTTTGAACATTGTTCCAGGAGTCAACCGTAAATTTAATGCCTCCGACACTGGTCCCTGGACTTGTAGCCAGAACGAACGGAAGGGCTTCTGCCTCCCAATCTCTACTGTCACGTTTCTTGGCAGTTGTGATGACGTAGATATCCTTTGGTGTAGCTGGCTCTGTCGTATCACCCCGACCGTTAATACGGAGCGTTCCCCTTGCTTCTTTGGTGTAGAAATAGGCCAGGGCTGTTCTCGTCTTCCCACTGCCAACACCTCCTTTCAGAATACAACCATTGTGCATCTTACCAATTGCTTCGATTTGGTGCGGTGCTAACTCGACATTAGCCATTAGCTATTTCTAACAAAATGTCTCCGTGACAAAACTTAGGTGCACAGTAACATACTAGATCTTTACCTCTAAGTTCTTTTTGAGCTTTTTCAATAAGATCCGGTTTAGACAACAAGAAATCACGGTATTGGTTAATTACTTTTAATCGGTCTTTCTCACTACGCATAACAAAAGGGTTACCCCAGTTGCTACCTCTCCTAGAACGACCTATGTAGACAGCGTTTTCAGGCCAAGGTTTTTTCCTTAACTCCGATATATTAAGAACCCTAGGCAATTTTATCTCCCTCAAACTCGACCCCATCAAAGTCCAGCTCAGCGGCCCGTAGAGCGTCGTGAAGCTCAGGATATATCTTATACCCGTCTGTAGTGTTCCAAGCCGTTAGAATGGCGGCTAGGTGCTTTTCCGTGGACATCTGGAGCTCTGCCCCCGACAACGGAATATCGCCTGACATCCAGACAGTCTGACTAGGCGCGTCGTACTTAACGTGCAGCACTTCGTTACCATCGCCATCACTGTAGTCCATTACAATGGCGTCACCAGGCAGCTCTTTTAGCTGGTTTATTAGTTCAGAGACTTTCATGTCAGCCCATCCAGTACTCGTTAGGATTATCTTTATAAGGACCTGATATACTTGGCTCGTCAAGACCCCGGTCTGAAACCAAAACTATATCAAAATCTTGATTTAACTCTTTCAGCTTCAAAATTAACTCAGAAACTTTCATGCAAACTCCTTAAGGGGTCTTTTACCACCACGACCAAAAATAGGATGCTTAATCATCTGCCAACGACGAGCAAAGAAACCACGGTAAAGGTTATCGTAGAAAAGATCTCGATCATACAGGTGCTGATGACCACAAGTGATACACCTAAAATCTAAGAACTTACCCTCACGGCGTTTGTAAATCCCCTTTACTAAGCGAAACTTGTGTTTGTGGGTTCTCGAGTAAAGATGTTGGAATACAGTGTCTCTCGTTACTATAGTGCTCACTTTTTCGCCCTTTCAACCTCTTCAAGTTGGTCAATCATCTTTTCCAACCTTGCAAGATCATGACCTAATTTGTTCTCAGGGTCAAATATGCCATGTTGTTTGTCGGCTTCCGTTAAGTGATTAATCACACGTCTAAATGATTCTTTAGCAGCTGATTCTTCACCGACCTCGATCCTCACTTCTTTTCCCCATAGTCCAGTCCACCCTCTTTAACATAAATATGGAACTGCGCGTCAGACAGCACATCCATCCACCTTTGAGCTGCAGCCAACCGCACATAGGCAATCGTCATGTGAGAGCGGTATTTAGGAAAGGTGTTGACATGCGGCAAATATGACAGCCGAGCGTGGGCCTCCTCGAGATGTGGATCGTCGATCTCCACCACGATTGCGGCGTAGTTAGGGTCGGACGGCACGTTAGAGGGAAAGAACGTAATACGCTCAGGGACAAAGTACTCTGGCATGTCCCAATCGGCAAGTAACTCGTCGACATTCTCTTTCTGCTCGTAAGCAGGCGTCAGTAGGCCATAGCGCAGCGTAATATGCGCCTTGTCACTCACATCGCCATTAACCCACCACAGCTCAGGGTCCTCAGAGACGTACAGATCCTCCACATCGAGAAGCTGGTCACGTCCCTCGCCAAATATGTCAAATGGCTCGACAGGTAGCATGACAGCGCCAAGCTCTTTTGGGTTTAGCCCAATTCGCTGCAGCATGTCGGTGTAAGCATAGATACTCTTGGTGAACATCACTTTTTCTCCTTAGGCACAACTCGGAATTCCTGGCTAAAACGAAGGGTCACGGTGTTAGCAAGCGTGTCGTATTCGGTCTGGATATTTTTGTATTCGACATCGTAGTTTTCAACAAATTCCTCTACCGAAATACCTAGCGCCGACACTATCCGCTCAAGGTAGTCTTCCTGAGCACCCAAAAGGCGGATCATTGCAGCTCTTGAGCGCTCAAATATTAGATAAGCAGTAGCGGCAGCAGCGTCTTGTTTAATCTTATCGTCCGGGTCAAACTCTATAAAACTCATCTGTTTATCTCCTTAATTTTAACGTTGTCTGTAATCGGCTTAGTCTTACGACGCCATCGCACAGTAATACCAGTTTCTTCGGGCCTCCACGAGTCTGCTGTGATCCAGACATACTCGGGGAAATAGAAACTGAGGCGACTCATCAGTGCATGCAGATTTGCAACGGTCGGATTGCGGTCTGAGAACTTGACGCCCGGAATATGGTACTCACCGTCCGGAGAGGCCTCAAGCCTTGCCCGCATGGCCTGCACCTCATCGCCAAGGGTCATTGGTGCTAAATCAGTCATCGTCGCCTCTCTTGGAAATATCTCTCGCAGCAGCTTAGCTACCAAACGGCTGTAACCAGTCCACCCTTGAGCGTCTTTCCTGTAAATACGTATACAGCGGCTACCACGCGAGTTACGATATGGCTTTACCAAAGCCTTACGATTCATGTTAAAGACATCGCCATACTGACTTATGTAATAACCAGGAAATGCCGGTATACGTCTCCACCGACTATCCCAAGGGACGTTAGGCTTTTCTTCGGACATTAAGATAGGTGTCCTCAGGGCAATAAATTTCGTAACCTCCGTCTCGCATAGACACGTGGAGTTCCTTACCCTCCTCGGTCACAAAAGTAACTCCGATAAAGGTTTGCTTTAAGACCACGTCCATAACACCTGTGTCTATTGTGGCCGAATATGGACCCTCGGGTTCTTTAATCGTAATAGTAGCCATTATCTTTTTCTCCTTCCAGAAAGTGATACAAGAGGCAAAAACCAAATGGCGTGTTTATTCGCCCATCTCTCGCATGAGCTGTCCGGCAATCTCAATGCAGACACCACAAGCGTCAAGATTTTCCGGATTGAATTTAGGAACCCACGTATAGCCGCAAAGAGCTGTTAACTCATAGCCGGCATTCCGAGCAATGTCGACCATCTCCTTGGCCGTCATACCTTCCTGCCAAATATGGAGGTTCTTAGGAGGGTTGACAATGTGAGCGCGGTGCTCAGCAGGGTTCTCAGGCTCCTCGTAAGTTTGCGTGATGAGGTCGTTAACTTCCTCAACGTCAGGATGTGATATCAGCATTGTTAACCTTTCTAGGGCCATAGTTGGATAGGCGGTTTGTCAGTTCCATGATACGCCGATCTTTGTAATCGGTTGGGAACTCTCTTTGGTCTTCTATCAGAGCGTCAAGCTCTTCTTTGAGCTCTTTGAGGTAATCTCTCTTTTCCATCATAAACTCCTTTCATAAAGTTTAAGCGGGCAGTTTTAGGACATGCCCAGGTCACATATACTATTCACCAGTCGCTTACTCCGGGACTGGCTACCAATGTACCTCCGGTTCGGCCGTGGCTTATTTCTTCCCTGCGTATTCCGCTCAGGTTTGGGCTTACCACGAGGCCCAAATAATGAGATAGACAAGGCGCTATAAGGGTATGGCAACTTTTGTCGTTAAAGGTCGCCGGTTCAGAACGCATCAAACGTCCCGGCGCAGGCCGTCGCCTGTTTTTACCCCTTGTCTATCCGTACTCTAGGCGGGATTTGAACCCGCATCAGTGTCAACATTTCTACTGCCGTTTTACCGCGTTAAACCACTAGAGTTACCCCAGAGTGTTTGTGCTGTTGTTCTCTGGAACATCCGCTCAGAAACATTCGAGACTCACACGTGTTTGTCGATACGAGTTTCAGCTTATCTTGCGGGTTGTACGGTGGGTGTTACCCTTTTATAAAATATGCATCCGTACCTGCGTACTCCCTGTGGGACTCGAACCCACACTGAACGGATTTTAAGTCCGTTGCCTCTGCCATTGGGCTAAGGGAGCGTAGACCGTATCGTGGCCTACCCGCCGGATTGATTTAATTGACAAAGGGAATTTTGTCTAAATATAACCGGACAATACTACGTACTCTAGCTTTGTTTCACTCTAAACCCCGAGGAACGTTGCTTCCGTAATTATTGCACTATTGTGTAGCCATATTTCGCAAGATCTATTGGTAGATAGAAAATGCTTACCGTCTCTTTTGGACGGAGGTTGGACTAAACCTGTCTTGCTACCACAAGCGTACACCCCGTGGGATTCGAACCCACACTGTATAGGACCTAAACCTATTGCCTCTACCGTTGGGCTAGAGGTGCCTGTTGCTAACTAACCATGTCCACATGATCCTCGTCGCCCCAGTCGAGCGTGTAAGCCTTGCCGGTGTGATCCCACTTGCAGTGCTCGTCGCACAACTTCTTGACGCACCGGTCAACACCGTATTCAATCTGACGGACGGCGTTGTTGATGGTGTGGACAATAAACTTGGGCTTCTTGCAGAATACGCACTCTGACACTACGTCTTCTGCATCTTCAAGCCGATCAAACAACAGCATTACATCCCCTTTGACGGTGGTTGTGTGAATATGATAGGCGGGCCTTTTAAACTCATGCCCAGGAGCCCTGACGCAGATTGGGGGAAACTCGTCAGGATATGTAGGATAAAAGCCAAAGGCTCACTCCTACGATAAAATCCAGCTCTCTGCGGTAACAGGTGGGTAGCTGGCCGTGCACCCTACATCCGGCATCGGTGCCTTGTCGTGAAAAGCCCTTACCGGGGCTAGCCGGATCTGTGGAGCTCAAGGACTCGAACCTTATGTCTATCCGTTCAAGGGTCAACCCGACGTTTGGTTATACCTTGAATATAGAAAGCCCCTCGTGTTGCGTACCCCCACTCGGACTCGAACCGAGGACCCGCGGATTAAAAGTCCGCTGCTCTACCAACTGAGCTATAGGGGCTTACTGCTATCTTTAGTTTAACGTCATTTCGGACGTGGTACTCAGTACACTCGCCGCTTGTACAAGAATATAGGAATCCACTTCCTATACCTGTGAATGCGCGGGAGTTGGACCCCAACCCAGAGATAATGGTAAACGTACCCATATGTCTCGTCGTTGTAGCCCCTAGAGAACAAAAACCACATGGGTTTCCTTTCTCTTACTTGGAGTATTTCTCCAAGAAGCAAAAACCTAAGCCCGTGTTAGGGGCTGTTGGTTTGTTGACAGTGATTAGGGTTATGCTGGTTCTTAGAGCTCGCGCTCAAACTGGTCGGCGATCGCAGCCATTTCTTTGTGAAGTCGCTTGAGTTCGCGCAGGATGATCGTCATCCGGATCAGCTCGCCGGGAGTGGCGATGAGGATCGGACGACTTTCAATCGTGGCGCGAATCGTGGCGAATTCGTTGTTGAATTGCTGACTGCGGTCGAGGACTGTGGTAAAAGCTTCGAGGTTCCAGAAGAAACGGGGCATGATGTTCCTTTCGTTGGTGTCATTATACCCCGTGTATTTATTGCGAGAACGGGCGCCTTTTCAGAATCGGCGGTCGTTTAATATCACCCTCCGCCACCATCGTCAGATATGGGTGATACCCGTGTGTCGGACCAGCCCCGTCTTGCCTACCAACAAGCGTCCCCTCACTCGGACTTGAACCGAGGACCGACGGATTATGAGTCCGCTGCTCTAACCGGCTGAGCTATGAGGGGTTGACAGGCAGTTTAGTGTCGTGCCTAGGACGGGTAAAGGTTAATAAATAACCTGTCAGATGATGGTGATTAAAACCTGACGCGCATGCTTAAATATGATGCCGGTAAGACAGCTTCATAAGTGCACCTTAATGTTTAAGCGCGTATACAGGGAAACAGCGTTGTCAGGGACTTTGTATCTTCTCTATTCCAAGAAGTGTATGACGCAGCAAGTTTTTCACGGTGGTGGAAGATGGGTATATGGATCAATCTTCCCTTAGCTGTAAGTATGGCTTGTTCGCCTCTACCCTTGTCAGACCACCCGCTCTGAGCCTAAGAAACTATTTATACTCGCTCAGACGAGTTACCCCTACGAAAAGTAAAAAACCTAAGACCGTGTTAGGGTCTGTTGGTTTTTGTGTGACTTAGTACTGGAGAATGAAGTGGCTGAATTCAAAGTCGCCTTCCTTCTTCATCCCATTGCACAGCGAGCAGGTAGCCGAGGAGCAACGAATCATTTCGTCGTTCGCGGGAGCGACCTTGCGCGGAGCAGGGGTGAGGAGGGTTGCGATGATGGATGCAAACATGAGTTTATCCTTTCGTAGGGGTGTCATTATAACCCATGTAATTTTTGCGAGCCTACAGCGCCACCTCAAAAACCGTTACCTGATGTGCATCTGCGTGATTCTCCATTTCACCTCGGAAAACCTTCTCGAAACACAAAGAGCAATTGACAACGTTCTTGTTTCTAGTTGGGGTGTACAAAAGACTTACCCCATGCCTTACGGTAGGATCAGTCTTTTCCTCGTCTAGCAATAACCCACCCAGCGCAATCTCACCACCTAATCCCGCATAGCCGGCAATATCTACCCAGCTGTCCTCGTGGTCGGGGGAAGCCGTCAGACGTGCCGCCTTGAGCTGAATAAGCGCGAGTGCCACATCAGTAGCGTTTGGCTCACGATACACGACATCCATATCGTGAGCCTCCACTTTGACAGTGAAGCCCATTGCCGCCCAAAGCTTGGCAATGCGGCTGAAGCTCGCCTGAGGCGGACCGTAAGACTGCGCACGATCGCCGTTGATGAGGTTCTCGGCGTCTGTCAGGATAATAGCGCGTTTGTTAACCATCAATTCTTCTCCGTTAATCCTTGCGGGGCTTTCTCAGGGCGCTCGTCACGCTCCCTAAATAAGATCCCCTGGTTTTGCATTTGGTTAACCGCGTCAATAGCGAGCTGACCGGTTATCCCAGCGGAAGCTAAAGCAAAATACACCTTGGCTACCGTCTGGTCGTCGTGTACAACCCTCTCAGGCTGTGCTCCGCGATCGCGTGTCATTACTCTTCCATCGATTCCGCAAGGACAGCGTCTACTGCGTCGTCAATCCAGAAGTCCTCACGGTCTACAAGCAAAGCTGTAATTGACTTTAGGTGGTCCACACAGACGGATACTCCGCCAATCACAAAATTTGCAAGAGCGCCTTCGGTGTTATCAGCGTTAACCTGGTGTATGACGCACATGGATAAAGGTACGTTTATTCGCGTCCTTAACCCCTTATCCGATTCTAAATTTGGGTGTTTTACATGTGTCACATCTCGTCCATTCCTAGAATATGAGCGTAGGCGTAGTGCTCTTGGTAGCGCATGATACCAAGACGGAACTTGCCACACAAGCAGCGGTTAAGCCACAAATATGAGGCAAAGGGCGCCGGCACCAGAGGCACCCAGTCACCGTTGTCGTTCTCGACCTCGACATCCAAGAGATCCTGAATGATAGCCCGGTTAGGCTTCATACGGACGTTGAAATATCGATCCTCGACGACCTCGGGAAAGGCCTCCGCCAAGATACCCGGATCGTTCTCAGGCACATTGACCGGGACCGGCGGGAAACGGTGCATAGCATCCGCACTGTTCTCTTCCGTAAGTGGCACAAAAGGAATATTGATACCCGGCAGAGGCACCATCTTCTCATCTAAGATCTGACGAGTTTTCCGGTCGATTTGCTGAGACACAACGAATGTCATCCCGTCAATATCCAGCTTA
>Ga0209066_10005577_pt1 | contig 13191 bp, 11 predicted proteins | sample All_14_2_FD_187198 | JGI IMG/M metagenome (GOLD analysis project Ga0209066, IMG submission 187198) | Freshwater microbial communities in response to fracking from Pennsylvania, USA - Allegheny Zone_MetaG_DW_15 (SPAdes) (version 2) ...
CATAAATATTTCGCAATATAAAAAGTGTATTTGTATGTTGAAATTTTGAGTGCCTTGTGGGACACTTTGGATTCCTCGATCAAGCGTGTCGCAACCCCGGTCTAACGAACAGGAGACAAGACCATGTCCAACACCCAGGACCCCCGACTGTCTGGCAGTGCTGCCCAAGACGCCGACAGCCAAGAAACCCGTGAATGGATGGACGCCTTGTCCGCCGTCATCGAGCGCGAAGGGGGTGATCGAGCCCACTTCCTGCTGGAGCAACTGCTGGAGCACGCCCGCGAAAACAGCATCGACATGCCGTTCTCGGCCAACACCGGCTATGTGAACACCATTGAGACCGATGCGGAAGAGCGTTGTCCCGGCAACATCGAAATTGAAGAGCGCCTGCGCGCCTACATGCGCTGGAACGCCATGGCCATGGTCGTCAAGGCCAACCGCCACAACCCCGCCGATGGCGGTGACTTGGGTGGCCACATCGGCTCGTTCGCCTCGCTGGCGCACTTGTTTGGCGCGGGCTTCAACCACTTCTGGCACGCCGAGAGCGAGAACCACGGCGGCGACTGCCTGTACATCCAGGGCCACGTGTCGCCCGGTGTGTATGCACGCGCCTACCTGGAAGGCCGCCTGACCGAAGAGCAGTTGCTCAACTTCCGCCAGGAAGTGGACGGCAAGGGGCTGTCGAGCTACCCGCACCCCAAACTCATGCCCGAGTTCTGGCAGTTCCCCACGGTGTCCATGGGCCTGGGCCCACTGATGGCCATCTACCAGGCCCGCTTCCTCAAGTATTTGCACGCCCGTGGCATTGCCAACACCGAAAACCGCAAGGTCTGGGTGTTCTGCGGTGACGGCGAAATGGACGAAGTGGAAAGCCTGGGTGCCATCGGCTTGGCCGCGCGCGAAAAGCTGGACAACCTGGTGTTCGTCATCAACTGCAACCTGCAGCGCCTGGACGGCCCCGTGCGTGGCAACGGCAAAATCATTCAGGAGCTGGAAGGCGAGTTCCGCGGCGCGGGCTGGAACGTCATCAAGCTGCTGTGGGGCTCCAACTGGGACCCACTGCTGGCCCGCGACAAAGACGGTGCCCTGCGCAAGCTGATGATGGACACGCTGGACGGCGACTACCAAGCCTTCAAAGCGAACGACGGGGCCTACGTGCGCAAGCACTTCTTCGGCCGCGACCCCAAAACCCTGGAAATGGTGTCCAAGATGTCGGACGACGACATCTGGGCCCTGCGCCGTGGGGGCCACGACCCCCAGAAGGTGTACGCCGCCTACGCCGCTGCCGTGAAGCACAAAGGCCAGCCCACCGTGCTGCTCATCAAAACCGTGAAAGGTTTTGGCATGGGCAAGGCCGGTGAAGGCAAAAACAACGTGCACCAGACCAAAAAGCTGACCGACGAAGACATCAAAATCTTCCGCGACCGCTTCAACATCCCGGTGCCAGACAGCGAGCTGTCGAAGATTCCCTTCTACAAGCCCGCCGACGACACGCCCGAAATGAAATACCTGCACGAGCGTCGCCAGGCCCTCGGCGGCTATTTGCCCAAGCGCCGCACCAAGGCCGATGAGCATTTCACCGTGCCATCGCTGGACACGTTCAAGAGCGTGATGGAACCCACGGCCGAAGGCCGCGAAATCTCCACCACCCAGGCGTATGTGCGCTTCCTCACCCAGTTGCTGCGCGACCAGGCCCTGGGCCCACGCGTGGTGCCCATCTTGGTGGACGAGGCCCGCACCTTCGGCATGGAGGGTTTGTTCCGCCAAATCGGCATTTACAACCCCGAAGGCCAGAAGTACACCCCGGTCGACAAAGACCAGGTCATGTACTACAAGGAAGACAAGGCAGGCCAAATTCTGCAAGAGGGCATCAACGAAGCCGGCGGCATGAGCAGCTGGATTGCGGCAGCCACCAGCTACAGCACCAGCAACCGCATCATGGTGCCGTTCTACGTGTACTACTCCATGTTCGGCTTCCAGCGCATTGGCGACTTGGCCTGGGCAGCGGGCGATATGCAGGCACGCGGCTTCTTGCTGGGCGGCACCTCTGGCCGCACCACGCTGAACGGCGAAGGCCTGCAGCACGAAGACGGCCACAGCCACATCATGGCGGGCACCATTCCCAACTGCATCAGCTACGACCCCACCTTCGCGCACGAAGTGGGCGTCATCCTCCACCACGGCTTGAAGCGCATGGTGGAAAAGCAGGACAACGTTTTCTACTACCTGACCCTGCTGAACGAAAACTACGCCATGCCTGGCCTCACCCCCGGCACGGAAGAGCAGATCATCAAAGGCATGTACCTGTGCAAGCCCGGTGCCGACGGTGGTTTGCGTGTGCAACTGCTGGGCTCGGGCACCATCCTGCGCGAAAGCATTGCGGCCCAGGCCCTGCTGGCCACCGACTGGGGCGTGCAGGCCGATGTGTGGAGCTGCCCCAGCTTCAACGAACTGACCCGCGATGGTCAGGCCGCCGAACGCTTCAACCTGCTGCACCCGCTCGAAACCCCGCAAGTGCCGTTCGTGACGCAGCAACTGGCCAGCCGTCCTGGGCCCGTGGTGGCGTCCACCGATTACATGAAGGCTTACGCCGAGCAGATTCGCCCGTTCATCCCGGCCGGTCGCAGCTACAAAGTGCTGGGCACCGACGGTTTTGGCCGCAGCGACTTCCGCAGCAAGCTGCGCGAACACTTCGAGGTGAACCGCCACTACATCGTGGTGGCCGCCCTGCGGGGCCTGGCCGACGAGGGCCATCTGCCCCTGTCCAAAGTGGCCGAGGCCATTGTGAAGTACGGCATCAACGCCGACAAGGTCAACCCGCTGTACGCCTAAACCCATTCGGAGACAAACACCATGGCAACCATTGAAGTGAAGGTCCCCGACATTGGGGACTTTGATGAAGTCGCGGTCATCGAACTGATGGTCAAACCGGGCGACACGGTCAAGGCCGAGCAGTCGCTCATCACCGTCGAGTCCGACAAGGCGTCGATGGAAATCCCTTCCTCCCACGCAGGCGTGGTGAAGGAAGTGAAGGTCGCCCTGGGCGACAAGGTGAAAGAAGGCTCTCTGGTGGTGCTGCTGGAGGTTGCGGGCGAGGTTTCGGCTCCCGTTTCAGAGCCCAATGTGGCCCCAGCGCAAGCCCTGTCAGCGGTGACAGCTACACCTTTCTTGGGTGCGGCAGAGCCCAAAGGCGAACCCTTTGCCCCCGTGGGCGGCAACGAGCCCGTGTTCGTGCACGTGCCCGACATCGGCGACTTCAAAGACGTGACCGTGATCGAGGTGTTCGTCAAGCCCGGCGACACCGTGAAGGTGGAGCAGAGCCTGATCACCGTGGAAAGCGACAAAGCCTCGATGGAAATCCCGTCGTCAGCCGCAGGGGTGGTTCAGGAACTCAAGGTCAAGCTGGGTGACAAGGTCAACATCGGCGACCTGCTGGCGGTGCTGGCCGCCGCCGGTGGCGCAGTGCCTGCTTCGGCTCCCACACCCGCGCCCGCTGCGGCAGTCCCTGCGGCAGTCCCTGCGGCAGCCGCTGTGCCAGCGGTGCCCGCAGCCGCCCCCGTGTCTGCCGCCATCGCGGCGGTTGCGGTTGCGGCCACCGTGCCCGCCCACCACCCGACCGCGCCCAGTGTGGGGTTGCCCCACGCATCGCCCTCGGTGCGCAAGTTCGCCCGCGAACTGGGTGTGCCGCTGGCCGAGGTGAAGGGCACGGGCCACAAGGGCCGCATCACGCCCGACGACGTGCAAGCGTTCACCCGCGGTGTCATGTCGGGTGCCCTGCAGACCACGGCCATTGCGTCCGCCACCTCGGCTGCGGTCTCGGCGGCGGTGGCCAAGGTGCCTGCTGGCGGTGGTGGCTCCGAGCTGGGCCTCATCCCCTGGCCCAAGGTGGACTTTGCCAAGTTCGGGCCTATCGAGCGCAAGGAGCTGGGCCGCATCAAGAAGATCAGCGGCGCCAACCTGTTGCGCAACGCCGTGATGATCCCCGCCGTCACCAACCACGACGATGCCGACATCACCGACCTGGAAGCCTTCCGCGTCTCCACCAACAAGGAGAACGAGAAGTCGGGCATCAAGGTCACCATGCTGGCCTTCCTCATCAAGGCCTGCGTGGCTGCGTTGAAGAAATTCCCCGAGTTCAACAGCAGCCTCGACGGCGACAGCCTGGTCTACAAGCAGTACTACCACATCGGTTTTGCGGCTGACACGCCCAACGGCCTGGTGGTGCCCGTGATCAAGGATGCCGACAAAAAAGGCATCTTCCAGATCAGCCAGGAAATGGGCGAACTGGCCAAAAAAGCCCGCGACGGCAAACTCGGCCCCGCCGACATGAGCGGTGCCAGCTTCACCATCTCCAGCCTGGGCGGCATTGGCGGGCGCTACTTCACGCCCATCATCAACGCGCCCGAAGTGGCCATTCTGGGCGTGTGCAAGAGCCAGATGGAGCCGGTGTGGGATGGCAAGCAGTTTGTGCCGCGCCTGATGCTGCCTCTGTCATTGACCTGGGACCACCGCGTGATCGACGGCGCTGCTGCGGCCCGCTTCAACGTGTACCTGGGCCAGATCCTGTCGGACTTCCGCCGGATCATGCTGTAAAGGAACCTGAACATGGCAAACATTGACATCAAGGTTCCCGACATTGGCGACTTCGACGAAGTGGCTGTGATCGAGCTGCTGGTCAAACCCGGCGACACGGTCAAGGCCGAGCAAAGCCTCATCACCGTGGAGAGCGACAAAGCCTCCATGGAAATCCCGTCCAGCCAGGCGGGTGTGGTCAAAGAGCTGAAGGTCAAGCTGGGCGACAAGGTCAGCGAAGGCTCCGTGGTGCTGGTGCTGGAAGTGGCGGGCGAAAGTTCAGCATCAAATCAGGCTTCTTCGCTTTCTGATAAAGCGCAAGCAGCTACACCCGTGGTAGCGGCTGCGCCTGTCACAGCCACCACTGCACCAACCCCTGCCGCCACCAGCTTTGGCGGCAGTGCAGACATTGAGTGCGACGTGCTGGTGCTGGGCGGTGGCCCCGGTGGCTATTCCGCCGCCTTCCGCGCCGCTGACCTGGGACTGAAAGTCGTCATCGTCGAGCGCTACGCCACCCTGGGTGGCGTGTGCCTGAACGTGGGTTGCATCCCATCCAAGGCACTGCTGCACGTGGCCGCCGTCATGGACGAAGTCAGCCATCTGGGCGACCTGGGCGTGGACTTTGGCGCACCCGTGGTCAACATCGACAAACTGCGCGGCCACAAAGAAAAGGTCATTGGCAAGCTGACCGGCGGTCTGGCCGCCATGGCCAAGATGCGCAAGGTCACCACCGTGCGCGGCTATGGCCACTTTGTCGGTGCCAACCATGTGGAAGTGGAAGAAACCACCGGCACAGGCCAGGAAAAGACCGGCACCAAAAAAGTGGTGGCCTTCAAAAAAGCCATCATCGCCGCAGGCAGCCAGGCGGTTCGCCTGCCTTTCATGCCCGACGATCCACGCGTCGTCGATTCCACAGGCGCCCTGGCCCTGAAAGAAGTGCCCAAACGCATGCTCATTCTGGGCGGCGGCATCATCGGTCTGGAAATGGGCACCGTCTACAGCACGCTGGGCGCACGCCTGGACGTGGTGGAGATGATGGACGGCCTGATGCAAGGCGCTGACCGCGACCTGGTCAAGATCTGGCAAAAGATGAACGCCAAGCGCTTCGACAACATCATGCTCAAGACCAAAACGGTGGGCGCACGCGCCTTGCCCGAAGGCATTGAGGTGACGTTTGCCGCAGCGGAAGAGGGCGGTACAGCCCCCGCGCCCCAGGTGTACGACCTGGTGCTGCAAGCCGTGGGCCGCACGCCCAACGGCAAAAAGATCGCTGCCGACAAAGCCGGTGTGGCCGTGACAGACCGCGGCTTCATCAACGTCGATATCCAGATGCGCACCAACGTGCCGCACATCTTCGCCATCGGCGACATCGTGGGCCAGCCCATGCTGGCGCACAAGGCGGTGCATGAGGCACACGTGGCGGCAGAAGTCATTGCCGGTGAACTGCAAGGCAACAAAGAGCTGGCAGCCGCCGCGTTCAACGCCCGCGTCATCCCCAGCGTGGCCTACACCGACCCCGAAGTGGCCTGGGTGGGCCTGACGGAAGACCAAGCCAAGGCCCAAGGCATCAAGGTCAAAAAGGGCCTGTTCCCCTGGACCGCTTCAGGCCGCGCCATCGCCAACGGCCGCGACGAAGGCGTGACCAAGCTGCTGTTTGACGACAGCCCCGAAGCGCATGGCCACGGCAAGATTTTGGGCGGCGGCATGGTCGGCACCCACGCGGGCGACATGATCGGCGAGATTGCACTGGCCATCGAGATGGGCGCAGACGCAGTGGATATCGGCAAGACCATCCACCCGCACCCCACGCTGGGCGAGAGCATTGGCATGGCGGCGGAGGTGGCGCATGGCAGTTGTACGGATGTGCCGCCGGCACGCAAATGATTTTTAAAGAAAAATAGCCGCTGGCGCTTTTCTGTAAAGCGTGAGCAGCTATCAAAAGTGAATAGCCCGAACTGGCAACGGTTCGGGCTTTTTTGTGGACACTTTGTGTACCATCGATACCGTTTTCGGTTCTGTAAAAGGTGTTGTGATGAACGTCATTACGGTGGCAGAAATCAAGCGCAGCGGTTTTGCGGCGCTGGATGCGGCGCTGGCGCAGGGGCCGGTGCATCTGATGAAGCGCAACCGCCCCAGCGCAGTGGTGCTGAGCACGGCGGATTACGACGCGTTGCTGGCAAAGGCACAGCGTGCCCAGGCGTCGGCTTCCACCGCTTTGAGCCAATTTCTGGCGCCGGATGCCGATGCGGGTGGGCTGGATGCAGCGGGTTTGCGGGCCCGCCTGGCGGGGTTGAACGACGGTTGGAGTGATCGGTGAGGCTGTTCCTGGACGCCTGTGCACTCATCTATCGGTTCGAAGGTGCCGCGCCCTTTCGCAATGCGGCCATCGAAACATTGGCACAGCTGTGTGCGCAGCAGCCAAGTGTTGAACTGATGGTGTCGCGCCTGTCTGTGCTGGAGTGCCGGGTCAAACCACTGCGGGAGGGCGATGCGGTGCTGTTGAAGCGGTATGACGACTTTTTTGCCTCTGTGCACATCGTCGAGTTGAGTGCCGAGGTGGTGGATGCCGCAACCCAACTGCGCGCCCGCCATGGCCTGAAAACCCCGGAGGCCTTGCAAGCCGCCAGTGCATTTGTGGCGTCTGACCGCCCGCTGTTTGTGACCGCCGATGCGGGCTTTGCCAAGGTGACCGGGTTGGATGTGCGTCTGATCACGCCAAGCCAGCCCTTACCCTCCCCATAACCGATACTGTTTTTATCTTCGGCAGTGCAGACGCCGTGGACATCGGCAAAACCAGCCACTCCCGCCCCACCCACGCTGGGCAAGAGAGCATGGCCAAGGCGGCGGAGGTGGCGCATGGCAGTTGCACGGATGTGCCGCCGGCGAAGAAGTAAATTTCAAGAAAAAATAGGCTTTCACGCTTTGATATCAAGCGTGAGCAGCTATCAAAATAAAAAAGTCCGAACTGGTGACGGTTCGGGCTTTTTTACGGGTGGCTGGGTTGCCCCCCCTGCCAAGTGGCCATTACAACAGCCAGTGATCGCCCTGCATGGGTTGGTCACGCACTGGCCAAACGGGGCACAGCATTTGCACCACCGCCATCAGGCTCAGCCATTCAGCAATGGGGTCCACAACTGCATCGCTGTTGACCGCCAGCTGGAAAGGCACGCCCGCTTCACGCGCCAGCACCCCGTTGGCCACCACTTCAGTCAGCGTGGTTTCGGGTTTGAGCACCGTGTCAGGCGAGGAGCTCATGGAACAAATCCAGTGTGTTCAGGTGGTGGACTCACCATATATCGGTAAAACCATTCGTTCCCCGGTGTGCGAGAGCACGGCCAAGGCGGCAAAGGCTGCCCATGCGCAGTTCGGCTTTTCAGCGCGCTGAGTCCATGGCTAAGATGGCCAATTACCCCAGGAGTTCTCCATGCACATCGCGGTAACGGCGGCCAACAACTGGCTTGGCCACCTTTGGGCACCATGGCAGCCAGTCGGTCAGCCCCATGACTGACGCTTTGCCTTTTGTGCTGCTGGATGTGGCCCTGCGCGGTGCATTGATTGCCCTGCTGGTGCTGCTGGCCGTGTTGATGCGCCGTGACCACCCACAACTCGCCGCCGCACGGGTTGGTGTGGCCATGACGGTGGGGCTGTGTGTGCAGGTCATCAGCTCCACGCCCTTGTTCGAAGCAGCCGTGCCACGCCTGTGGCAGGCACCCTGGGTGGCCGTGTCTGTGGGCAATGCGGTGCTGTTTTGGGTGTTCACACAGGCACTTTTTGATGACGAGTTTGCGCCGCGCCCGGTGCATGCCGTGGCTTGGTTGCTGGCTGTGGCGTTGAGTGGTTTGAACTGTGCGGTGCTGGCCTACAGTGCATCTGCCGTGGCACCGGTCACCATGGGTTTGCAACGCGCCATACCTTTGGTTTTTTCAGCACTTGCCGCGTGGGCTGCCGCCCGACACTGGCGTGCTGACCTGGTGGAAGACCGTCGCCGATTGAGGGTGTTTGTGGCCGTGTCGGGCATTGCCTACACCTTGGCGTTTTTGGCCATGCGCCTGGGTTCACCGCGCGGGCAGTTGTCGGGGTGGGCTGCCACGCTGGACGTGGGGGTGCTGTTGCTGATTGTGGGGGTGCTGGTGTTTGGCATGCTGCGCCTGGTCAGCTCCAATTTGTTTCCCTCCGCCTCGCCAACCGCCCACATCCACGTTCTGGCACACACGGTACCCGCCGATCCCGCAAGGCTTGACGAGCCGTCCAGCGCGGCGTCCGACGGCATCGCGTCCAGTGATTCAGCTGCCCCCATAGCTGGGTTGGCCGCTGGTGGCGATCCAGTCGAAGAACGCCTGGCCCTGGCCTTGCAGCAGGTGATGGCGGTAGAGCGCATCTACCGCGCCGAGGGCTTGAGTGTGGCCAGCTTGGCCGCACGTCTGTCGGTGCCTGAGTACCGCCTGCGCCGGTTGATCAACCAGCGCCTGGGCTACCGAAATTTCAATGCCTTCGTCAACGGCTATCGGCTGGACGCGGTGCGTGCCGCGCTGGCCGACCCGGCTCAGCGCGAGGTGCCCGTGCTGACCCTGGCGCTGGATGCGGGTTTTCAATCCATCGGACCGTTCAACCGGGCATTCAAAGCGGCCACCGGCCTCACACCGACCGAATTTCGCAAAGAAGCCATGGGGCCAACGGAAAAACTGTCGCCGAATCTTGAAATCGGCTAGCCAAAAACTGCGGTTGCAGGCTTCGGCAAGACTTTTCCGCTCTTGGGGGGCACAGTGCCGCCCACCCACCGGCACTTCGCTGTGGGGCCTGTTCAGGAGATCGATGCATGCATTCATTGGGTTTTTTCACGCCATTGCGTTGGGGTCAAGGCTGGGTCGCAGCGGCACTGTTGTGTGTGGGTGGCTGGGCACATGCCAGCGTGGGATTGGGCATCATGGCGGCCACCGAGATGGATGGCCCCGTCACGGTGTATTACCCCAGCACTGCCCCGGCAAGCCCGCTCACCCGGGGGCCTTTCACGCTGGAATTGGCCGAAAACGGTGAGCCCGTGCGCGGCAATGGTCGGCTGATCGTCATTTCGCACGGCTCGGGTGGCGGCCCCTGGGTCCATGCGGACTTGGCGCGCGCGCTGGTGGAGGCCGGTTTCACCGTTGCCATGCCACAGCACCGTGCCGACAACAGCCAAGACCCCAGCAACCCCGGCCCAGACAGCTGGGCCATCCGCCCGCAAGAGGTTTCTCGCGCCATCGACACCGTGGGGCGCGACACCCGCTTTGCCCCTTTGCTGTCATTGGACCGTGTGGGTGTTTACGGCATGTCTGCCGGTGGTCACACCGCGCTGTCCATGGCCGGTGGACGCTGGTCGGCAGCTGGTTTCAAGCGCCATTGCGAGGCCCATCTGGTGGATGATTTCCAGTCCTGTGTCGGGCTGATCACACGCCTGACCGGCGGCATGCTGGACGGCATCAAGAAGTGGGCTGCGCTGGCGGTGATTCGTCACCGCTTTGGTGAGGAAGCCATGCTGTCTCACGAAGATCCGCGTGTGGCAGCGGTGGTGGCGGGTGTCCCCGCTGCTGCAGACTTTGACATGGCATCGCTTGCCAAGCCCCGTGTGCCACTGGGTTTGGTCACGGCCCAGCAAGACCGTTGGCTCATACCCCGCTTCCACAGCGACCGTGTGCGCCAGGTGTGCACGACCTGCGAGCACCTTGCCGATTTGCCAACGGCCGGTCACGGCGCGTTGCTGTCGCCATTGCCACCCGGTCTGACAGGCCTGGTCGGCGACATGCTGAACGACCCACCCGGGTTCGAGCGCAGCCAGATGCGTGGGGTGGACCAGACCATCGCGGCATTCTTCGTGCGGCACCTGTCAAAGTAGCTTCGATATGGCGTGACGTTTGCACCGGCAGAGGAGGGCGGCACAGCCCCCGCACCGCAGGTGTACGACCTAGTGCTGCAGGCCGTGGGCCGCACGCCCAATGGCAAAAAGATAGCGGCGGACAAAGCGGGCGTTGCGGTAACAGACCGTGGCTTCACCAACGTCGACAGCCAGGTGCGCACCAACGTGCCGCACCTCTTTGCCATCGGCGACATCGTGGGCCCGCCCATGCCAGCGTGGCCTGCACCGACCCCGAAGTGGCCTGGGTGGGCCTGACGGAAGACTTGGGCCTTGTGCCCAAGGCATCAAGGTCAAAAAGGGTCTGTTCCCCTGGACGGCCTCAGGCCGCGCCGTTGCCAATGGCCGCGACGAAGGCGTGACCAAGCTGCTGTTTAACGACTCTCCAGAGGCCCACGGTCACGGCAAGATCCTGGGCGGCGGCATGGTCGGTACCCACGCGGGCGACATGATTGGCGAAGTGGCGCTGGCCATTGAGATGGGTGCGGATGCCGTGGACATCGGCAAAACCATTCACCCCCACCCCACGCTGGGCGAAAGCATTGGCATGGCGGCGGAGGTGGCACATGGCAGTTGCACGGATGTGCCGCCAGCGCGGAAGTGAGTTTGAAGTAAAAATGGCCTCTGGCGCTTTCAGAGAAAGCGAAGGAAGCTATCAAAAATGAAAAGCCCGAACTGGTGACAGTTCGGGCTTTTTGTTTGCATTTGATCTGTGCTGGTTTTCAACTCCAGTGGCGGCAAAGCCAATCAATCCATGACAGGGGGCCCTCCAGCAAATCTTGCAACCAAGCTCTTCTGGTGGACAGGGCAACCTTCTTTGGTGGGTAGTATGAATTCACCGTGTCAACATGACTACTGCCAACCGGCCAAATTGCGGAATTCTCGCGGGGACAACCCGGCTACCTTGCGAAAAGTGGCACTGAAGTGGCTGGGGCTTGCAAAGCCGAAATCCATTGCAATTTGTGTCATGGATGAACTGCCCCGGCTCAAAGCGGACTTTGTCTCCTCAATCCGCATCTGTAAAAAGTACTGATAGGGAGAAACACCGCAAGACTGCCTGAAGGATTCGGCAAAGTGTCTGGGTGTCATACCGACTTGCGCAGCGAGCGTATCCAGCGTGACATCGTTTCCGATGTTTTCACGCATATAGGCCTTCAGCTTTTCCATACGCCATGGCGCAATGGTTGCTTTCCGCATTGCAGGACTTGAGGGCGAAAATCTTCCCCAAAAGTAGCTCACCAATGCGATGGACATGGACTGAGCATACAAGGGGCCTGAGGGACAGCCGCGCTCAATCTCCGTGGCCATGGCTTTCATGAGGGCCAACAGATGAGCATCCCGATCCACAATGTGTGCCGACAGATGCCGCGCCATCAGGGCTCCATCTGACCGTCCTGTGCCGGTCCATGACTCCAACAGCAAGGGGTCAAGCACCACGCCGAAGCTCTCAATGGTGCCCGCCATCCGGACATGCTCCAGTTCGCAACCACAGCCCATGAAGGTCAGCCTTGCCTCGTTCCACAGATTGCGGTTTTCACCCTCTTTCGTGCGCCAGCACACCTCACTTTGGCCATGGGAGGTGAGGGCGAGGGTGGCCACTTCGGTAACGCTGCTTCTGATGTACGGGATGGACGGCGTTCGTGCCCATATGAGTGGCAGCCCCGCCCATCCCGTGCTGCGGGAATCAAGCAGCAGGTCACCGATGACTTGTTGATGTGGAATGTTTTTGCCGCGCATTCAGATGACTCCCACATAAGTGTTGCTGAGCGTAACCCAAGCCAAGGTGGGGCGAAAGACGTTTGCCGTTCTACTTCAGCAGCACTGCGGCTGCGGCCTTGGCCATGGCTTCGTAGCCCGCATCGCTGGGGTGAAGGTGGTCGCCCGAGTCGAATGCCGCCCGCAAGATGGAAGCATCGGCAGGATCTCGCAGTGCCAAGTCGAAATCGATGATGCCGTCAAACTTTGTCGATTGCCGGATCAACGCATTGACCGCCTGCCGTTTGGCCTCTCCGGCGTCTGAATAGTAATTGCCGAAGGCTGCGACTTTCATCGGACTCAAGGTGCCAACCAACACCTTGATCCCGCGCGATTTCGCGGCATCCGCTGCGGCCACGATATTGCTAAAAATCTGCTCAGCAGTGACCAGCTCGGCTGGATTGCCGGTGAGCGACGGCGTACCGATATCGTTGATACCTAGCATAAAGACCGCATGGGTGATACCCGATTGCGCTAACACATCTCGGCTGAAACGGGCCGAGCCGGGCGGATTGGCATCGCCTCCAAGAGCGAACATCCAACGGTTGCCGGAAATGCCTTCGTTGACAACCGAGTACGAAGCGCCATCTGCCCTGCCCTTGAGAATGCGAGACAGATAGTTCGGGTACCGATTGTTCTGATCCACCGTCGAGTTGAAGCCGTCGGTGATGGAGTCGCCGAAGGCCACCGCCACCTTTTGAACCGAGGCCGAGGAGACATCAAGCCCTGTTACCCAGGCATAGAACTGATTCGTCTCGCTCGGGGTGAAGGTTGCCGCACTGGCGACATTGCCCGCACCAACAAAGTTGTTCTGCTGGCCGAAGGTATGGCCGGTGGTCAGGGGCGCAGGTGCGGAGACATAGGCACTCACGGCCACCACCCCATGCGTGGGCACTGCAAGATCTATCGGATCGCTCCAGATTTCCTGCCCGGCAGCAAGAGACAGTCGCTCCTGACCCGAGAACTTGACGGGGCGG
>Ga0209066_10005578_pt1 | contig 13190 bp, 9 predicted proteins | sample All_14_2_FD_187198 | JGI IMG/M metagenome (GOLD analysis project Ga0209066, IMG submission 187198) | Freshwater microbial communities in response to fracking from Pennsylvania, USA - Allegheny Zone_MetaG_DW_15 (SPAdes) (version 2) ...
GGCGATAGCGGGTCTCCAGCCGGACGACCCGGCGAAGCTCTTCGTGCAGGCGCTGGGCCTCGGCCCGCGTCAGGGTGTGCTGGCGAGCGCCCATGTCGATGCGGCGGTCGAGTTCGGCCTGGCGTTCCGCGATGGGGCGCCACGGCGCGGCGGCTGCCGGAACGGCGGTCGCGGCCAGGGCCGACGCCGCGGCGAGGACGATGAGGATCTTCTTCATCTGTACGGTCTCCTGGGCGCCGTCGGGGTGACGGCGTTGAGCGCAGGAGACCGCATCCCGGCTGACCTCAGTCTGAGGCCGCCGTTGTCGGCTGTTCAGGTTCGAGGGGCCGCCGGCGCGGAGCTAGGCCGCGACCGAGGGGTCGGCCGCGTTGACCGTCAGGGCGTTGCCGATCGCCTCGTAGAGCTTGGCGATCTCGATGGGCTTGGCCACGTGGCCGTCCATGCCGACGGCGAGATACTCGTCGACCTGGTGACTGAGCGCGTTGGCGGTCAGAGCCACGATCGGCGTGCGTCGCCGCGCCCCGCCGCGTTCCTCCGCGCGGATGGCGCGAGCGGCGTCCATGCCGTCCATCACCGGCATCTGGATGTCCATCAGGATCAGGTCGTAGGCGCCGTCGCGCCAGGCTTCCACCGCGGCCTTGCCGTCGGCCACGATGTCGACGTCGATGCCGAGCGACTCCATGACCGCCGTCAGCACCTGCTGGTTGGTCGGGTTGTCCTCGGCGGCGAGGATTCGCAGGGAGTCGACGTCCGTGTCCGGAGCCTCCTCGGCGACGAACTCCTCGATCGGCGCTTCGCCGCGCGGCAGCGGCAGCTCGACGATGAAGGTCGAGCCCTGGCCTTCATGGCTGGCGACGGTGATCGTCCCGCCCATCATCTGGGTCAGCTCGCGGCTGATGGCCAGGCCCAGGCCCGTGCCGCCGAAGCGGCGCGTGGCGGAATTGTCGGCCTGGGTGAACTTCTCGAACAGGGTCGGGAGCTTCTCCTCGGCGATGCCGACGCCGGTGTCTGCCACCTCGAAACGCAGGGCGCCGGTCGCGGGGTTGGTGTCGAACACCACCGAGACCGATCCCTCGGGCGTGAACTTCACGGCGTTGGAGATCAGGTTGCCGGCGACCTGCCGCAGGCGGTCGGCGTCGCCGCGCCACCAGCCGCGAGCGCTCTCGGCGATGCGCAGGCTGAAGTCCAGGCCCTTGGCCTTGGCCATCACTGCAAAGCTCTCGCGGGCGGGGTTGAGCAGGCGCTCCAGCTCGAAATTCTCGTTGACCAGCGCGAACTTGCCGGCCTCGATCTTCGACAGGTCCAGCACGTCGTTGAGCACCGACAGGAGCAATCCGCCGGACTGCCGGATGACGTCCAGCCGCTCGCGCTGGGCGCCCGACAGTTCGCCCATGGACATGACCTCGGCCATGGCCAGCACGCCGTTCAGCGGGGTGCGGATCTCGTGGCTCATGTTGGCCAGGAACTGCGACTTCAGGACGTTGGCCGTATTGGCCGCATCGCGCGCGACCACCAGCTCCTGCAGGGTTCGCTGCAGGTCCTGCTCGCGCGCGTCGAGGCGCGAGAGCAGGTGGTTGAAGCTCTCAGTCAGGCTGCGGAACAGCTCGTCCTGGGCCGTCACCGGGATCGGCGCGAAGCTCCCGGACGCCGCCACGGCGTGCATGGCCTCCGACAGGCTCTGCACGGGCGCGATGACCCGGTGGGCGAGGCCGCGGGCCAGGAACAGGGCGACCCCGACGCCGCCGAAGAACAGCGCCGCCGTCAGGGCGAAGAACTGGGGAAGCATGGCGCCGAGGGTCGGCGGCTGAATCGTCAGGATCAACTCGCCCAGGCGCTCTCCGCCCAGGCCTACGTCGGCGCGCAGCGCCGTCGCCCCCGACTCCAGGCCGGGGCCCGGTCGGACGTAGTCGGCCACGGTGCGGCCGTCGTCGTCGACCAGCCTGGCGGCGACGACGCGCTCGGCGTGGGAGAGGACCGTGAGGGCCCGCCGGGTCGCCTTCTCGTCGTGCGCGGCCAGCCCCGGAGCGGCGGCGGCGGCGGTGATCTCGGCCAGCGCCTCGTGCGCGGCGCGCGATTGCTCGCGCGCGACCGCCCACTGCTGCAGCATGAACGTCAGGCACGCGGCCATGAGCACCGCGATCGTGGTGATGAGGGCTATGCCGGCGACGCGCGCGTGGAACGTCGCGTGCTGCTGGGCGCCTCTGAGGTTGGCCTGGTCGGTCATGCTCATGGTCCGTCGAGCACACCACCTAACCCAATAATCCTAACGCTTCGCTTCGGGCAGGCGCCCGGAATCCGGGCTTTGGCCGCGGCGCGGCGCCGCATGGCCGCGCCTGCAACCTGTGCGCGCGAATGCCGCAGCGTTTCCGTTAGACGAGGCTTAAGCTTTCATTTACCTTCCTTAAAGTCTGGTTAATGGAGGGTTCCATGGAGAAGGCGTTTGTCGCGCAGCGGGTGGCCACCAAGCTGTTTGCGACCGAGGATTCGGTGGATACGGCCCTGGCTCAAGCCACCGAGCTGATGAGCGATATGCTGCAAGCCCGTAAGGACGTCGGCGCGTCGCTGGTGTTCGGCGACGAAGCCGCCGCCAAGCTGATCGACGCGATCAAGGCGCTGGGCGAAGCCCGCACCGCCATGGTCGGCGTGCACAACGAACTGAACGAAGCCAAGCTGCGCCTGGGCATTCGCACCAAGATGGACACGCCCCAGAAGTTCCTGCTCCGCCAGGAAAGCCGCACGGCGATGCGCGACGTCGGCTGATCGGCCGCGCTTGATTGCGATAGATTAACTGGTGTTGCGTCCCTAATTCAGGTTAGGGGCGCAACACATGCTGTTTCCAAGCCTAAGTCAGTTCGTCTGGGTCGGCCTGTGGCTCCTGATCTTCGGAGTCTGCGGGTTCGCGCTCTGGCGCGGCGGGCCGCCTGAACGGATCGGCGCCGGGCTCGTGCTGCTGATCGCCCTCATCGGCGGCGGCGTGAACCAGTTTCCCACCGAAACGAGCCGCCAGATCGGCCACCTCACCGCAGACGGCGTTCTGGCCCTGGGCTTCCTGGCCGTCGCGGTGCGCTACGGCAGCCTTTGGCTCGGCGGGGCGATGCTGTTCCAGGCCGCGCAGTTCAGCCTTCACGCCTTCTTTTTCGTGACCCAGAAGCCACAGAATTCGTTCTACGGCGTCGTCAACAACGTCAATCTGTTCGGCGTCCTCATTTGTTTGCTGGTCGGCGCGCTGGCCGCCGCCAGCCGCGCACGCGCGGGGGCCCGGGCCGCCTGATCGTCGCCTGAATGGCGCCGCGGCTAACAGGCGCCCCAGAAAAGTTTCGCTTGCAACCAGCCTGAATCCGGCGTTTCTCCGCCCCGGGCCACGCCCTCCCAACGGGGCGCTGCTCATCTGCAAGGATGGGAGACATCGCTATGACGACCCTCGCCAAGCCGGCCATGCGCCCGGCTCGCCCTGAGTTCTCTTCCGGACCGTGCGCCAAGCGCCCCGGTTGGACCCCCGAAAATCTCCGCAACGCCGTACTCGGCCGTTCGCACCGTTCCAAGCTCGGCAAGGGCCGGCTGAAGGACGCGATCGACCGCACCCGCGCGGTGCTGGAGGTTCCGGACGACTTCCTGATCGGCATCGTGGCCGGCTCCGACACCGGCGCGGTGGAGATGGCCCTGTGGTCGATGCTCGGTCCCAGGCCGGTTCAGCTGCTCGCCTTCGAGAGCTTCGGCAAGGACTGGGTGACCGACGTGGTCAAGCAGCTAAAGCTGCCGGCCGAGGTGCTCGACGCGCCCTACGGCAAGCTCCCGGACCTGACCAAGGTGCGCAAGGACGCCGACCTGGTCTTCACCTGGAACGGCACGACCTCGGGCGTGCGCGTGCCCAACGCCGACTTCATCGCCGCCGACCGTGAAGGCCTCACGATCTGCGACGCGACAAGCGCCGCCTTCGCCCAGGACCTCGACTGGTCCAAGCTCGATGTGGTCACCTTCTCCTGGCAGAAGGCGCTGGGCGGAGAGGGCGCGCACGGCGTCCTGATCCTCGGCCCCCGCGCCGTGGCCCGGCTGGAGAGCTACACGCCGGCCTGGCCGATGCCCAAGCTCTTCCGCATGACCAAGGCCGGCAAGGTCAGCCTCGACATCTTCGAGGGGGCCACGATCAACACGCCGTCCATGCTCTGCGTGGAAGACGCGATCGACGCGCTGAAGTGGGCCGAATCCATCGGCGGCCTGGCCGAGATGCAGCGCCGCGCCGACGCCAACCTTGCGATCCTCGCCGACTGGGTGGCGAAGACGTCCTGGGTCGAGTTCCTCGCCGAAGACCCCGCCACGCGCTCCAACACCTCGGTGTGCCTGAAGGTGGTCGATCCCCGGGTCACGGGTCTCTCAGACGACGCCCAGGCCGACTTCGCCAAGAAGCTGGCCGCCGCGCTCGAGAAGGAAGGCGTGGCCCTCGACGTGGGCGGCTACCGCGACGCCCCTCCCGGCCTGCGGATCTGGTGCGGCGCCACGGTCGAGACTTCGGATCTCGATGCGCTCACGCCGTGGCTCGACTGGGCCTTCGAGACGACGATCGAACAACTGGCCGCGGCCTGACCGCCGAGCCCTCCTCCGGAGGGCCGGAAGGCGGGTGAAACACCGCCCCTTCCCGCGCTTGCCCCCCCACCACAACCCCTCCCCGCAAGGGGGAGGGGCGTTCACCGGAACAACACCATGGCTCCTCGCGTACTCATCGCCGACAAACTGTCCCCCGCCGCCATCGACATCTTCAAGCAGCGCGGCGTCGACGCCGACGTGAAGACCGGCCTTTCCAAGGACGAGCTGCTGAAGATCATCGGCGACTACGACGGCCTGGCCGTCCGCTCGGCCACCAAGGCCGACAAGGACGTCATCGCCGCCGGCAAGAACCTCAAGGTCATCGGCCGCGCCGGCATCGGCGTGGACAACATCGACATCCCCGCGGCCACCGCCGCCGGCGTCGTGGTGATGAACACCCCCTTCGGCAACTCGATCACCACGGCCGAACACGCCATCGCCATGCTGTTCGCGCTCGCCCGCCAGCTGTCGGCCGCCGACACCTCCACCCAGGCCGGCAAGTGGGAGAAGAACCGCTTCATGGGCGTGGAGCTGTTCGGCAAGACGCTGGGCCTGATCGGCGCCGGCAACATCGGCTCCATCGTCGCCGACCGGGCGCTCGGCCTGAAGATGAAGGTCGTGGCCTACGACCCCTTCCTGTCGCCGGAACGCGCGGTCGAGATCGGGGTGGAGAAGGTCGAGCTCGACGAGCTTCTGGCTCGCGCCGACGCCATCACGCTGCACACGCCCCTCACCGAGAAGACCCGCAACATCCTGTCGGCCGAGAACCTCGCCAAGACCCGGAAGGGCGTGCTGATCGTCAACTGCGCCCGCGGCGGCCTGGTCGACGAGGCGGCCCTGCGCAAGCTGCTGGACAGCGGCCACGTGGGCGGCGCGGCCTTCGACGTCTTCGTCGAGGAGCCGGCCAAGGAGAACGTGCTCTTCGGTGCGGAGAACTTCATCGCAACCCCGCACCTGGGCGCGTCGACTAACGAGGCTCAGGAGAACGTCGCCCTGCAGGTCGCCGAGCAGATGAGCGACTACCTGCTCACCGGCGCGGTCTCCAACGCGCTGAACAGCCCCTCGGTGACCGCCGAGGAAGCGCCGCGCCTGAAGCCCTTCATCGCGCTGGCCGAAAAGCTCGGCGGCTTCGCCGGCCAGATGGTCGACTTCGGGATCAAGACCATCGACATCGCCTATGAGGGCGAGGTCTCCAAGCTGAACGCCAAGCCGCTGACGGCCGCCGCGCTCGCTGGCGTGATGCGTCCGATGCTGGCCGAGGTGAACATGGTCTCGGCTCCGGCCGTGGCCAAGGAGCGCGGCATCACGGTCTCGGAGTCCCACCAGGAAGACTCGCCGATCTACGAGAGCCTGATGCGCATCACCATCACCACCGAGAAGGGCAAGCGCTCCTTCGCCGGCTCGGTGCTGGCCGGCACGCCGCGGGTGGTCGAGGTCAAGGGCATGGACCTGGACGCGCCGTTCGGCCCGACCATGCTCTATGTGAACAACCTCGATAAGCCGGGCTTCATCGGCAACCTGGGCGCGCTTCTGGCCGACGCGGGCGTGAACATCGCCACCTTCAACCTGGGCCGCGTCTCGGCCGGCGAGGACGCCATCGCCCTGGTCGGCGTCGACCAGGCGCCGAGCGACGACCTGCTGGCCAAGATCCAGGCCCTGCCGCACGTGAAGGAAGCCCGGGTCCTTCGGTTCTGAAGCGCGGCGGCGGCTCTACCCGCCGCTCAGCGCGCCGAAGATCAGCACCTCCTGCCCGTCGGCGACGGGCAGGCGGATGTCGGCCACCCGGTCCTGGCCGACATAGACCCGCATGTGTTTGCGCACACGGTCCTGCTCGTCGATCACGCGGAACTTCAGGCCCGGAAAGCGCCGGTCCAGGTCGTCCAGCACCGCGTCGATCGTCGCGCCGGCGGCGGCCACCCGCGTGGCCCCGTCGGTGTAGGACGTGAGCTGGCTGGGAATCAGCACCTGGATCACGGGCGTCATAGGGGCGCGGCGCTCACCGAATAGATTTCCGGTAGGTGGCGGGCGACCAGCCGCCAGCTCTCGCCCTCGTTCCCGCTCATCCAGATCTCGCCGTTGGTCGCCCCGAAATAGAGCCCCAGCGGATCGGCCTGGTCGGCGCAGAAGGCCTGGCGCTTGACGGTGAACCAGCCCTGTTCGCTTGGCAGGCCCTCGTCCTGGCGCTCCCAGCTCGCCCCCGCGTCGCGCGTGCGGTAGACTGCGGGCCTGCCCCCCGGACTGGTGCGCGGCCACACCTCCGTCCCGTCCATCGGCAGCACCCAGGCGGTGTCGGCGTCGCGGGGATGGGGAATGATGGTGAAGCCGATGTCGCCGACCTCGGCGGGCATGGCCTTGCCGATCCGGTCCCAGCGCGTCTCAGGCCTGTCCAGCCGGTATATGCCGCAGTGGTTCTGCTGCCAGATGCGGTCGGGCATGGTTGGAGCGAGAGCGATGTAGTGGGCGTCCTGGCCGTATTCCGGATAGGGGTCGGGCAGGAAGTTGGCCTCCACCCCCTGGTTCAGCGGCGCCCAGCTCGCTCCCCGATCGAAGCTCTCGAACACGCCCGCCGTCGAGGTGGCGATGTACATGTGCTTGGGATCGCGCGGGTCGATCTGGATCTGGTTGAGCAGGGCGCCGTCCGGCGTGCCGCCGTCCTCGGGACACCATTTCCAGTACATCGGATGGTCGTTGAAGCCGGAGACGCTCTCCCAGCTCGCCCCGCCGTCCTCGCTGCGGAAGAGACCGGGGGGAGAGGTTCCCGCCCACCAGACGCCGGGCTCGGAGGCGTGTCCCGGCTCCAGCCAGAAACTGTGGCCCACCGCGCGGGCCGGTCCGTCGTCCTCGGTCTTGGCGAAGGCCGGCGGCTTGACGGCTTCGGCCCAGGTCTCGCCGCCGTCGGTCGAGCGGAAGATGGTGGGCCCCAGGTGGCCGGTCGAGGCCGCCATCAGCAGCGTCCGCCCGTCGCGCGGGTCGAGCACCAGGTGGTTGACGATGTGGCCCAGGAAGATGGGCCCCTGCACGCGCCAGCGCTCGCGCTGGTCGTTGCTGCGGTAGATCCAGGCGCCCTTGCGGGTGCCCACCAGAAGCTGGATCGCGTTCGACATGGCCTGTTCCCTGGAGACCGTTCGACGGCGGGCATGATAGCGCGGGCGCCGGCCCGCCGGAACGGCGCCATCTGCAAGACGCCTGGGCGCGCGCCGATCCGACAGGACGCGCCAGACTTTTTTCCCGGGCCTTCCGCGACTTAGAGGTGATTGACTCTGGCGGACTCCGGTCTAGAACAAAATAAGAACAAAAGGAGTCCCGAAGCCATGTCCGATTTTCGCGCCTTGCGGGCGAAGATCGCCGCCATCGAGGCGGGCGGGCGCGGGGCGTCCGAGGTCCTGGCCTTCGGCGCGCCGGCGCTGGACCGCCTGCTGCCCGGCGGCGGACTGCCGCTCGGCCGCTGGCACGAACTGGTCGGCGAGGGGCTGGAGGTCGAGACCGCCGCGGCCACCGCCGCCTTCGCCGCCCTGGCGGCCGCCCCCCTCGCCCGGCGGGGGGAGGCGGTCTGGGTGCTGCGCCGCGACGACCTCTTCGCGCCCGGACTCGCGGGCCTGGGCTTTCCCACCGACCGATTGATCCAGGTCTGCGCCCGCGACGAGGCCGAGGCGTTCTCGGTGATGGAGGACGCGCTCTCCACCGTGGGCGTAAGCGCCGTCTTCGCCGAGGTCGACGACGTGGACCTGGTGGCCGGCCGGCGGCTGCAGCTGGCCTGCGAGCGACGCGGGGGCACGGGCTTCGTCATCCGCCGCCGGCCCTACGGCGGGGGCGCGGGCCGGGCGGTGGGCTCGGCGTCCGCCACCCGCTGGCGCATCGCCCCCGAACCCAGCGCCCCCGCCGATTTCGGCCTGGGCGCGCCGCGCTGGCGCGTGGCGCTGGAGCGCTGCCGCGGCGGGCGCACCGGCGCCTGGATCCTGGAGGCCTGCGCCGCCTTCGACCCCTTGTCTGCAGGAGACGCCGATGGCGCGCATCCTCTGCGCCTGGTCGCCGAACTGGGCGATCGACAACTGGCGCCGGCGCAATCCCTGCGCCTTTCGGCCTGAGAGGGAAGCCGCCACGCCGCCCCTGGCCCTCGTCGAGACCGTCCGTGGCGTGCGCCGGCTGGCCGCCGTGGACGCCCAGGCCGCCGCCCAGGGCCTGTTCGCCGGCCAGAAGGCCGCCGACGCCGCGGCGCTGGTTCCGGAGCTCGACGTCGCCGAGGCCGAGCCGGAGGCCGACGCCCTGGCGCTCACGGCCCTCGTCGACTGGTGCGTGCGCTTCTCCCCGGCGGTGGCGGCCGATGCGCCGGACGGCCTGTTTCTCGACATCGAGGGCGTCGACCACCTGTGGGGCGGGGAGGCGGCGATGGCGGCCGACTTCGCGGCGCGCCTGGCGGCCAACGGGCTCCTTTTCCGCTGGGCGATCGCCGACACTCCCGGCGCGGCGTGGGCCTTGGCCCATTTCGGCCCAAACGGCGCGATCGCCCCGCCGGGCATGTCCGAGCCCCTGCTCGGCCCCCTGCCGCCGGCCGCCCTGCGTCTCCAGGCCGAGACCGCCGCCCAGCTTGGCCGCCTCGGCCTCACGCGCCTGGGCCAGCTCCTGGCCCTGCCGCGCGGCCCGCTCGCCCGGCGCTTCGGCAAGGAGGTCCTGATCCGCCTGGACCAGGCGCTGGGCCGGACGGGCGAGGCGCTCGCCTCCCGTCGCCCGCCCACTCCCTGGTTCGCCAGGCTGGCCTTCGCCGAGCCGATCAGCGCGCCCGAGGACCTGGCCCGCGTCAGCGCCGACATCACCGAAAAGCTCTGCGCTCGGCTGGAGGCCGCAGGATGCGGGGCGCGGCGCTTCGAGCTTTCCTTCCACCGCCTGGACGGCCGCGCCGAGACCGTGGGCGTCGGCCTCTCCAGGGCCGGCCGCGAGGCGGCGCGCATCGCCCGCCTGTTCGCGCCGAAGCTGGACTATGTCGATCCCGGCTTCGGCATCGAGGTCGCCACCCTGGCCGCGTCCGACGTCGAGAGGCTGGGCGAGCGCCAGACGGCCCTGGACGCGGCCGCCGAAGCGGCGGCCGAGGCCGGCCTCGTCCCCCTGATCGACCGGCTGGCCAATCGCCTGGGCGAGGAGCGCGTCTGGCGCGCGGTGCCGGTCGAGAGCCACGTGCCCGAACGCGCCGTGGGCCGCGCCGCCCCTCTGGCGCCGGCTTCCGGGGCGCGGCCCTGGTCGCCGGAGCGGCCAAGGCCCTTGCGTCTCTTCCGCCGGCCCGAGCCGATCGAAGCCATGGCCCCCATTCCCGACGATCCGCCGGTGCAGTTCCGCTGGCGCGGCCGCCTGCACCGCGTGCGCGCCGCCGAGGGACCCGAGCGCATCGCGGAGGAATGGTGGAGGGGAGCCATCGAGGACGTCAGCGTCGCCCATGTGCGCGACTACTACCGGGTGGAGGACCAGGACGGCGCGCGCTTCTGGGTCTTCCGCGCCGGGCTCTACGAGGCCGGGACGCCAGCGAAATGGTGGCTGCATGGCCTGTTCGGGTGAAGCCGTGAGTCAGCCCCCTCAGGCGTTCCGGGGAGCGGGAAGATGACCCCGCGCTACGCCGAGCTGCAGGCCGCCTCGAATTTCTCGTTCCTGCGCGGCGCCTCCCATCCGGGCGAGCTGGTGGTGACGGCCGAGGGGCTGGGGATGGAGGCGATCGGGGTGTGCGACCGCAACTCCCTGGCCGGCGTCGTGCGGGCCTGGAGCGCGTCGCAGGATCGATCGATCCGTGTGCTGACGGGATGCCGCCTGGACTTCGCCGACGCGACGCCCAGCCTGATCTGCTACCCCTCCGACCGCGAGGCCTACGGCCGGCTGACCCGCCTGCTCACGCTTGGCCAGCGTCGTTCGAAGAAGGGCGAGTGCCAGCTCTTCTGGAGCGATTTCGCCGACCACGCCCAGGGCCAGCTCGTGCTGGTCGTCCCGCCGCCCCGGCTGGACGGGGACTTCGAGGAGCGGCTCGCGCGGATCGCCGGCGACTTTCGCGGAAACGTCTGGCTGGCGGCGGCCCGCGGCTACGACGCCCGCGATCTGCCCCGCCTGGGGCGTCTTTCGGACCTGGCCGCGCGGGCCCGAGCCCCGATGGTGGCGGTGAACGACGTGCTCTATCACGGCCCCGAGCGGCGGGCGCTGCAGGACGTGATGACCTGCATCCGGGAGAAATGCACGATCCAGGAGGCGGGCCTGCGGCTGGAGGCCAACGCCGAGCGGCACCTGAAGTCGCCGGGCGAGATGGCCCGCCTGTTCGCCCGCTTCCCCGACGCCGTCGAGCGCTCGGTGGAGATCGCCGGCCGCATCGGCTTCGACCTCTCCCAGCTGCGCTACGAATATCCCGACGAGCCCGTGCCGCCGGGCAAGACGGCGATCCAGCATCTGCGCGATCTGACCTGGGAGGGCGCGGCCTGGCGCTTCCCGAACGGCGTACGCGACAAGGAGCGCCGTGTGCTCGAGCACGAGCTCGACCTGATCGAGAGGCTCGACTTCCCGAACTACTTCCTCACCGTCCACGACATCGTCCGCTGGGCCCGTGAGCAGGGCATCCTGTGCCAGGGCCGCGGCTCGGCGGCCAACAGCTGCGTCTGCTATTGCCTGGGCGTCACCGCGGTCGACCCCACCAAGGAGGACCAGGACCTGCTCTTCTCGCGCTTCATCTCCGAGAAGCGCGGCGAGCCGCCGGACATCGACGTCGACTTCGAGCACGAGCGGCGCGAGGAGGTGATGCAGTACGTCTTCGACCGCTATGGCCGCCACCGCGCCGCCATCGTCGCCACCGTGATCCACTATCGTCCGCGCATGGCGATCCGCCAGGTGGGCAAGGCCCTGGGCCTGACCGAGGACGTCACCGCCGCCCTGGCCAACACCGTCTGGGGCAGCTACGGCCACGAGATGCCCGAGGCCCATGTGCGCCAGGCGGGCCTGGACCCCGACAACCGTGAGATCCGCCGCGCCGTCACCCTGGCCAGCGAGCTCTTGGGCTTTCCGCGCCATCTCTCCCAGCATGTCGGCGGCTTCGTGCTGACCCAGCGGCGGCTCGACGAGACCGTGCCGATCGGCAACGCCGCCATGGCCGACCGCACCTTCATCGAATGGGACAAGGACGACATCGACGCGCTCGGCCTGATGAAGGTCGACGTCCTGGCGCTCGGCATGCTGACGGCGCTGAAGCGCGGCCTCGTCATGCTGGAGAAGGACCACGGCCTGGCGCTGCCCGACATCGCCGACATCCCGCAGGACGACCCGAAGGTCTACGACATGCTCTGCCACGCCGATTCCATCGGCGTCTTCCAGGTGGAGAGCCGCGCCCAGATGTCGATGCTGCCCCGGTTGAAGCCGCGGCGGTTCTACGACCTGGTCATCGAGGTGGCGATCGTGCGGCCCGGGCCCATCCAGGGCGACATGGTGCACCCGTACCTGCGCCGTCGCGACGGGATCGAGCCGGTGGACTTTCCCTCGCCGTCGCCCGAGCACGGCCCGGCCGACGAACTGCACCAGGTGCTGGGCAAGACCCTGGGCGTGCCGCTCTTCCAGGAACAGGCCATGCGGCTGGCCATCGAGGCGGCCAAGTTCACCGATTCCGAAGCCGACGGCCTGCGCCGCTCCATGGCCACGTTCCGCCACATGGGCACGGTCGGCGAGTACGGCGTGAAGTTCGTCGAGGGCATGACGGCGCGGGGCTATGATCCGGAGTTCGCCCAGCGCTGCTTCAAGCAGATCGAGGGCTTCGGCTCCTACGGCTTCCCCGAAAGCCACGCCATCAGCTTCGCGCTCCTCGTCTACGCCTCGGCCTGGATCAAGCATCACTGGCCGGACGTGTTCTGCGCGGCCCTGCTCAACAGCCAGCCCATGGGCTTCTACCAGCCGGCCCAACTGGTCCGCGACGCGCGCGACCACGGCGTGGAGGTGCGTCCGCCCGACGTGCTGGAGAGCCAGTGGGACTGCACCCTGGAGGCCGCGAGCCGGGCGCCGGGGCGGCCGCTGAAGGCCGTGCGGCTGGGCCTGCGCCAGGTGCGCGGCCTGCAGGAGGAGGAGGCCCGCCGCCTGGTCGCCGCGCGCGACGCCGGCGCGCGGACCATCTCCGAGCTCGCCCGGGCCGGGCGGCTGTCGCGCCGCACCCTGGAGCTCCTGGCCGAGGCCGACGCCTTCCGCGGCCTGGGGGTAGACCGGCGCGCCGCGCTCTGGGCGGTGAAGGGCCTGGGCGGCGAGGCCCGCATCGAGACCGACGCGCCGCTCGCCGCGCGGCTCGCTTCCACCGAGGCCCAGGTCGAGCTGCCGTTCATGAGCCTGCCGCAGCACGTCTCCGAAGACTACCGCACCACCAGCCTGTCGCTGAAAGCCCATCCCTGCAGCTTCTTCCGCCAGGACGTGGAGCGCATGGGCGCGGTCCCCGCCGCGGCCCTGCGCGAAGCCCGCCACGGCCAGCGCCTGTCGATCGCCGGCCTCGTCCTCATCCGCCAGCGGCCGGGCACGGCCAAGGGGGTCACCTTCATGACCCTCGAGGACGAGACGGGGCCCGCCAACATCGTGGTCTGGCGCGACGTCTTCGAGGCCAATCGCCGGCTGGTCATGAC
>Ga0209066_10005579_pt1 | contig 13189 bp, 12 predicted proteins | sample All_14_2_FD_187198 | JGI IMG/M metagenome (GOLD analysis project Ga0209066, IMG submission 187198) | Freshwater microbial communities in response to fracking from Pennsylvania, USA - Allegheny Zone_MetaG_DW_15 (SPAdes) (version 2) ...
CCCCTGTACCGCAGCAGCCCGGCACCGTGCACGACGAGTCCACACACGGCGCGTGCTCATCGACCGCCAGCGTCACATCCACGAGCGCGACGAGCGCAGCCGCAAGATGCGGGTCAGCGATCTCGTACCGCGTCTGCCGGCCCTCCGGCTCAGCGACCACTATCCCGCAATCACGGAGGCAGGTCAGATGGTTCGAAACGTTCGAGCGCGTCAGCTCCAGCTCGCGCGAGAGCACAGCTGGGTAGCTCGGTCCTCCGAGTAGCGCCATCAGGATCCGGGAACGAGTCGGATCCGCCATTGCCCGGCCGAGCCGGTTCATGACGTTGAGGCGTGAAGCAATAGTCAGCATGCACTGAACTATACAGCACCCGCTGATCCATTATCGCTCGACCAGCAAGTGACAAAGCTAACGATTTCTCGCGAATACACGACTCGGCAGAAATCGGCGCTACTCGTGAGGCCGGCATCGAATGTGCGGATTCTCACCGCGGGCAACATTCCCCATTTTCGCACGCGCTTTCGGGACCCCCCTTGTGGCCTCTGATATGGACATCGCCGTTCAGACCCTGAAGAATCGTGCCCAATAGCCGGGCTCACGAAGCCAAAGTCAAGTTGTCTCGAAAACGATCGTCTAATAAGACCCTCCGCACCCCGGCGACACGCCCGGGTTTCGAGTCTCAGAAGGCTCTCTCGAAACCCGAGCACTTGAGAGACGACTTGTTAGCCTCGCCAGCGTGACGACCTTCGCCTACATCCGTACTAGCACCACCGAACAGAACGCTGCACTGCAACGCGACGCGATTGCGGCCGAGTGCATCCCAGAGAAGTGCATCTACGCCGACGAGGGCGTCTCCGGCTCTCTCGCCAGCCGACCGCGGCTCGACGCGCTACTCGACCGGCTCGACGACGGAGACGAGGTGCTCGTGTGGAAGCTCGACCGACTCGGCCGCAACACGCGCAACGTGCTCGAGCTCATCGACACCATCAAGAGTAAGGGTGCGACGTTCCGTTCGCTCACCGAGGGCATCAGCACCGCTGGCCCGATGGGGGAAGCAATGTTGACGATCATGACCGCGTTCGCCCAGCTCGAGCGCGACACGCTTATGGAGCGGACCCGCGCTGGTCTCGCGTCCGCGCGCGCTCAGGGCCGAGTCGGCGGCCGACCGTCCAAGGTCGACGAGAAAACACTCGAACGGATTCGGAAACTGGCGGCCAGTGGCGAGTACTCTCGGGCCGAGATCGCCGAAATGGTGCAGATCAGCCGAGCAACGCTGTACCGTGCACTGAAGTCACTTTGAGGCTTTGGGCCATCCCCCCGGTGCACGGCCCAAGCAAGACCGCTTAGTTCGCTCGCGGGTGCAGTGTGCTGACGGTAGCGAGTGGCGCAGATCCTTCAATCGCGTCCCATCGCAGCTCGTTTCCGGGTTCGTCGCGGAACCACGCGAAGGTGCCCACCGCCAGGTCCTTCAGCCGACGGCGCGCCGGTGCGGCATTCCGACTTTCGAACGCCGTCAGAAATGCCAGTTGCCCGGCCGGGATGCGCTGGGCCGCTGCCCACTTCACGAGTTCCACTTTGCGGGTCTCCGTGATCGGTCCATCTGTGTGGACAGCCTCAACGACCCAGAACAACCCTCCCGGGCCGCCATCGAAGAGCAACGCATCCGGCAACAGCTGGCTAACGGAAATCGACACGCCGAGTTTCCTCATGCGCTGTTCGTCTACGTATGCCTGCTTCTCACCTGGCTCCGAAATCGCAAGCACTAGCGGTGTGTGAAGTCTTCTAGGCGCCCACTCTTCGACCACGCCCTTCAAAATGAGCGATGCATTCCCAGGCTCCAAGAGCCTCACAGAGCCATCGGGAAGAGATACCTTCACCGCCTCAGTTGCCCGCGCACCCTCCCTAACTGCCATCGCGCGCGCCCGAGCGCTAGTAGTCATGTATGTCTCGGTCCAAGTCGCGATCGCTTCGTCCAGGTCTTCTCCCACCAGAGCGGGGTCGAAGAGGTCAGCGAAGTGGGAGGCGAGAGCCCATCTTGGTTGGGACGAGGTGGTCTTGACGCCCGGGCGATCGACCATCGCGTTGTTGGCGTGAAGTGCGTTCCACGAGTCGTCACGGAGTGACTCCCGCGAATTCTCCGCGTACCACTGTTGAAATGTGATGCCCCAGGACTCCACGAGCTCGGCAACCTTCTCGCGGCTCGTCATCGCAGCTCGCGCCCACTCCGCGCGCCTCGAGTCCGAGGCACCCGTGTCGAGCACCTCCTCCTGCATCCAAAGCACTGTCGACGGCCTCGCCCACACCGTCTGGCCCGGGTCTGCAACCGCCCCAACGTAGATCAACGTGACAACCCCGGCGGCCGAGATCGGGCTGGATAGGTCAGCGTCGAAGGCCTCACGAGGAAAGATCAGCCGGAGTCGCTCCTCGGCCAGTTGCCGGCCAATCAGCGGTCGGAACTTCGTCATCGGAGCCGGTACTCCCTAGCCACCGCAGCCTCGAGATCTTCACCCGAAAGCCCCTCCCATGCGGCGATAACATCCGCACCAGGAAGCGGCAGCGCCGCTAACTCGTAGCTCGACACGGCTACCGTGCCACTCAGACATCGCAACACTCGATCGAGAGTGTGAGTGTTCAGCACCCTCGCGAGGGTCGCGTTGGAAATCAAGGGGACGAGCATTGTCGGTCGGAGCACGTTAACGTGATTCTCGACGACAATGCCACCGCCGAACGCAGCCAGCTGCTCGGCAGTCAATTCCGCGGCGACGAGCCGCCGAGGCTGCTCCGGGGCGGTCGTTCTCTGAACCAGGACAGCTGCCTCAGTGAGAACCATCACCTCGACGTCGCGAGGACCATGCAGCGTTAGGTACCGCTGCTTATCACGAGCCTGCGAACGAGAGATGACGCCCCCCTCGATGTCGGCTCCCCACACGATCATCTTCCTGGACTTCGCCGCCCGAGCGCTTATGTCGTAACGTCGCCTATTCCACACCAACGGCCCGGTGGACGCATGATAGCCAGCATCCCCCAGGGTGAGCGGCAGCTTCGCTGCCGCCGCTGCAATGGAAGCGTCGGAAGACTCGCGAGGAATGAGCCAAGGACCTTCCGTCCTCGGTTGAACAATCGACGCGACCTCTTCGATGTGTCCGCTAATTCTGGACACAGAGGTCTTTCGTTGACGACGACGCTGGAACACGGCGATGCAAGTCTCCTGGAGCACGCCGTTGAACGCGCCTGACCTGTCGGCAACGAAAGCAATACTGCTCATGGGCGCTTCGCTGGAGAGGAAGCCACGCAGCCGATGCTGATAGAGCCCCGCAGCGAAGCTCGTGGGGACGAGAGCCGTCATCACGCCGTCGACGGCAAGGTTTCGTGCCGCCTCCGCCATGAACAACCCGTAGATGTTGGCGTGCCCGTAGAGGGCGTGGGAGAAGCGCGTGCGCGTGGCGTCATCCAGAGCGACCCGCCCATATGGAGGGTTCATGATCGCGATTTTCGCCGGTTGGAGATCGGTGCTCAGACCATCACCGACGCGGATTAGCGCGGGCAGAAGGCGCCGACTCCGAGCGGGAACGCGCGCCAACGTAGGAAGCATCTCAGCGGCGAGAATGATGCTCCCAACCCAGGCGCCCACCTCATCAAGCTCGACTCCCTCAACGAGCTGCGGAAGCCGACTCAGAGTGAGTGCTGGATCATCCGCAACGCAAGCGCGGAGATGCTCGCGCAGAGGTGGCAGGAGCAGTGCACCTGCACCGGCGGCGGGGTCTCGAAGCAGTCCCGGGATTCGATAGTCCGCCTTGCCCCAGCCCAGCGCTTGACGAGTCTGGGACCACACGTAGTCCGCGAGATCTGCCGGCGTGTAGTGCTGGCCGTGGCGCACACGGGTGGCCGGAGCGATGGTCTGCACATACGCCTGACCGAGTTCGTGACCAGATCGTAGGTGCAAGTCCGAGAGCTCTTCGCCGGCGGTGAAGGACGGAGAGGGGGTGTCCAACACGGACGATACCTCGAGCCAGCGCCCCGTCAGGCCCGCAGCAGCTGCGCGGTGGGCCCACCAACCCTGCATGGCCGCCAGCAGTTCCGCAGTCGCATCGGCGCGATACTGAGCCGCCGCAACGACGGCGGCTTTCGAGTCGGGGCGGGCCATACGGACCACAATACGGCTCGGCGCCCGGGCGGCGTGAGGCTGACTCGCTCATTTACTCCGAATCCATCCGATCGGAATACGTCCCGCCGAATCTGCCGCCCCGCCTGCCATTCTCGAACGTTTGTTCTAATCTGAGTCAGTGGGAACCAACCGACGGTATGCGAAGCAGGTGGACCAGCGTTTGGCAGTACGCGCGCAGCAGGTCGCCAGCGCGCCTCGACCAGTCGGGCTGTCTCCAGTGGAAGTCGATCTCGCCAGCAACCCCGCTCGATCCGCAAACGCCCCGGTAGCCGTTCGCGCGTGGGTGCACTTCTCGCCTTCGCCTGCTCGCCTCGAGGGAGTGGCTATCGAGTGGACCGACACCGCGGTGCACGTCGAAGTGGCGGACGAGGCAGGAAGGAGACATCGCCTCTGGGTCTGGGCGAGCGCCGTCGAACGCGTCGACCCAAGCGCGACGCGAACAGATCGCCTCGACATCTAACGTTTCGCTGCCTGCGCGTTGCTCCACATCATCACGCAGAGGGACGCAACGGGAGTCCCGCTGAGATGGAGGAGAACCTCATGGCAGATATCGAAAGCCAACGGCGACAGATCACCGTGATGGGCCGGCTGAAGCAGAAGCCGATCATGAAGACCGACAAGAACGACAAGCGATACGCCCTGCTGGAGATCGCGGTCGACCAGTTTGACCCTGACACGGGTGAGCAGCTCGACACCGAGTGGTACAACGTCCACGCTTACGGTGCCGTCACCCCCGACCGCCTCGTCGCCCAATACGACAAGGGCCACTCGGTGATCGCCGTCATCAACCAGACGCGCACTCCCGAGTCGATCAACGCCGACGAGTCGATCAACTACAACATCTACAACCGTCTGAAGGCGATCGGCCCCAACAGCTACATCCAGGACGTGACGATCGGCACCTACCCAAAAGCTGACAGCCGGCTCGAGCACCACGAGCCGGCACCCAGCACCGAGCAGGTCACCGCGCGCACCACGTAGCGACGTCCACCAGCAAAGAAGGGGCCATCCTCATGGATGGCCCCTTCTGCTCGCAGTCAGATTCGTCGCAGGTCACCGTCGCCTCGCTCGCCTTCCGTAACGTGCGGCTCGCTGCGATTTACTCTGCCAAGTGTGCCGAGCTTCCCGACGTGTTCAACGGGCGGCATGTCGGGTCCACGCTTCGGCTTAAGCTCGCGCGTGTCCGCACCCCCGACCCGACTGCTGCGCTCCGTGAGTGCGATTAGCGCCAGATACTTGTCAGCCGTCCAGCAGATCAGCCGCCCCTTCTGATCTTTCGTCCGCCCCAAGATTCCGGCGTTGCTCAGCTCAGTCAACGCCCGGTGAGCAGCTGCCGTCGACACCGTGAACCGCTCGACGACATTCTCAACGGTCGCTACAGGATGAGCAGAGAGGGACTCCAGAATTCGCAACGACAGGGCGTCCCGGCGGGGCCGCACAGGGTTCGCGCCGCGCTCTGCCCGGTAACGCAGGAGCGCCTCGAGACTCAGCTTGTCAAGGTGAACGACCGCACCTGCCAACGTGACCGCGAGTTGCGCCGCCGTCTCGGTTGCACGCGAGAACGCAATCACCCAGTCGTCGACGCGGGAGGGCACCGCGCGGAAGTCGTTCAGCCCGTTGATGTAGTCGCCGGGGAGCCCGGCGAAGACGACGCTGATCGGAATCAGAGTGTTGCGAACCGCGTCGCCCCGGCGAAGCACCGTGTGAATCAACGCCCGACCGGTGCGACCGTTCCCATCCTCGAACGGATGAATGGTCTCGAACTGTGCGTGAGCGATCGCGGCACGCACCACCGGGTTGCCGTCCGTGGCGGTGACAAAGCTGGCCAGGTCCTCCATGAGGCGACGCACTTCGCTTTCGGGCGGGGGAACGAAATCGGCTCTCACTGGACTCCAGCCGTGGCCGCCGACCCAGTTCTGCTCCTGCCGCAAACCTCGCGGAAGCCGAGGCTCAATGACGTGCTGGAGATCTTCGAAGTCTGCGACAGAGACCGGACGGTGGTGGTCAGCGAGGCGTGCGATCGCATCCTCCGTAGCGCGCACATTGGCCACGACGTCCAGGGCAGTACGGCTCCCGTGTCGGGTGACCTCGGCGATCGCCAATTTCTTCGGCGTGACCCGGTTCCCTTCAATCCACGACGAAGAGATCGACTCAGACCTGATGAGGAGATGATTCAGGTACTGGCCGTGCTGGCCGATACGCTCATCCGCACGCGCCAACAAGGCAAGAGCATCCGCGGCCGCCGCCTCAGCATCGACACCTAGTCGCGGCAGCGCAACCCCAAGCTCATCAGGCACATAGGCCCGATAGACCCCTGGCTGACGGTCCTTACGGCTGAGCCCACTCTCGTCGGGGGGCGCCCACAGCCTCTCAACGAACGTCGCCATCGCAACCACCCCCTCCGCGTCTAAATCTACTTTAGATGCACTAAGTGGGAGAACGGGTGGTGCTGATCTCACCTGTGGCGACGGACGCAGAAGGGGCCATCCTTGCCGATGGGCCCTTCGCGTCTGCTCAGTTTTCAGGTGGCGGGTCGCCGGCACCCTCTCTGAGAGGCCCAAGGCCTTCCACGTGCTCCGGGTACAGCCAACTCAGGATCGCCTTGCGATCATCGAAGTACCGGTAGATGAGCCCGATCGACATCCCCGCCTCTGCGGCGATCTGATTCGTCGTGAACCCATCCCGACCATGCTTGGCGATCATGGCGATCGCCGCCTTCTCGATCCTCGCGAGCGTCACCGCCGCCCTGCGCTGCAACGGCGGATGCCGCAAGACACCTGCCGGCGTGACGATCTCTGACTTCCGCGGACTCACGACACCTACCCTGCCAGCCGAAGCGCACGCTGCACAGCCCACAACGCGGCCACGTCACCCGTCCCGTCGCGCTCTACAGCGTCCGGCTGTGCCCGCCGCCGGTGTCACCCTGCTCGTGTGCGGCCGCCCGGTTAGGGCGCGAAGTTGACCCGATGGTGTTCAGGCGTTCAGGCCACGGGTGAGCGTTCACCGGCCCGGAGTAGCCCCTGATCTTGCTCGGGGTCTCGTGTGACCCTGCTGCGTGCGAGACCGCCGCGAGCACCAGCTCGAGCTGCTCGGGGTCAAGCCCCGTCGCCGCCTCGTAGAGATTGACTGCGTAGCGGTCTTCGATGAGCGACAGAGCGACACCCGCGACACGCCTTTCGGTCCCTGACCATCGAGCGGTTTCGGCTTTCAGCGCGTCGGTGTCGATCGACACCATACGTTGACCACGGCCGGCGCCTGACTCTCGCAACCACGGTGCGCCCTCAAAGATCGCCTTCCCCTGACGAATCAGTAGCTCCGCACCAGCCTCCACCGGATACACGCCCTGCGCCCACCGGCGCACCGCGTCGTCGAGCTCACTCATGCTGCTCCCTCCTGGCCGGCTCCATGCCCGCTCACTCGGTGATCGGCGACAGCGCGCAGGAGCCGCAGACGCTCGATCACCTTCTGGGACGCCGCGACGTCGCGCATCCGCGACCAGTGCCGGCTGCCGCGAATGGTGTCGTGCACCAACCCGTGGCAGGAGCGACACAGCGGCGCAAGATCTTCGAACAGTTCCGCGGTCAGCCGGTCGTAGGTGTGATGGTGCAGGTCATCCCGGGCGAGCTCCCAATCGTGGCCACACACCTCGCAAGACGGCTCGACGTCGTTGCGCAGTCGGAACTCGTCGAGCCACCCGTGCCTGACGGCTCGCCATGCGGCGGAGGTGATGTAGGCGGCGTAGCGTGCGCGATACTCCTCACGTCGGGCGGACTTCCTGGCATGTTTGCTGAGCTTGCGCACCCGGCAGCCCCTACCGGTCGTAGGCGGCGCGACGGTGAGCGATCTGCTCCGCCTTCACGCTCAGCACGTCAGCGTTCACCGCGGCGCGATCGGCGTACAAGTCTTTCGCCCACTTCTGCTGCGTGTAGGGCAGCAGGCGCATCGCGAACGCGGTCTCGCGGAACAGCACCGTCGCCCAGCCGCGCTTCATACCGGCGATTTGGGCGGCGGTGATGATCGACTCGTCGTGCATCGAATACTGCAGAGACGTCCGACTCTCCCCCGAGGTGAGTGAGCGGGAGGCTTGGGTGACCTTGTGCTGGCCGATCAGTTTCTCGATCTCTTCCAGGTCGCGTGCTTTCGTACGTCCCGGCAGGAACACCTTCACCAGGCAGTTCGCCATGATCGCGTCTGCTTCGTCGGCGCCGTACGCGGCGCGGGCCTGGCTGATGTCTTGGAAGATCGGAATCAGCACCAGCCCCGAGCCGGAGAAGTAGCTCAAGATCTTCGGCAGGGAAGGGATCGCGAAGTTCGCCGCCTCATCGAGCACGAACCATGCCGGCGGGCTGAGCCGCTCCCCCGGTGCGATCGCCGCCAGCTCGAGCGCTGTGTTGCTGATCTCGTCGAACAACATCACCGCCAGCCGGTTCATCGTCGTATCCCCTGAGACTGTGCCGAGCAGGAACAAGGACTCCTTCTGCTCCAGGAACGTCCACGGGTTGAACCCCTCCCCCGGTTGCGGGCACAGCATCTCTTGCACGCGCGCGTAGGACAGGAAGTTCACGCTCGTCACTGCCGCATCCCACTTATTCGCCCGTGACTCGGCCGGCGCACTCAGCAGCGCCGACAGGGCCGAACCCCAGCCGGGGGCAGCGGCGGGGTGTGCTTCGAGAATCTGCACCGCTTCGCGGGCCGCGTTCTGATCAGATAGCCACCGCCACACATCCCGCATAGATTTCCGCCTGCCCGGTTCGGGCAAGGCGGCTGCGTGCATGAGGGTGCCGATGATCATCTGGGATGCGCTCGCCCAGTAGTCGCCGGACTTGGTGTTGGAGAAGGTGTCGGCCGGCATCATCGCCGCCACCCGCCGGCGCACCACCTCATCGGACTCACACCCCACCAGCGGGTCCCACGTCACTGCTTTCCCGATGCCCGACACCAGCGCTGCGGGGTCGAACACGTGCGCGCGGGACCCCATGCGTTCGCGCTGGCGCATGGCCAGCTTCACGTTGTCCGGCCGTACCGAGGTGGTGATGAGTGCGCCGGGTGCTGCGTGCAGGAGCGGGATGACGAAGTTGGTGCCCTTGCCCGACCGGGGCGGGCCGATGATCAGCAGGGTGTCTTCGATAGACATCCACACCTCCAGCCCACGGTAGGTGCCCAGCTTGAACCCCAGCTGCTCGACAGTGGGCTTCTCCACATCCGGCCGCAGGTGCTTCTGCTTCAGCAGCGCCTTCCTGCCGGCGATCGCTTCCACCTCCCGTGCGGTCGGGAAGCCAGGCATCCGCTCCGGGTTCAACAGCGGGTTCGAGGTCCGAGCGAAAGACCGCCACGCCCACACCCCCACCGCGACGAACACCAGCCAAGTGAGGGTGAACCCCACCCAATACGGTGCAGTCGCACCCGGGATGCCAATCACCGAGTCGACATCCTGCATCAGCAGCAGGGCGATCAACTGTGAGGCCGACAGGCGGGGGACGTCGACGCCGGCCGACACTGCGGCTGCCACCACGCCGGCGAGCTGGGCGACGACGGTGGAGATCGCCGCGCCGAGCAGCAACATGGCCAGCTTCACGTTGCCGTCGATCGGCACCGCACCGTGTGCGGCTGTAGAAGTGCTCATCGGCTCGGCCCTCCCTGCTCGCCCGGCGTGGGCGCATCGTGGGCGATCGCACGCGGCGAGGGTGCGTCGTGAGGGCGGGGCGGGCGACGTCGGCCGAGGCCGCCGCCGGTGACGACGGTGTGGGTGGCCTGCGCGGCAAGCAGCCCACACATGCCCACCACCTCCCCGAGCTGCTTCGAAGTGGCAACGCTGACGCCCTGCCACTCACCAGACGCGGCCCCTGCGCGCACATGGCCACGGAGGGCGGTGATCGTCTCCGTCGCGGTGACGGCGATCGCGGATGCCTCCGCGAGATCCATCTCGTCCTCCCGCGCTTCCAACACCGTCACTGCCGAATCGCACAGTCCAGTCACATACTCGCCCCGTGACGCCGGCGTCACGCTTCCGATGCCGGCAGAAAGCTCTGTGGCGATGCCGGTCATGCGTGCGCTGACCAGTCGTGCCATTGCCGCCGCTTCGGCGTCACCCACGACGTCGGCGATGCGACTGTAGGCGGCAAGCGTGTCCGACAGTCGCGCGGTGATGAACGCCAGCTGTGCTGGCGCCGCCGGCGGGGACGACGCCAGTTCCCGTTTGGCGATCGCCAACGACGTGCCGGGATGCTCGAGCCTCACCGTGTACCTCGCATCGTCGACGCTGCCTGCACCGGTGCGGAGACCGCTTCCCGGGCGACGGTCTGCACATCCAGCACCAGTTGCGCCCACGCCCGCGGCCGCACCCCACCGGGCACGGGCAGGTCCGACAGGAGTCGGGATGCTCGCGCGAGCTCACGCTCCACCGAGCCCCTTGCCCGGTCCTTCGGGGTGAGCAGGTTGGTATGGCCAGCGTTCGCGGCGACCGTCACCAGTTGAGCGCATAGGCCACTGATTCGCACGGCGACGGCCTGCCACGACTCCGACTGCTCGAGGCTCGCATCCGCGGCGGCGTGTGCTCTCGCGGTCGCTCTGGCGGCGGCCGCGGCCGCGTCGAGACAGTGGATGGCGGTCACCATGTCGTGCGGCATCTACGACACCGCCTCGTTCACGGCGGCACCGCATCGCACGCAGAACCGGTGGCGGGCCGACGGTACGAATCCGCACTGCCCGCACGGGACCGCCAGCACGGTCGGCACCGGATGCTCACCTACCGCCTCGCTCTGCTGCTCTGTCGGCTGGGGCACCAGGCGAAGCGGCGTCCGAGACCCCGCCTGCACCGCCGCCGGCGGCTCGAGCTGCGCCTCGTCGACCGGCGCCTCGTCGACGGGAACGACGTCGACGTGCGCGACGTCGGCCAGCTCCGCGGCCTGGTGTTCGACGTCGACGCTCACAGCTGGCGTGCGCACCACCAGGGCGTCGTCGGTGGAGAACAGTTCCCGTTCGATGGCCACGGAGGTGGCGAACGCGTCGACGACGAACGCTCGTCGAGAGCCGAGCCTGGCCAAGAACATGCCCTGCGGCAGGTCCAACACCATGCGGGCGTGCGACACCGGCAGGCCGAGGTCTTTCACCAGGCGACCCTGCTCGGCCGCGGCCTGCTGGAAGATGAACTTGTTGGAGATGTCGGCGAAGATCGAATACGCAAGGCTCCTCGCCTCGGAGCCTTCGCCTCCCACCGCGTCGAAGTCGGACACCTTGTGCATGAGGGTCACCACAGAGATGCCGTAGTCGCGGGACAGCTTCAGCCACGCACGAAACGCCTGCAACGCCGCAACGCTCGTCATGTCCCGCCACCCCTCCTCCCGCACCAGGAACCGGGTGCGGCGGGCGTGCTTGTTGGAGATGACAGCCTGAATCCAGTTGGTGGTGCAGATCTGCGCGCACGTGGCCGCCAGCTCGCCGCGGGCGAACAGTGCGGAGGTGTCGACGACGACCATTGGCGCGTTGTCGTCCAACTGCACGGTGGAGCGGTCCTCGAACAGGCCCGCCAAATCGCCTTCGCAGAACCGGCGAAGCACGTGTCGGGCGCGAGCCCCGTCCTGCTCGATGCCGGCCACGTAGCCGGCGTGGTCACGGTTGGGGGTCTTCAGCTGCTCATACACGCCACGAAGCGTCGGCTCATCGCCAGACGAGTCGATCGCGCACGACAGCGCGAACTCCAACGCCGTGTGCTCTGCCGGGGTCAACAGCGCATCCGCCGGCAAGGTCGCCTCCACCAGCGACACCAACACGGCCCGGCGGCGGGAGGCCACCATCACCTCGTGTTCATCGTCGGACGCGTCCAACGCGCGCGGACCCCGATCCAGCGGGTTCAGGCGGGCGGTGGTGTGTTTCCCGCCGAGACGGATCACCTGCCCGCCGGCGGCTTCGGCGACCTTCACCCACTCCGCCTTCGAGTCCGACGGCACCACCACCTGACGGCCGAACGCCAGCGAGCGGAAGCACAGTTGCTTGATCGTGCCGGACTTACCCGTCCCGAACTCGCCAATCACCAGCACGTTGGTGGAGTTGATCTGCTTGGCCGCATACAGCTCCCACGGGTCGAAGTGCCAGATGCCGCCCGTGGTCGCGTTCAACCCCAGAATGGGGCCCGCGTGACCTAAGTCCGCGTCGGCGACGAAAGGGACCGCGCCGGCCAGGTTCGGGCTCGTCGCCCGGTGTGCGGGCTGTGCGACCTGGAGAGGATTCCAGTAGGTGCCGGCCGCGGACACGCCCGCCATGTCGACCGCTACCGGCAGCGTGAGCGTTCCGTCGTCGGCGCCGGTTGGCTGGGTGGCCTCCACTCGGCGCAGTTGCGCTTCGGCGCGGCGCCGCTGCCTCCGTTGAGCGCGGGTTTCGCCGACAGGTTTCGCTGACAGCAGGCTCACTTCAGCCCTCCCCCGGTGGGCAAAGCGTTGAGCATGAGCGCTTCGGCCTGCTGGAAGTAAAGAATCTGCGGCTCAAGGGAGGCCCGCGCCAATCCGTTGCGGATGCCCGCAACCGCACCGCTGAGCGCTTGCTCATCCGCCGCGGAGACCGTGAGGTAGCCGGCGAAGCGGAACTCGCCATGCCCTGACACCACCTCCGCCTCCCGCTCACGGATGGCCAGGAACTCAAAGTTGTCCAACTCCGAAATCTGCTGGCCACGCTTCTGCCGAAGCGACGCATTCGTCATCCACGTCTTCTTCTGCCGCTCAATCTCCCGCAGAGCGGCCCGCGTCTTCACCGGCTCACACACGAGAGAGAAGATGTGGCTGACGGCTTGGGCCATGTCGGCGCGTTGAGCGAACACCACCGGCTGCATGAAGCCGGGAGCGGTGTCCGTGCGCGGCCACTCGTGAATCCACATCGTGGTGTGCACGGCCGAATCGGTACGGACAAGACTTGGCTTGTTCACCGGCTCCTCCAACGCCATCGGGCCGATCGCCGCCACATCCACGCCGGAGCCGCCTCCCGTGCGTTGCTCCACCTCCGCCGCATAGTCCGGGTCGAACGCGACCCGCCCCAGC
>Ga0209066_10005580_pt1 | contig 13186 bp, 10 predicted proteins | sample All_14_2_FD_187198 | JGI IMG/M metagenome (GOLD analysis project Ga0209066, IMG submission 187198) | Freshwater microbial communities in response to fracking from Pennsylvania, USA - Allegheny Zone_MetaG_DW_15 (SPAdes) (version 2) ...
GCGGTCCGACAAGGAGATGCTCCCCCTCGAGGACACCGCCCTCTGCCGCTCCGAATCCGACTGGCTGATCGGCATCAACGCCACCCGCGCCCTGACCGGCTTCAACTCGCGGCGAGGCGGTTTCTTCCTGACGCCGTGCGGCCGGGTGCAGACACCAACCCTTTCACTTCTCGTCAAGCGCGAACGGACCCGCCAGAGTTTTGTCCCGCGGCCGTATTCAACCCTGCTCGCCACCTTTGCCTACGACCATGACAGCTATCAGGGCAAATGGATCGATCCTCATTTTGCCCGCGAGGAAAATGACGGGTATGAGCGCGCCGACCGGATCTGGGAGAAAGAGAAGGCCGAGGCCATCGTCGCCGCCTGCACCGGCCAGCCGGCGGCGGTCGAGGAGACAAGCAAGAAAACGACGCAGCGGTCGCCCCAGCTCTTCGACCTGACCTCGCTGCAGCGCGAGGCCAATACCCGCTTCGGCATCTCGGCCCAGAAAACCCTGTCCATCGCCCAGTCCCTCTATGAACGCCACAAGGTACTGACCTACCCGAGGACCGACAGCCGCCACCTGCCGGAAGACTATAACGACATTGTCACCCGGGTCTTCAAGGCCCAGACGGACTGGCAGTTTTCCCAATATGCGGCGGAGGCGCTCGATAAGGGCTATATCCAGCCGGACAAGCGGATCTTCAACAACAGCAAGATCTCTGACCACCACGCCATCATCCCCACCACCGCCCTCCCGGCGAACCTGTCGGAGCCGGAGATGAAGATCTACCGGATGGTGGTGCAGCGGTTTCTCGCCGTCTTCTTCCCTCCGGCCGTCTACCTCAATGCCCGCCGGATCTCGGTCGTCGCCGGCGAGACCTTTGTCACCGAGGGCAAAATCCTGCTCGAGGCCGGCTGGAAGGCGATCTACGGCAAATTCGAGGACGATGACAAGGATACGGTGCTCAGTCCCATTCCCGCCAAGGCCGCCGTCCGCTGTGCCGGAATCGACCGGGAGGAGCAGGAAACGACGCCGCCTCCGCGTTACACCGAGGCGACCCTGCTCTCGGCGATGGAAAATTCCGACAAACTCATCGACGACGACGAGTTGGCCGACGCCATGAAAGAGCGCGGCCTCGGTACCCCGGCCACCCGCGCCGCGATCATCGAGAAGCTGATCAAGGAGAAATACGTCGTCCGCGAGGGCAAGGACCTGACGCCGACCGGCAAGGCCTTCGACCTGCTCGCCCTCCTCGAAGCGATGCAGATCGAAGTCCTCGCCTCGCCGGAGATGACCGGTGAGTGGGAACTGAAGTTGAACAAGATGCTCAAGGGTGAGTTTTCGCGGAAGAAATTCATGGAGGAAATCCGTAATCTTACCAGCCACATCATCGCCCAGGTCAAGAATTTCGAGACCGATGCCACCGAACCGGAGGCCTCCTTCAGTCCCGTGGCCGGAAAACGGTTTTTTTCCTCCCCGACCGCCTATATGTCCGAAGACCGGAAGATCAGGCTGCGCAAGATCCTCGGCGGCCGGATGATGGCCGAGAACGAGATTGTCGCCCTGATCGAAGGCAAGACCCTCGGCCCATTCAGCGACTTCCGCTCGAAGAAGGGCAAGCCGTTCACCGCCTCCATCCGCCTGGTCGACAACAAGATCGAATTTCTCTTTGCCGAATCAACCGCCAATCTCGACCTCGAGGCCATCCGTCAGGGAGAACCCCTCGGCAAATCGCCGATCGACGGCACACCGGTTTACGAGACCCCGACCGCCTATATGTCCGAATCGGCCATGGCCGGCGACGACAAAAACGGCCTGCGAATCAGCCGCATCATCCTCGATAAGCCGATCACCGTCCAACACGTCCGGCAGTTGCTGGAGACGGGAAAGACCGAGTTGATCCCGGGCTTCATTTCCAAGAAAAAACGTCCGTTCGACGCCTATCTCCTGCTTTCGAAAAGCGGCAAAGTCACCTTCGAGTTTCCGCCGCGGACGCCGAAGAAACAACAAAAATAAATTGACAGCCCCGGGAGAAAAGGGCACAAGAGAATCATGAGACAACTCAAGAAAGAACACCGCGGCAAGAGCGGCCTGGAAATCGCCAGGCTGTGCGCCGCCATCGCCCTGGACACCAAGGCCGAGGATCTGGTTATCCTCGATGTCCGGGGAATCGCATCATTCACCGATTACTTCGTCATCATGACGGGCCGATCGACCCGCCATGTCCAGGGCCTCGCCGAGGCCATCGAGGGGGAACTGAGCAACAAACGAGTGAAGTCCATCCATGCCGAAGGGCTGCAGGAAGGGTTGTGGGTCCTCCTCGATCTCGACGACGTCATTGTCCATATCTTCTACCACGAACAGAGAAAATTCTACGATCTGGACGGTCTCTGGCACGACGCCAAGCGTGTCGATATCCCTGCCAGCGGACAGGACACACCACTTTCCTGACCGCGCCTTTCGGGATTTCACCCGTCCCGGGAATTTTACCGGTTTCACGACATCAACGATATGCAATACTTGAGCACCCGGGGAGGGATTCAGCCCGTCCCCTTTACCAAAGCCGTGATGATGGGGCTTGCCGAAGACGGCGGGCTCCTGCTGCCCAGAACCATCCCCCGCATCGACAGCCAGACCCTGTCCTCCTGGAAAGGGCTCAGCTATGCGGAACTGGCCTTCGAGGTGATGTCGAGGTTCATCGACGATATCCCGGTCAGCGACCTGAAGAACCTGATCAACCGGTCGTATGCCACCTTTGATGCCGAAGATGTCGTTCCCCTCGTCCATTGCGGCAACCTCCACATCCTCGAGCTGTTCCATGGCCCGACCCTGGCCTTCAAGGACATCGCCCTGCAGTTCCTCGGCAACCTGTTCGAATACCTGCTCGCCAGAAGCGGCGAGGTCCTCAACATCCTCGGCGCCACCTCGGGGGACACCGGCAGCGCCGCCATCTACGGCGTCCGTGGCAAGGACCGCATCCGGATCTTCATCCTCCACCCCCATAAACGGGTCAGTCCGGTGCAGGAAAAGCAGATGACCTCGATCATGGACGACAATGTCTTCAACATCGCCATCCATGGCTCTTTCGACGACGGCCAGGCCATCGTCAAACAGATCTTCAGCGATATCGAATTCAAGACGGCGCTCAGCCTCGGGGCGATCAATTCGATCAACTGGGCCAGGGTGCTGGCGCAGGTAGTCTACTATGTCCACAGCTGCCTCCACGTCAGTTGCCACGAGAACGACGGCACGATAGCCTTTTCGGTGCCGACCGGCAACTTCGGCGACATCTTCGCCGGCTACATCGCCAAACGGATGCTGCCGGAAGGCTGCATCCGCCAACTGGTCCTCGCCACCAACGCCAACGACATCCTCGCCCGCTTCGTCAACAAGGGTGACTATTCGCTCGGCCAGGTGGTCCAGACCTCGAGCCCGTCAATGGATATCCAGGCGGCCTCCAATTTCGAGCGCTATCTGTTCTATCTCGTCGACAAGGAACCGCAGCGGGTGGCACGGCTGATGGCGGAGTTCGCCGGCACCGGCCGGATCGATCTTTCCGCCCATCTCGACCAGATCCGCCGCGATTTCGCCGCCACCGCCGTTTCCGAAGAGGAGGTGCTGGCCACCATTGCTAAAATCTACAATGAATACGACTATATCCTCGATCCCCATACCGCCGTTGGGGTCAAGGCCGCCCTGGGCCTCAAGAAGCCGGGAATTCCGATGGTCTGTCTGGCCACCGCCCATCCGGCCAAATTCGGCGCCGCCGTCGAAAAGGCGATCGGTCGGCCGCCGACCTTCCCGGAATCACTGACCGGCATCCTCGAACGCGAAAGCCGCTGCGAGATCATGGATGCCGATGTCGACCTGATCCGGGATTATCTACGGAAAAACGCACTGTATCGGTGACCATGGACCATCGGCGCTATGTTCAGGCCGTGCGGGAATGCGTGGCCTACTGCCGGGCCCGGCTGCCGTTTGTGCCGGACACCGTCGTCCAGCTGGGAACCGGTCTCGGCGGCCTCGCCGACCGGATCGAGCCGGAACTCACCATCCCCTACCGCGATATCCCGCATTTTCCCCAGGCCACCGTCGCCAGCCACGAGGGCAACCTGATCATCGGCCGTCTGGCCGGCCGGCCGGTCGCCGTTCTCCAGGGGCGGTTCCATTACTACGAGGGCTATTCCACCCCGGAGGTGGCCTTTCCGATCCGGGTGCTGTCGCTGCTCGGGGCCGGGACCCTGATCCTGACCAACGCCGCCGGCGGACTGAACCCGCTGTTCACGGCCGGATCGATCATGGTGATCCGCGACCACCTCAACTTCCTGGGCGAGAACCCGTTGCGCGGCCCCAACGTCGATGCCTGGGGACCGCGGTTCCCCGACCTGTCGCAACCGTACCACCCCGCTCTGATCAAGGCCGCCCTCGACTGCGCCGGCGCCTGCGGCCTGAAGCACGTGATCACCGGCACCTACGCCTGCATCCCCGGCCCCAGCCTCGAGACCCCGGCCGAGACACGGTGGCTCAGGGCCAGCGGCGCTGACGCCGTCGGCATGTCGTCCGTGCCGGAGGTCATCGTCGCCCGCCATGCCGGCATGGCCGTGCTCGGGCTGTCGACGATATCCAACATCAATGATCCCGACAATTTCCAGCCGATCCTGGTCGACGACATCATCGACACCGCCGGCCGGATCGGGCCGCAGCTCACCACCCTGATCGCGGCAGTGCTGGCGGGACAAACCTCATCGTTGTGATCATCTCCTCCTTGCGAATATGATGCCCCAGGCCGACCTCCTGATCACCGGATCGCACCTCCTGCCCGGCGCCCGCCAGTCGGAACTGCTCGAAGACCACGGCATCGCCGTCGCCGCCGACACCATCATCGCCATCGGCCCCACCGCTGATCTGGAAGCGGCCCACCCCCGGGCCCAGCGGCTGCATACCGCCCATGGCCTGGTCATGCCGGGGCTGATCAATACCCACACCCATGCGGCGATGAGCTGTTTCCGCGGCATCGCCGACGACCTGCCGCTGATGACCTGGCTTCAGGAGTATATTTTTCCCCTCGAACGGCGCCTGACCCCGGAAATCGTCTATCAGGCAACTCTGCTGTCGCTTGCCGAGATGATCAAGTCCGGGACCACCAGCTTCTGCGACATGTACCTGTTCGCCAAGGACGTTGCCCGGGCGGTCGAGCGATCCGGCCTGCGGGCCTGGATCGGCGAGGTCCTTTACGATTTCCCCTCCCCGTCCTACGGACCGGTGGAGGCGGGCTACACCTATGTCGAGGAGATGTTCCGCCGCTATCGCCACCATCCGCTGGTGACCGTCGCGGTGATGCCGCACAGCGTCTACACCTGCTCGCCGGCGTTGCTCCAGCGCCTGGCCGAGACCGCCCGCCGGGAAAACGCCATCCTCCATATCCACCTGTCGGAAAATGCCGCCGAAGTGGCAACCTGCCGGGAGCGCTACGGCGCCACCCCGCCACGGCACCTCGACCGGCTCGGCGTCCTCGGCGACAACACCCTCGCCGCCCACTGCGTGATCCTCGACGAAGACGACATCGCCCTGCTGGCCGAGCGGCGGGTCAAGGTGAGCCACTGCGTCGAGTCGAACCTCAAGCTGGCGTCGGGGATCGCCCCCGTCGTCCGGATGCTCGAACGGGGCGTCACCGTGTCGCTGGGCACCGACGGCAGCGCCAGCAACAACAATGTCGACATGTTCGGCGAGATGAACTGCGTCGCCAAGGTTCACAAAGTGGACAGGATGGACCCGACGGCGATGAACGCCGAGACTACCCTCGAGGCGGCCACCCTCGGCGGCGCCGCAGCCCTCGGCATGGAACGGCAGATCGGATCGCTTGCCGTCGGCAGGAAGGCCGACGTGATCGTCATCGACCTCGACCAACCGCACCTCATCCCGCTCTATAATGTACCCTCGCACCTGGTGTATGCCGCCCGGGGCGGCGATGTCGTCCACTCGGTGATCAACGGCCGGGTCGTCATGCGTGACCGCCGGCTGCTGACCATCGATGAACACGAGGTTCTGGCGGCGATGCGGGAGATCACGGCCCAATTCCGCCCGTCCCCGGGCGGGCGATGACAGCCTTGACTTTCTCGTCGGACTGCTCTACATTTCTGACTTGTACGATACTGAAGCTCAAGGTGTCGCAACCGGTGAGAACACAACCGCTCTTTCAATGAGGTTTTTATGTTTGGACTCGGAATGCCGGAACTGATCGTCATCCTGGTGATTGTCGTCATCATCTTCGGTGCCGGCAAACTCCCTGAAATCGGTTCGGGAATCGGCAAAGGGATTAAAAACTTCAAAGATGCGACCAAAAAAGAAGAAGAGCCGAAAAAAATCGACGACGACAAGAATGACAGTTCGACGGCAACCTGATTCCCACTTATCTATGGAGTAACACCATGTTCGGACTTGGCACACCAGAATTGATCGTCATTCTCGTCATCGCCTTCCTGATCTTCGGCGGCAAGAAACTGCCCGAGATCGGCGCCGGTCTCGGCAAGGCGATAACCTCTTTCAAGAGGGGCATTCGCGATGTCGAAGACGAGGGCAAGGAACTGGTGAACGGCATCCCCGGTGTCAAGGAGGCGGCCGAGGTCAAGCAGACCATCGACCAGGTCAAAAATATCGGCAAGGCCATCAAGTAACCCCCCATCGACCGCCGCTGCAGCGGTTTCCCCGCTGCAGGCCTGTTGTTGCCTGCCCCGCCGGCTATCCGGTGGGTCGCTCCCTATGCCGGTCATTCTCGGCGTGATTGTCTTTCCCGCGTTTATTTCCTTTGCTTTTCCCCTCACTCCCCCGCAGTATGGATGAAAAAACCGGTACCTCGAGCTGTCGGTCGACTGGCCTCCCCGCCGATCGCCGTTAACCCGTTGATAAAATACCGTTAATCAATACATGATATTCTTCTTGACAACGACAGAGCTCTACTATAAATGTAAAATATTGATCTCAAACTTTACAATATTGTCCGTAATGATACTTTTTTGATGCAGGTTGCCTGCCGTGTCACCATCCGCCTTCGGGCGATTTCCCATTCATCCATCAGGAGTAGGACATGTGTCGTTTAGCCCTGAAAACCGCCCTCGAGCCGTTTTCCCCGTATACGGTTCTCACCGCCATGGAGGCCATGCAGGAAGGATACGACGGTTCCGGCCTCGGCCTGCTGCTGCGGGGCATGGAATTCGAGGACTTCCGTTATAACCACAAGTTTCCCATCCTCTCCGGTATCGCCCACAGCATCAACGCCTGGCGTCGCCTCGACGATTTCATGGAGGAGCGCGGCTACGAGTTGAAGTACGACCACAAATTCCATATGCGCTGGGACCTGGTCGAGTCGAAGGACCGTTACCGCTATTTCGTCCGGGCCTACCGCATGCCCGACACATTCTCCGACCGGTCGCAGCAGGAAAAGGACGACGAGTTGATGAACACCCGGCTGGCCCTGCGCAAGGACGGCGAGCTGCACGGCGGCGACCTGACCGTTTTTTCCTTCTGGCCGGACGTCACCATCATCAAGGAAGTCGGGTGGCCGATCAAGATCGGCGACTCCCTCTGCCTCCACGACGGCCAGATCAAGTCCAGGGTCTGCATGGCCCAGGGGAGGCAGAACACCAACTACGGCATCAACCTCTATGCCTGCCACCCCTTCTTTCTCCAGGGCATCTCGACGATGACCAATGGCGAAAACACCGCCTTCGTGCCGATCAAGGATTGGCTGCTGGGCCGCCATTTCCCCGGATATCTCGGCTACCAGAGCGATTCCGAGGTCTTCACCCACATCCTCCACTATACCCTCAACCAGCTGAAGCTGCCGTTGCAGGCCTACAAGCACATCATCACCCCGCTCAGCTCACAGGAACTGGCGGCCCATCCGCAGGGCGAATTCCTCGCCGGCCTCCGCAACGTCTGCCGCCGCCTGATCATCGACGGGCCGAATGCCGTCATCGGCACCCTGCCCGACGAGACCTGCCTGTTGGTCATGGACCAGAAGAAGCTGCGTCCGGCCACCGTCGGCGGCCGCGAAGGCGAGTGGGCCATCGCCAGCGAGATGTGCGGCGTCGATGCCATGATCCCGGATCGCGACCGCTCGCTCGACTTCCAGCCGATGCGCGAACATACAGTCATCATTCCACCCGATAGAAAGGAACTCACCATATGGTCTCAACACGATCCGTATCCGTTGCCCCAGGCAGCCTGACCCCTACCGATTTCCCCTGGATCATCGAGCATCGTGAGGATCGGTGCACCCTCTGCGGCAACTGCACCTCGATCTGCCCCAGGGAGGCGATCCGTCTCGCCTACCGGCGGCAGCGGATGCCCAGGCTCGACATCATGAGCAGCAAGCGGGGCAGCGAATACCGCACCTTCACCGGCATCCGCCAGGAGACGGCGATGGCCAACGCCTGCATCGGCTGCGGCATGTGCGCGATGGTCTGCCCCAACGAGGCGATCATGCCGGTTCCCAACACCAACGAGCACCGCACCCTGTTCTTCAACAACCAGAAGGGTGAGCCCCTCAAACGGGGCGGGCGACGCAATGTCAGCGGCCCGAACCTGCTCGACCGCATCGTCTTCAACCGCATCTCGATGCTGACCGACCCGGCTCTCGATGCCGGCCGCCATGAATTCAACATCACCACCACCCTCGGCCGCATCCTGCCCCCCGAGGACTTCCTCGACCGGATCCAGCACGGCGGCTGGATTCCGCCGACCCGCGAGATCTTCCCCTTCGTCATCGGCTCGATGTCGTTCGGCGCCCTGTCGCCCAACATGTGGCTGGGCCTGCTGCAGGGCGTCGCCTACTGCAACGAGGTCCTCGGCATCCCGGTCGTCATGTGTACCGGCGAGGGCGGCTGTCCGCCCTGGGTGCTGCGCAGTCCGTACCTCAAATACATCGTCCTCCAGATCGCCTCCGGTTATTTCGGCTGGGACGAGATCATCAGGGCCATCCCGGAGATGCAGTGCGACCCGGCGGCCATCGAGATCAAGTACGGCCAGGGGGCCAAGCCCGGCGACGGCGGTCTCCTGATGTGGCACAAGGTGTCGAAGCTCATCGCCCGCCTGCGCGGTGTCCCCGAGAGCGTCGATCTGCCCTCGCCGCCGGTGCACCAGACCCTCTACTCGATCGAGGAGAGCGTGATGAAGATGGTGCAGACCATGTCGACCGCCTTCGGCCACAAGGTCCCGGTCTACCCCAAGATCTCCGCCTCGACCTCGGCCAAGGCGGTGCTCAACAACCTGGTGCGCAACCCCTACGCCGCCGGCCTGATGATCGACGGCATCGACGGCGGCACCGGCGCCGCCTACAACATCTCGATGGATGCAACCGGCAATCCGATCGCCTCCTGCATCAGGGAATGCTACCTCGACCTGGTGGCCCAGGGCCGGCAGAACGAGATTCCGATCTTCGCCGCCGGCGGTGTCGGCAAGAACGGCAACATCGCCCAGAACGGCATGGCCCTGATCATGCTCGGGGCCTCCGGCGTCCACATCGGCAAGTACATGATGCAGGCCGCCGCCGGCTGCCTCGGCAACGAGAAGGGCCGCTGCAACGTCTGTAACCTCGGCATCTGCCCGAAGGGCATCACCAGCCAGAATCCCAAGCTCTACCGACGGCTCGATCCCGACCTTGTCGCCGAACGGGTCGCCGACATCTTCATATCGATCAAGACCGAGGTGAAGAAGATCATGGCGCCGCTCGGCCGCTCGCAGAGCCTGCCGGTCGGCATGTCGGACGCCATCGGCATCGCCGACAGGGATGCCGCCGATCTGCTGAAGATCAACTATGTCTGTTAACACCAACCGATCATACCATCATGCCAGTCGCCGGCAGGGATCTGCCGCCGCCAGTGAAATAAGGAGTCTGCAGTGACAACAACGGTTGTAAAAGGTCTAGACGATCAGGGCCACCGGATCAGGTCGATGGAATTCGAACGGATGGTGCGTGAGGCCGCTCTCTCGTCGTCCTCGCTCCTCCTCGAATCCTATGGTCAGCACAATATCGGCATCAGGTTGCAGCGTGAGGGCGGTCTCCATCTCCAGATCAACGGCCCCTCCGGACAACGCCTCGGCTGCATGGGGCTGCCGGGCACCACCATTGTCTGCAAGGGGCCGACCTCCGACGACGTCGGCTACCTCAATATCGGCGCCGAGATTACCGTGTTGGGCGATGCCACCAACGGCGCCTGCAACGCCATGGCCAACGGCCGCGTCTATATCGGCGGGTCGATCGGTTCCCGCGGTCTGACCATGACCAAGTGGAACCCGGAATACGACAAACCGGAACTCTGGGTCCTCGGTTCGACCGGCGACTCGTTCGCCGAATTCAACTGCGGCGGCATCGCTGTCGTCTGCGGCGTCAATCCCAAGAATCCCGACAATATCCTCGGCTATCGCCCCTGCGTCGGGATGGTCGGCGGCCTGATCTACTTCCGGGGCCCCATCGACGACTCCTTCCCCAGGACCAATGCCCGCCTCGATCGGCCCAACGACGAGCAGTGGCATTGGCTGGTCGAAAACATGCCGATCTATCTCGGCAAGATCAGTCGGGCCGATCTGTTTTCCGCCCTTACCCGGCGTGATGAATGGCGGGTCCTCGCCACCGTCACCCCCCAGGAGCGGGCCCTGATGTTCTCAGGACCGATGCCGATGGCCGAATTCCGCAATCAGTTCTGGAACAAGGCCTTCGGCGGCGGTGACCCCCTGCGCGATCTCGCCCCGGGGCTCGACCGCAGCGTCATCGAGGCGATCGTCACCGGCGACCTGCGGCGCAAGAAGCCCTACTGGGCCAACAGCGAGGCCGCGGCCCCATGCACCTTCTACTGTCCGATCCATATTCCGACGACCGATCGCCTCCGCCTGATCCGGGAGGGACGGATCGACGAGGCGTACGAGATGCTGCTCCGCTACACCCCTCTGCCGGCCTCGGTCTGCGGCGCCGTCTGCCCGAACCTGTGCATGGAGAACTGTTCCCGGCGGCAGGTTGACGAACCGATCGAGATCCAGATCCTCGGCCGGGCCGTCGGCAATTTCCCCGCTCCCAGACCGGCCGAATCCCTCGGCCGGAAGGTGGCCGTGATCGGCGGCGGCCCCGCCGGGATGAATGTCGCCTGGCAACTGGCCCTGGCCGGGGTCGAGGCCCATATTTTCGAGAAGGACAATCAGATCGGCGGCAAACTGGCCCAGGTCATCCCCTGGGAACGGTTGTCGCAGGCGATCTGGGATGTCGAGGTCAAGCGCTTTCTGGCAATGCCGAACATCAAGGTCAACCTCAACGTCGACATGGACAAGGAACGGTTCGCCGACCTGCAGCGGGACTACGATTATGTGGTGATCGCAGTCGGCACCCATGCCCCGCGACGGATCCCGTTCCCCGGTCATGAGCGGGTGATCGCCGCCCTCGATTTCCTCAAAAAAGCCAAGAGCGAGGCACCGATGGCCGTCGGTCGCGAGGTGGTGGTCATCGGCGCCGGCAACGTCGGCTGCGATGTCGCCTGCGAGGCCTACCGGCTCGGGGCGGAAAAGGTCACCCTGGTCGATATTCAGAAACCGCTGGCCTTCGGCAAGGAAAAGGAAGCGGCCGAGGCCCACGGCGCCGTCTTCCGCTGGCCGGTGCTGACCAAGGAGGTGACGGCGATAGGGTTGGTCACGGACTCTGGGGAGCTCATCCCGGCCCAGACGGTGATCATATCGATCGGCGATGTCCCGGCCCTGCCCTTTCTACCGGAGACGATCGAGACCATTACCGTCGGCGGCGCCTCCTGGATCACCACCGACAAGGCCCACGTCACCTCGAACGCCCGGGTCCTGGCGGTCGGCGATGTCGAGAAACCGGGCCTGGCGACCAACGCCCTCGGCGCCGGCAAGACCGCCGCCGAATTCATTGTCGCCCATATCAAGGGCGAGGAGTGGCGGCCCTTCGCCAAGCCGCTGATCCCACAGAAGGCCCTGACGATCACCCATTATTTTCCGGCGGACTCGGGGCCGACCGAAAGCGACCAGGCCGACCGTTGCCTGTCCTGCGCCTCGTGCCGGGACTGTCACCTGTGCGAAACCATCTGTCCGACCGGGGCGATCAGCCGGCGGGAGATCGAACCGGGCGGCAGCGAACGGCTGCTGGAGCGGGAAAAGGCCTTCGAGTATGTCTCCGACGACAACAAATGCATCGCCTGCGGCTTCTGTGCCGACACCTGCCCCTGCGGCATCTGGACGATGAACGCCTTCTAACCGCCTACCGACTCGGTTACCGTGACCTGGCTCGGGGGATCTGTCCGCCCCCGGGCCTTTTTTTGGCCCTGATGACGGCGGGCCTTCCCCATCGTCGGCAGGGACCTCCGGCGACTGCCGGCGCGGCGTACAAGGTGGCGACTGCGACCGGCATCAGGGAGCCGGCGGCCACACCTCCTCGCCCCGCTCATGGCGGAGCAGCATGTCCTTGGTGTCGATCCCGGCGCCGAATCCGACCAGCCGCCCGTTGCTGCCGATCACCCGATGACAGGGGATGACGATCATCAGCGGGTTGCGGTTGGCGGCTTGGCCCACCGCCCGGGCCTTGTTGCGACCGCCGACCAGGGCCGCCAACTCGCCGTAGGTCAGGACCCCGCCGTAGGCGATGCCCCGCATGACCTGCCACACCGCCTGCTGAAAATCGGTGCCGACCGGCAGCAGCGGCAGGTCGAAGACCTGGAGCTGGCCGGCGAAATAGGCCCGGAGCTGGCGCTCGGCCTCGACCAGGACCCGGTTTTCACCCTGCTGCCCCGGGCGTATCCGGCGCTCGCCCTTGATGCTGTCGATGGCGTAAAGATGATCGGCGTCGGCATAGAGAGCCAACTCGCCGATCGGTGAGGAAATCATTCGGCAGAGGATGTCCTCCCGCTTAAATTCAGGATGCATGATGTCTCCTTGCTGCATTGGTGAGTTTCGGCCCGACGGAATCGCCGCCGGCAGGGCGGAACCGGGATTGCCTTCTCACCCGATGGCTGGCGAGCCGTCACCTCCGCCCTCTCATGAACATAACCACCGTCAACGGCAAAAACGAGCCGGATCCTTATGATGACGCCTTATGACGCGGTCATCATCTCCATTTGTGGATTCCGCCCGGGTATGGTAGAGGTAGAGGGAAGTGAGGCTGGATTTGCGGCAGATCAGCCTCACTTCCCTCTACCTCTACCATAC
>Ga0209066_10005582_pt1 | contig 13185 bp, 7 predicted proteins | sample All_14_2_FD_187198 | JGI IMG/M metagenome (GOLD analysis project Ga0209066, IMG submission 187198) | Freshwater microbial communities in response to fracking from Pennsylvania, USA - Allegheny Zone_MetaG_DW_15 (SPAdes) (version 2) ...
CGCCCGTCTACAAGACGCTCCGCCCCTGCGAGGCCGAAAGCGTGGACTTTGCCACCACCAAAAACCTCTACATCGAGGGCGACAACCTGGAGGTTTTGAAACTCCTTCAGGAGACCTATCTCGGCAAGGTCAAGATGATCTACATCGACCCGCCCTACAACACCGGCAACGACTTCATCTATGATGATGATTTCGCCGAGGATGTCGAGACCGACCTGATCCGCTCGGCACAGAAGGATGCCGCCGGCGGGCGGCTCGTTGCCAACACTGAGTCAAACGGGCGTTTCCACTCGGACTGGCTATCCATGATGTGCCCACGCCTCAAACTTGCCTGCGATCTTCTCAGCAATGATGGCGTCATCTTTATCTCAATCGACGACAACGAAGTCCATAACTTACGAAAACTCTGCGACGAGTTTTTTGGTGCTAATAATTTTGTGGCCACAATAGTATGGAAACGTAAACGCGGGCGCGACAACTCGGCTAAGTGGTTTAGCAAGGCACACGAATATCTTTTAGTGTACGCAAAAAACGTTACGTCGTTTACTACTAACTATCTCGAGTTAGATGAATCCACGAAAGAGGCATATAAGAACCCTGATAACGATCCTAGAGGCATATATAGGATGCTGGCTGTATGGGCTAGAGGTACACAAGGTGGCTGCGAGTACGACTTCACCAATAAAGAGGGCCAATATTTTTCGTCACGGTTGTGGCTAATGAGCAAAGACAGTCTGCAGAAACTAGACAAAGACAACAAATTACTAATCCGTGGGGACAACATCTATCGAAAATTATTCATCTTTGAAAACAAAGGAAAAATCCCGGAAACCATTTGGGATAACGTTTCTAATGCTGCGAACGCCGCAGATGAAATCAAAGCCATCTTCGATGGAAAAATCATTTTTGATACACCTAAACCGGTTCCATATATCACCGAAACATTACGTGTTGCCACTGGTAAAGACTCGATCATCCTTGACTTCTTTTCAGGCTGCGCCACAACCGCTCACGCCGTCATGCAGTTGAACGCCGAAGACGGCGGCAACCGACGCTTCATCATGGTGCAACTTCCCGAGGTCTGTGACGAAAAGTCGGAGGCGTTCAAGGCCGGTTACAAGAACATCTGCGAGATCGGGAAAGAGCGTATACGTCGGGCGGGAAAGAAGATCAAAGAAGAGAACGCCACCAATGCGCCCAATCTCGATGTCGGTTTTCGCGTCTTCAAAGTGGACAGTTCCAACATGAAGAACGTTTACTATACGCCGGACGCGATGGACCAAAAGAAACTGGACCTGTTCGCTGACGCCATCAAGGAGGATCGGACGGCCGAAGACCTGCTGTTCCAAGTCTTACTCGACAGCGGGCTCGACCTCGCACTCCCGGTCACGAAAGAAAAGATCGCCGGCAAGACGGTTTTCACCGTGGATCAGAATGTGCTGGTGGCCTGTTTTTCGTCGGACATTCTCGAGTCGCTGATCCGCGAGTTGGCCCAGCGTAAACCGCTCAAGGCCGTCTTTCTGGACCGCTCGTTCGCCAAGGACAGCACCAAGCTGAACGTCACGCAGATCTTCAAGCAGCTCTCGCCCGGTACGGAGGTGAGGACGATCTGAGACCGGTCCGTACGTGCGGACGTCTCGGACGCACGATGTGTGGGCGGTCCGGGACGTCCCGCCCTACTTCGCTCGATCAGCATGACGCCGCGGCGACTGACGACAATCGAGGACGGCGCGAACAACTACGGTGTCGGAGCGGATTGTGTAGTAGACGGCAAACGGAAAGGGAAAGGCGAGCATTCGGCAACACTTATGAACGCGCACGTGCACACCACCTATGGACTCCAACAGACGCAGCTTGCCGGTAACCGTCTCCATGAAGTGTTCGGCCACCCGGATATCCTGCCGGGCATAAAACGCATGCCCTTCGCGGATATCGGCAACGGCCAGCTCGGAGACAATTACTTGCATAGCCCGTCTCGCCGAAACTGGGCCATCACCTCGCCGAGCGGTGCGTATTTGACTTGGCCTTCCTGCTCAAGGCGCTCGCGTACCGCCAGAACCTCCCCGTGCCACGCGGGGGACGGGTCAAACCGCCGATCCGGCGTCAGGCTGTCGACCAGCTTATCGTACAGCTCGAGTTTCTCTTCGAACGTGAGTCTATCTATCTCAATCGCGGTCGCCATAGCGCCTCCTCAAGTGGTATTAGATTATCATATTTCGCTGTCTGGTGCCAAACGGCGGAATTTGAACCAGAGGACGTTTTCATGTTCCGCAGGTAGGGACGCCTCCCCGAGGCGTCCGCAGGGCATTGTGAACGGATACAGGCGGACGGTTCGGGGAACCGTCCCTACCAAAGAGTTGCGCAACGCTGATCAAATCGCTAACCAATCACCATGAAACTCAAATTCAAACACCAGCCCTATCAGGCAAACGCGGTGAATGCCGTGGTCGCCTGCTTTGCCGGACAGCCGAAAGCGCCTGCCGTCGCCTACCGCATCGACCCGGGCAAACAGCAGAGCACGGTCGAGTTTACGGGTTTCGGCAATGCGAAACTGGATCTCTCGACGATCACGCTCCTTGAGAACATCCAGTCGGTCCAGCTGCGCCAGAATATCCCGGTGTCGCCGACGCTGGCCAAAACCGATATCTGCGCGGTCAACCTCGACGTGGAGATGGAGACAGGTACGGGCAAAACCTACTGTTACATCAAGACCATGTTCGAGCTGAACGAAGCCTACGGCTGGTCGAAATTCATCGTCGTGGTCCCGTCGGTCGCCATCCGCGAGGGCGTAGCCAAGTCATTTGAGATTACCGCCGAGCATTTCTTTGATCAGTATGGCAAACGCGTCCGCTCCTTCATCTACAACTCCAAGCAGCTTCACCACCTGGAGCAGTTCTCTTCGGACAGCGGCATAAACGTCATGATCATCAACGTCCAGGCGTTCAACGCCCGCGGACAGGATGCCCGCCGTATTTACGAGGAACTGGACGATTTCCAATCCAGAAAACCCATCGACGTCATCAAGCGCAACCGGCCCATCCTGATCATGGACGAGCCCCAGAAGATGGAAGGCGCTGCGACCACCGAATCGCTGAAACGGTTCGAAGCGCTTTTCATCCTGCGCTACTCAGCCACCCACCGCAAAGAGCACAACAAGATCTACCGTCTCGACGCGCTGGACGCCTACAACCAGAAACTGGTCAAAAAAATCTCTGTGCGCGGGATCACCACCAAAGGCCTTTCCGGCACCAACGCCTATCTCTATCTGGAGAGCATCGAGGTCTCGAAGAGCAAGCCGCCGTTGGCCCGTTTGGAATTCGAGATCCGGCAGGCAGGCGGCATTGTCCGCAAGCTCCAGCGTCTGGACAACGGCTCCAACCTGTACGCCCTCTCGAACAACCTTGACCAGTACCAGCGCTGCGTCATCAGCAACATCGACGCCGCCACCAACAAGGTGACGTTCACCAACGGCCTGGAGCTTGAGCCCGGCCAGGCCGTCGGCGATGTCTCGGAAGCGGCGCTGCGCCGCATCCAGATCCGCGAGACCATCATCGCGCACGTCCGCAAGGAAAACGTCCTTTTCGGACAGGGCATCAAAGTTCTCTCCCTCTTCTTCATCGATCAGGTCGCCAAATACCGCCTTTACGATGAAGCGGGCAGTGAGCAGCCCGGTGAATATGGCGCGATTTTCAAAGAAGAGTACCTGAACGTCATCAACAATCTCCCGAGTCTGATCGATACGCCGTCGATGGACTACATGCATTATGTCAAGGGCATTTCCGCCGATAAGACGCACAGCGGTTATTTCTCCATCGACAAGAAAACGAAACGCCTGGCCGATCCCGAGGTCGGCAAGAAATCCGATGAGGCGGACGATGCGGATGCTTACGACCTGATCCTGAAGGACAAGGAACGCCTGCTCTCCTTTGAAGAGCCGGTCCGCTTCATCTTCTCCCACTCCGCCCTGCGCGAAGGCTGGGACAATCCCAACGTGTTTGTCATCTGCACGCTCAAGCACAGCGACAGCACCATCGCGAAGCGCCAGGAGGTCGGCCGCGGCATGCGCCTGTGCGTCAACCAGGATGGCGACCGCATGGATGCGCCTGCCACCGTGCACCAGATCAACGTGCTCACCGTGGTGGCCAGCGAGAGCTACAAGGATTTCGCGGACGGACTCCAGCGCGAAATGGTCGAGGCGCTCTCGTCACGGCCCAGAAAAGCCGACGCTGCCTACTTCGAAGGCAAGGTCCTGGTCACGCCCGATGAGCAGCGCGTACCGGTCACCTCCGACATGGCTAAACTTCTGAAGCGGTATCTTGACAAGAACGACTACACCACGTTGGAAGACACGATCACTCCGAAGTACCACGAGGACCGCCAGCAGGGCAAGCTGCCCGCGCTGCCGCCGGAACTCGAGCCCTACCGCGAGCAGGTCATCCAGCTCATCGACAGCGTTTTCACGGAGGCGAAACTGCCGTCCATCAATGACGACCGCAAGACTCCCGTCAACAACCTCAACAAGAACTTCGAGAAGAAAGAGTGGCAGGCGCTTTGGCAGCGGATCAACCACAAGGCCGTCTACGCGGTCGACTTCGATTCGGCCGAACTCATCACCAAATGCGTGAAGGTCTTCAACTCTGCCGACAGCTTCAAAGTCCAGAAACTCACCTACACCGTTCAGCAGGCCGATCAGAAGGGCGAACTCGACTACAGCGACCTGATCCGGAAGAACGGCTTCGCGATCGGCGAACACCATACGGATCATCTCGCCCAGACCGTGCACTCAGCGGTCAAATACGATCTCATCGGCAAGCTGGCCGCCGACACGCATCTCACCCGCAAGACCATCACCGCGGTTCTGAAAGGCATGTCCCCGGCCATTTTCCACGAATTCCGCGTGAACCCCGAGGACTTCATCCGCAAAGTCGGCATCGCCATCAACGAGCAGAAGGCCACCATGGTCATCGAACATCTGACCTATCAGCCCCTGCAGGAGACCTACGACACCTCCATCTTCACGGTCGGCAACCGCACCGACCAGACCAAAGTCCTCGCGGTCTGCAACCACATTTACGATTACGTCTACGCCGATTCCGCCAACGAACTCACCTTCGCCAAGCAACTCGACACGAGCGACGAAGTGGTCGTCTACGGCAAGCTCCCGGGCGGATTCGTGATCCCGACACCGGTGGGCGACTACAACCCCGACTGGGCCATCAGCTTCAGACAGGGCAAAGTGAAGCACATCTACTTCGTGGCCGAAACGAAAGGCGATTTGTCCTCCCTTCAATTGCGTGAGATCGAGCGGGCGAAGATCGCGTGTGCAAAGAAATTCTTTGAAAAAATTACCACGCCGGAAGTGACCTACGCGGCGGTGGACACATACGGGAAACTGATTGCGCTGGTCATGGAATAACCTCCGAAGGGCCAGCCCCTCCGTTCAGTCACAGCTCACTGCTCGAAATACGTGTAGCCGCGCAGACCGGCATCGTAGGCGGCAAGGATCTCGCGCCGCTCCGCGGGCGTGATGCGCCGGGCTTTGACCGCCTCTTCGGCCAACGAGCGGAACTGCTCCATCAGCCGCTCGGGGCGGTATTCGACGTAGCTCAGCACATCGCCGACCGAGTCCCCGCTCAGCTCCTGCACGTAGTCGATGTCGCCGTCCTCGTCGACCTGCACGCTGACGACATTGGTGTCGCCGAACAGGTTGTGGAGGTCGCCCAGCGTCTCCTGATACGCGCCCACGAGAAAGGCGGCGAGCATGTAGGGCTCGCCTTTGCGCACGGCATGGACCGGCAAGACCGACTTGACGTCGTGCTGGTCGATGAACTTGTCGATGCGCCCGTCGCAGTCGCAGGTGATGTCCGAAAGGCACGCCCGGCGCATCGGCTTCTCGGTCAGGCGGTGGATGGGCATGATCGGGAAGAGCTGGTCGATCGCCCAGGCGTCGGGCAGGGACTGGAAGACGCTGAAGTTGCAGTAGTAGACGTCGGCGAGCAGCGCGTCGAGCCCGAGCAGGTCTTTGGGCACGACTTTCATGCCCGGCAGCAGCTCCCGGATCCGCGTGAGGATGTACCAGAACAGGCAGTCGGCGGCGGCGTGCTGGCGCAGGGTGATGTCGCCGTGCTTGAAGGCCTTCTGGATCTCCTCGCGGTAGTAGAGCGCGTCGTTGAACGACTCCTGAAGGTTCTTGAGGCCGAGCGTGCGCGAGACGTACATCATGTTCTCGAGCGCCTCCGGCCGCGGCTCCGGAATGTTCTCGGGGATCTCCTTCTCCTCGTAGATGGCGGCGTCCAGCACGTTGATGAGCAGCACGGAGTAATAGCCGATCAGCGCGCGCCCCGACTCGCTGATGACGGTCGGGTGGGAAATCTCCGCCTCGTTGCAGGCGTTCATGATGCCCTCGATCACGTCCGCGCAGTACTCGGAAATGTCGTAGTTGGCGCTGCTGGCGAAGTTGGTGTGCGAGCCGTCGTAGTCGATGGCCAGCCCGCCGCCGATATCGAAAATGCCCATGCGCGCGCCCTCTTTCACGAGGCCCACATAGAACTGGGACGCCTCCTTGACGCTGTCGCGGATCTCGCGGATGTTCGGCACCTGTGAGCCCAGGTGGTAGTGCAGCAGCTCCAGGCAGTCGAGCATGTTCGCGTCGCGCAGCGTGTCCACCGTATCGATGACTTGCGAGGGCGTGAGGCCGAACACGCTGCGCTCGCCGCCGGACTCGGACCATTTGCCGCCGACGCGGCTGGAGAGCTTGACGCGGATCCCCATGCGCGGGCGGATGTTCAACGCGTTCGCCCGCTCGAGGATCAGGTTCAGCTCGTCGGTGGTCTCCAGCACAAGGATGGTCTGCAAGCCCATTTTCAGGGACGAGAGCGCGAGGTCGATGAACTCGGTGTCCTTGTACCCGTTGCAGATGAGGAAGGCGTCGGGGTCGCGCATGTAGGCCAGCGCCGCGATCAGCTCAGCCTTTGAACCGGCCTCGAGCCCGTGATGGTACTGCGCGCCGAACGTCACCACATCATGCACGGCCTGCTGCTGCTGGTTGACCTTGATCGGGAAGACGCCGCGATACCCGCCCTGATACCCGTAGTCCGTGATAGCCTTCTTGAACGTCTCGTTGAGCAGGCTGATGCGGTCCCCCAGCAGGTCGCTGAACCGCAGCAGGAGCGGGAGCCCCATGCCGCGGTCATGCAGGCCGGCCACGATGTCGCACAGCTTGACGCTGACCGTCCCCTTGGCGTTTTTCAGATTGACGGCCACAAAGCCGTCGTCCGTGACCTTGAAATACCCTTGCCCCCACGCGCCGATCCCGTAAAGCTCGGCGCTTTTCACACTGTTCCAGCCATCCAAAGCATCCAGCAGAGTTTGCGACATTTCGGGCGATCCCTCCTCCATCACACATCAGGAAACCGTTTTCAGACGCGCCCGTTCAACGCGCTGAACCAGCGAAAAAAAAGATACGGTCGAAACATGCCAAACCCGGGCCGAAAGCGCAACAGAAAAACGTGCGGGCATTTTCACCTCCGGTTGCGTATAATGCGCGGCCAATGACTGACTACTCCCGACTCCTGAACACCGAACAGTGCGAGGCCGCCACATCCGGGGAGGGCCCCCTGCTCGTGCTGGCCGCGGCCGGCACCGGCAAGACGCGCACGCTCGTCTACCGCGTGGCCTACCTGGTCGAACAGGGCGCCGCTCCGGACAGCCTCCTGCTGCTGACCTTCACCAACCGCGCCGCGCGCGAGATGCTGGAGCGCGCCAAAGCGGTCGCGGGCGAATCGGTGGGCAACCTCTGGAGCGGAACCTTCCACCACATCTGCAACCGTTTCCTGCGGCGGTTCGGCGACAAGCTGGGCTACCCCAACGATTTCACCATCCTCGACCGGGACGACTCGCGCGCGCTGATCGACCACTGCATCAAGGACGCCGTGCCCAACAAGAAGGAGTTTCCGAAGAAGGACGTGATCGGCTCGCTGATCAGTTCGGCCGCCAACCGGGCGTGCGACATCGAGGACGTGCTCGAGCAGGCGCTCAACGAGCTGCGCGTCGACCCCATGGAGATCGTCCGGGTCGCCAACCTCTACGCGGAGCGCAAGCGGGCCATGGGCGCGATGGACTTCGACGACCTGCTGGTGAACGGGCTGCGCCTCCTGACCGAACACGAGCCGATCCGCCTGTTCTACCAGAACAAGTTCCGGCATGTGCTGGTGGACGAGTACCAGGACACCAACCTTCTGCAGGCCAAGATGGTCGACATCCTGGCGGGGATGAACAAGAACGTGATGGCCGTCGGCGACGACTTCCAGTGCATCTACTCGTGGCGCGGCGCGGACTTCCGCAACATCATGGAGTTCCCCAAGCGCTGGCCCGGCTGCCGCATCGTCAAGCTGGAGCAGAACTACCGCAGCGTGCCCGAGGTACTGGAGGTGGCCAACGCCTGCATCAAAGGCAACCCCGAGCAGTTCCAGAAAACGCTGCGCCCGACGCGCAAAACCCGCAACAAGCCGCGCGTCTTCTACGTGCGCGACGGCGACGAGCAGGCGACCGCCCTGCTGGCGCTCGTCCGGCGCTACCAGGAGGACGGCTACAGCCTGCGCGACATGGCGGTGCTCTACCGCGCCCATTTCCACTCGATCGAGCTGCAGATGCTGCTGGGGCGCGCGCGGCTGCCCTATGTGATCACCTCCGGCATCAGCGTGTTCGAGCAGTCCCACGTCAAAGACATCGTCGCCTTCTTGCGGGTCTGCGAAAACCGCATGGACCGCCTGGCCTTCGGCCGGCTGCTCGGCATGTTGGGCGGGGTGGGCGAAAAAACGGTGGAGTCGCTCTGGGTCAAGCTGGGCGGCCAGTTCGACACGCGCGACCCCGAGCAGCGCGCGCGTTTGAGCACGGCGCTCAAGCCCTCGGCGCGCGGGCAGTGGCAGGAGATCGACCGGCTGTTCGAGGACTACCACCGCGAAAGCCTGGCCAACGGCGGCGGCGAAATCGTGCAGCGCTTCTGCGACGTCTTCTACCACACGTATCTGGCGCGGGCCTACGAGAACGGCGACAAGCGCGAAGAGGATATCCGCGAGCTGGCCCTGCAGATCAGCAAGAGCGGCAGCGTGCCGCTCTTCCTGCAGGAGGTGGCGCTGCTGACCAACGTGGACCACGAGTTCGACAAGATGAGCCGCGAGCAGGCGGACATGCTGCACCTGAGCACCGTCCACCAGGCCAAGGGGCTGGAGTGGCCCGTGGTCTTCGTGATCTGGGCCTCCGAAGGCATGTTCCCCTCGGGCCGCTCGATCGGCGAAGCCGAGAACGATGCGGAAGAGCGCCGGCTCTTTTACGTGGCCGTGACGCGCGCGAAAGACGAGCTGGTGCTCTGCGCCCCGGAAATGCGCCGCACGCGCGACGGAGGCGTCTTCTTCTGCAAACCGTCGCGTTTCATCAAAGAACTCCCGCGCGGTTTGACGCGCGAGAGTTTCGGGTTCAGGACGTATTGAATGTCCCGATGAAGGAGCCTCGCTCTTACAGCGAAACGCCCAGGCTGACGCCGCCCCACAGGATATCCTTGTCGTTGTAGGCATCGACGTCACGCGCGGCGCTGTCGACGAGCGACATCCAAGCCAGCTTCGCGCCGACCGAGACCGCGTCCGTGACCGCATACGAGAGATAGACGTCGGCAGTGAAATCCATCAGCCCGGCGTCGTCCGTCCCGAGATACGCCATGTAGTCGTCGTCACCCGCGCCCAGCGCGACATCGAGCCCGAGCGTGAGCTGGTCGCTCAGCGCGAACTCCTTGTTCAGCGCGACGTTGCCGTAGAAGCCTTCCATCAGGTCATAGTCGTAGTAGAGGCTAACCGACGGCGTCACGATGTCGTTATTGTAGGCGACTGACGCGTACACCTCGCGCGTGCTGTTGTAGTAGTCCTGTCCGCTCGCCTTCGGGAAGGTGTACCAGATGTTCCCGACTTCGAACGAGAAGTCCGCCACATTGATCGCATAACTGACCGTGTAGTCGATCTCATTGAGCCCCGCGCCCGTCGTGTGTCCCATACGGTCGGTCATGTCGGCATTTGCCCAAAGCCCCGCAGAAAACGTCCCGTAGTCACCGGTGGAATACGAAACCGTTCCGGCAGGCTGCCAGACGGGCCGGTCGTTCAACACGCAGCCGCGCCAAATGTAGGCCGAGAAGATATCCAGCGTCGCGTCGAACGAGAAGCCGGTTTCCGAACTCTCTTCCGCCACCGCAACCGGCGCGGCCTTCGCCGTCTCCTGGGCCAACACCGTTGTGACAGCCGCAACCATCGCCACCGCCATGGTCAACAGTTTCTTCATGTTACTCCTTTTTTAGTTAACCCCGCGTGTCCGCAGGTTAAATGCTGACCAGCAAACGACGTGCCAACCCGGCAATCCCGCCGAATTGCGAGTCAGAGCGTCACAGAAAGGCTTGCATTCGGAAAGAATCCGCCGATCACGGCCATGTTCAGCCTTCACGCAAAGCGCGTGCCGCACAATCATGTTGCCAGCCGTGACAGGTTTGTCCGATGAACGGCTGCCCCGGTTCACATGCGGAAAAATTACACCTTAAAACTCTGTTTTACAAGACAACGCCCGCACTGTGACGTATACTGAATCCACAATAAAGGGGATCAACATGACTACTGCCGACACCATGGGCCGCCGCGGTTTCCTGTTACGCGCGGCCGCTTTCTCCGTCGCCGCGCAAGCCTGCCGCGCACGGGCAGCCGCGGTGCGCCCGTCCAACACCGTCACGCTCGCCATCCTCGGCGCCGGCGGCCGCGGCTCGCAACTGCTTCCCGTCTTCATGCATCTGGACGATGTGCGCATCCTTGCCGTCTGCGACGTGAACCGCGAGCGCCGCGAGCGCGCGAAGGCCACCGTGGATGACTATTACAGCAACGCCGCCTGCGCCGCCTACCACGACTTCCGGGAACTGCTCGCCCGTCCGGACATCGACGCGCTCTACATCGCCACCGGCGACCGCTGGCACGCCTGGCTTGCCATCCTTGCCATGCAGGCCGGCAAAGACGTCTATTGCGAAAAGCCCATCTCCCTCTCGATGCGCGAAGGCGAGGCGGTCATGACCGCCGCCAGGCGCTACCAGCGGATTTATCAAGGCGGCGTCCAGCGCCGCACCGTCGGAAACTTCGCCGCCGCCGTCGCGCTCGCCAAAAGCGGCCGGCTCGGACGCCTCCACACCCTCCACGCCGGCATGGCTAAAATGGGCGGTTCCGCCATCAATCATTTCCTGCCCGCAGAGCCCGCGCCAGCGCCCGAAGAGCTGAACTGGAACCTGTGGCTCGGGCCTGCCCCGTGGCGCCCCTATAATAAAGCGTACCTCACGTCGTGGCACGGGGAGTACGACTATCACGGCGACCTGACCGAGTGGGGCAGCCACACCGTCGACCTCTGCCAGCTCGCGCTCGGACGCGAAGCCTCCGCGCCCACGCGCTACACGCCGGTCGACGCGGCCACCCTCACCGCCCGCTACGACGACGGCATCACGCTCGTCCTCCGGCAGAAAGGATTCCGCAACTCATGCGCCGTCCGTTTCGAAGGGGACGAGGGATGGGTCGAGACCGACGACTCCGGCGACATCACCGTCTCCGCGCCCTCGCTGCTCGAAAACCGCACGATCCAAACCGAGAGCTGGATGCGCCCCGTCGCCCATCCCGCGGAGTTCATCGCCTGCGTCAAATCGCGCAAAACGCCCTCCGCGCCGCCCGACTCGCTCCACTTCTCGCACGTCTGCTGCCACGCGGCCACGGTCGCCTACCATCTGAACCGCGAGCTGACGTTCGATCCCGCCACACTGGCCTTTGCCGACGACAGCGAAGCCAACCGCCTGACGAACCGCCCCTGGCGCGCGCCCTGGCGCGCGTGACGCCGCCTGCGAACGCCCCTCTGCCCGACACTCCAAAGAAAAGGTCTTACCATGCGCACACCCGCTACTGCCCTCGCCCTTGCCTGTCTTCTGTCCCCCGTCCTCAGCGCCTCCCTCTTTGCGGACGAAACCGCACGGCTCCAGGCGCTCGCCTCCGGCTCTCCGGAAGAGAAGGACAAGGCCCGCCAAGCCCTGCTCGTTGCGGCCACACCCGCCGTGATCCCGCAGCTCGCCGCCCAGCTCGCACAACCCGACACCTTCGACAACGCCTGCTTCCTGCTCGAAAACCTCCGCCACCCGGCCGCCGACGCCGCCCTGTGCTCAGCGCTCGCGTCCGCCCCGGCCCTCCGGCAGGCCGACCTGCTCGACGCCCTCGCCCGCCGCGCCTACACTTCCGCCGATAAACAGGCCATCTCCCTTGCCGCCCAGCCCGGGCCGGCACGGGCCGCAGCCCTGCTCTACCTCGGCCGCATCGCCACGCCGGACGCGGTCTCCACCCTCACGGCCGCGCCCTTGGACGGCAGCGGCGCCCACGCGATCCTTTGCGCCGCAGACACGCTTGCCGCCCGGCGCGACGTGAAAAAGGCCACCGCCCTCTACACGCGGCTCTACCGCTCCGGCTGCCCCGACAACCTCCGGCTCGCCGCCTTCGCAGGCCTGGTCCAGTCCGACACCGCGAATGCCGCGCCGTGGCTGGCCGAAGGCCTCGCGCACCTTTCGCCGGAGTGGCGCGGCACAGCCGCACGCCTCGCCGCCCACCTCCCGCATAAGGCGCTGAGGAAGCAGGGCGGCAAACTGATGAAGACCGCTTCGGCCGAAGGCCGCCTCGCCCTCGTGAGCGCCCTCGTGGACGCGCGCAACATCGGCGGAGTCTCCCTGCTGCGCGACGTGCTGGCCAATCCCGCCGACGCCCCGACCTACCTGGCCGCCGCCGCAGGAATCGGGGAGCTGGGCGACGCCGATGACGCGCCCGCCCTGATCGCCCTGCTCGGCCACACCGATGCCGCGCTCGCCGACGCGGCCCGCATGAGCCTCATCACGCTGTCCGACCCCAAAGCCGACGCGCGCATCGTCCGCGCGCTGGCCAAGCGCACCGGCGGAACATCCGCGCTCATGCGCCTGATCGGCGTGACCGCCTTCCGCAAATCTCCGACCGCCGCCCCGGCCCTGCTCGGCTGCCTGGCCGAGGCCGACCCGGCTGTCCGCGCCGCCGCCTTCAACGCGCTGGCCGCCCTCTGTGTCGAAAACACCGCCGCCGCCTTGGCCGCCGCCGCCGTTGCGGCAACCGATCC
>Ga0209066_10005583_pt1 | contig 13185 bp, 17 predicted proteins | sample All_14_2_FD_187198 | JGI IMG/M metagenome (GOLD analysis project Ga0209066, IMG submission 187198) | Freshwater microbial communities in response to fracking from Pennsylvania, USA - Allegheny Zone_MetaG_DW_15 (SPAdes) (version 2) ...
TCACCATCGGGTCACGCAACGAGACCGTGCACGACACCTCCCCGGCATCGTTGATGACCTCAGACCATCGCCCCGCCAGTGCCGGGAGCGTTTGGATCCTGCGGCCTGTAAGCAAATCGCCGATGATAAATTGGATGCTCACCAGAAGCCATCCGCCATCGTCCACGTTGCAGTCGGCGTGCCAGAACTACCACCGATCGCGTTGAACTGGGCCTCGATAGATTCCCCTGGCCCAACTGACCAGAACGAATAGCCGGTCAGATAGGTGGACCCATCCGACAGCCCATCGACCAGGACTTCCCCGGTGCGGAAATCGATCGCCACCGTGGACCCGGCAGGCACAACCCGGTCGTAGCGAACAATCTGCCCCGTGTCCAGGCGTTGCACGTAGAAGCCCGAAGTCAGCTCCCCGGTGACGGTCACGGACGGCCACACCGCAGCCGTCCCACCATTGGTGAGCGTCACCCGCCCCAACGTCCCATTGGCCCCGAAGTAGAGAGCCCCGCCCGCACCACCATCGAACAGCGGAAACTCCAACCCGCCACCCGAAGTCGGCAACCCCGTCGACGGGTTCGATACCGCCCCGTACTTGATCGGGTCGTACGCGATCAATGACACCGTGACCTCGGCACCCGTGTTGCTGAGCTCGAGGACCTCCGGGGCGCCGATGACTGACACTGTGCATGTCAGGGTGCCGAACGGGTCCACGACGGTAAGGGGGAATGGTCGCCCATCGGATTGGATCGACGCGAACTGCATCCAGTTCCCGATCGCCTCAGCCGCCGTATCGGCCGCTAACGTCCCCGTGAACTTCAGAGGGCGTGCCGTCCGGTAGGCGACATCGATCTCCGACTGACCATCCGCGTTCGGGTAATCGACCGAATCGCCACGGATCGGCGCACCCGAATACCAACCTTTGAGGTGCTCGTAAATCCAATCCACACCCGAGTCGTCGCCGTAGAACACAACATCATCGATGGTCACTGAGACTGTCATAGCGTCGCCAACCGCCCGCCCATCTCGTTCTTCATCATCTGGTAGGCGACAGTCGGATCCTCGGTGTGGAAGTGCACATCACGCAACCCGCCAGAGGTCCCAGCTGAACCGGCTTGCACCGTGCCCGCCAAGGATCCCGCCGTCCCCGATGGCAGCAGTGACCCGAACGCGTTATCGACCAACGCCAGGTTGTCGCCGATACCAAGCGCGAACCCCTCCGACACGTACCCACCGAGCTCACGCATCACCCGCGATGGTGACTCGATCAGCATCGTGTTCTTCACCTTGTCGCGGGTCCGCAACGCCATCCGCTCAGCCGCGAGGATCGCCGCCTCAGCCCCGGTTTCGATGCCGTCAGCGAAACCCTGCGCGAACGCGACACCAGCCGACGCCAACGACGCCGCCTCGGTGTCGGCCTTCATCTGCGCGAGGTTGGCTTTCCAATACTCCTTGATCGAGTCGGACTTCTCCTTCACGTCCCGATCGGCTTGGGTCATCCCGTCACGGATACCCCAGAAGAAGTTGTTGAATCCGTCGCGGAACTCGTCAAAGGTTTTCGGCTCCGACATGTACGCGAAGAAGTCATCAAGGTTCTCGATCACCTCCGGGTCGAAGATGCCGCCAGATCCAAAATCTGCACTGAACGAATCCGACGCCAAAGACACCGCGCCGATCGCTGCCTCGATCGCGGCGGGCAACCGATCTGCGGCCGTGCCGACGAGTTCCTTTATCTCTGGCAGCACATCCTCGAGGGACTGTGCGAGCTTCGGCCCAGCCTTCGCCAGAGCATCCGACAGGATCGGCAGCAGGTCCTCGTTGGCGAACGTCACCACATCCAACGCGGTCGGCAGGAGCGCCTGACCGAACGAGGTCTGCGCTTCCTCCATCGCCACATTCAGGCGACGTTGCTGACCCGCCAACTCCCCGGCAGTGTTCGCGTTATCACCCTGCACAGCGGCGGTCTGCTCAAGCAGTGCCCCATACCGGGCCTGCACCTTCTCAGCCTCAGTCAGTGCCGTGCCAACCTCAGCGATCCCGTTGCGGTACGCGTACGACTCCACCGCCGCCGCCGACAAGTCCAGGCCGAACTTCCGCAGCGGCTCCGTCTCGCCGGCAAGGCCCGACTGGAACAGTTGCAGCGCATCCTTGACCTCAAGGTTGTACACCGATGCGAAGTCAGCACCCCGAGTGGTGAGCTCGTCAATGAACCCCGGCACATCGTTGCCGCGGATCGTCTTCGCGAACGCACCGAACTGGGTTGCCATCTGCGCGAACGCCGAACGAGTCAACGCCAGACGCTTCGGAGCATCCGTACCAAGCTTCTCGAGTTGTTCGGCGATCTGGTCCCCGAACATCACCTCGTTCGCGTTGAACGCTTCGTTCAGATCCGACGCGAGGCTGATGCCGCTGAGGCTGTACCGGATACCACCCTCGATCGCATCCCCGACGAGCTTGCCGATACCCAACGCCGTGACAACACCGACCAGTGGCCCGGCGATGCCCTTGATGCCACCGAGCAGCCCAACACCCATGTTCTGCCCGGCGACGAGACCGCCAGCAGTTCCGGCAGCACCAAGAATGCCGGACATCTGCGAGTTCGCCGTTCCCCGGAAGTTGCGGAAATCGGGGAGCACTTCAACCCAGGCGGACTGCCAAGATTCAGCCACAGATGCCTCCCACGTTTGGGCGGGAGGGAGGATCCCGGGTCAGTCGTTGTACAGGTACGGGCGCAGCTTGCGGTGCGCGTCGGAGGGCTTCCGTTTCGCTTTCGCCTTCGGTTTCTTATCCCAAGGGCGCGCGACAGGTTTGAACTTGCCGTCCTTCGACCAGCGCATGAGGAGCAGGTCGATCATGTCGAGTTGCTGCATCGCTTCACGTGACAGCGGGTGCGACCATTCGGCCACGACCGCGCGGAGCCTCGAGCGCGGGTCAGCGAGCAGTGCCCGTAACAGCAGCAGCAGCTCACCCCAGGGCACCGCCCATAAGGAAACGTGGAACAGGTCGCGGAAGTCCGCGGCGGCTTCGGAGCGGTGCTCTACCGTCAGTCGGTAGAGCTGGAAGCTTCCCCCGGCTTCAACCCGGCATCTTTCTCAGCCTTCGAGCCGATGCCAGTCCAGTCCTTGAACAGGGCAGCGACTTTGCGGACACCCAACTTTCGGATCGCCGCCTTCGCTTCATCGGTTTCGGCTTCATCGAGGATCGCGTCACGCCAGGCGGTCATCTGCTCGACGGGGTTGTCGATCTCGTAGAGGGCGGCGATTTTCTCGAACAGGTCGATGTTCATTTCGGGCAGCGTGTAGCCGATGCCATCAATTTCGAACTTGTAGTCTTCGGTCAAGAATTGCATGGGAGGAAACCTTCCTAGGTTCGAAACTCTCTTCGAGGAGCGCGGCAGGATTGCCGCTCAGCGGGCACAGGCGGTCACCTGAGGCGATAACCCCCCGAAGTGACCCACCATTAACCCCCCACGATTTCCGGGGCGTTACCGGGCGACTATCGAATGCGTGTACTAGGAGGAATTGGGGTTGAAGCGGGGGCGGCATCCTCCCAGAGCCGCCCCCACACCTGATCAGGCCCCGCGCGTGTAGCTGAAGGCCGCAGAGGCCCCGCCCGCATTCGTGACCACAATGTTCGCCGCACCAGCAGAACCGGCAGGGACCTTCGCGTAAATGATCGTGTCCGGGGTTGCCTGCGAACGCTCGTACGAGGTCGCATTCGTGGCCCCGAACTTCACCCCCGTGGCACCCGTCACCGTCGAGAACCCCGTACCGGTGATCTGCACAAACTCGCCCTCAGCCGCCGCCGTCGCGATCGCCGCGGAGATCGTCGGCACAGCGACCGTCTCGTACTTCGAGTAGAACTGCTTCGTGTACCCACCCAGGTCGGTGTCGTACTCCGCCTCCACGGTGATCGGCCAACCCCAACCGTCACCGGCGAGGGCAACCTGATCGCCGACCTCCACCACGCGGGCGGATGGGGCGTACTCGCGGATGACACCGTTGACATCGTTCTCATCGAACATGTCGATGTCGAACGCGATCAGCGGCCACTCACGCCCCGGGTCGGTGATGATCGACCCTGCGGTCAGCGCGAGCCCGTGGAACAGTTGGACGCTATCCGAGTTCGTCTGCACTAGCACGAACTGGAATCGGACCGCCGCTTCGGTGACGATCCGGCGACGCTTCTGCCGGTTCTGCCACCCACGCCGCACATTCGCGGTCACTGGCTGCGAACGGGTCACACCCGCATCCGTGGTCAGGCCGTGGTCAACCCACGTACCCCCGAGCGCGGTAGTCGAGTCGGTCGGGGCGACAGCAACACCATGCACACCCGTCGCAACGATGCCATCGACTGCGATGAGTTCCTCATCGACATCGGTTACAGCTCCCATTGTTTCCTCCATTGCTAGCGAGGCACCTAGAAGATGGCCTCTTTACCCCTGGTGGGAGGAACAGGGTTGGTCAGTGTTATGCGGGCTTCGAGCCCTTCACATCCGCGATGAACGTGAAGTAGAACTCCGTCAACGGCTTCGAAGCCACGATGAGGGGTACGTCGTCGGTCACATCGAATGGACCAGTGAATGAGTGGGTGCGGGCGATCGGGTTACCGTCCGCCATCGCCCCGAAAACAGCCATCAGGTCGTGGCAGATGTTCTCCGCATCAACGGACGAGTCAGCCCACACCCGCACACCTTGACGGCGACGCGAAACCCTCCCCACGATCGGCCCGGAGTCGTCACGGATGGCGACCATACGCCGGGTCAACGGGTCAGCGGTCGTGCCGGCCGGTTTCTTGCCCCGCACGGTCAGACCGGTCGATGACCAGCCCTTGGCGAGCAACCCCGCAATGCCAGCGGTCACCAGAGTGCCGGTGGAGGGTGGGAACTCTTGGTCACGGATGAACATCAGCCGATCAACCCCAACGCGCGCGCCAACGTGCCGCGCTTCGCCTCAACCCTCGAACCGATCACCGGGTGTGCACCGATCTGAACCGACACGCGACCCTTCGCGCCCGATGACACGAACTGACGCATCTCGAGCGAGGCGACGTAGGCCTCGTTCGGATCGCTCTTGGCCGCCTCAAACACGGGTCGGGCGATGTCCTCAAGCTGGTCGCCCAACGCCTTCGACTTCATCACCTTCGCGAGTGCGGCATACCCCCGTGCGCTGGATACGAATCTGACTGTCGCCATCAGGACCCCTTCCGCACGATGATCTCGGCGCACGCTTCCCAACCATCGAAAGCGGAACGGTGCTGCATGATCGCCTCCGCGTTACACGCCTCACCTCGCACCGTCACGACGGCATTCGTCGGCACGGTCGAGCCGTAGGCGGCGAAGATCCGATATCCGGTGATCGCCACCGACCCGAACAGTTCGAGGGATTCCGCACCGTCTAGCGGCGTCACCGCTACGCCAGTGAGGGAAGTCACAACATCAGCGCCAGGGATCGGGTTGCCCTGCGAATCCACCACACCCGTCGGAGCGCCGGGGGTGGTGATCGTGACCGTCTCTCCGTGGTCGAAGATCACGGCTCGAGCACCACCAGCGAACCCGACGAGGGCCGGAACGAGCGCGCCAGCTTCTCATCATCGGGGGCGAGCATCGTCTGCCCACCCTGAGCCCACGTCGCATACGTTGACGACTCCGAAGTTGGCCCCGCAGTGCGGGTGAACTGCGACCGTCCAGCAGCCGCGTTCGGGTCAATCTCCAACACCTTCCGGGCGATGTCTGCCACCGCCAGTCGCACAACATCAGGGACGGTCCCGCCGTGCGTGTAAGTCACGCGCACCCACCGCAACCCCAACTCCTCAAGGAACAGGGTGTGCTCGAAGCGGGTATAAGTGACCGTGTTGCCGTCGTCGTCCTCCACCGTCGTCACAGCGGTCACAGGACGTTTCGGGAGCCACACCTGATCGTTGCGAACCTGCAAACGGTTCGTGGCCGTAGCCGTCGTGAAAGTCTGTTGCGCCTCACGTCGGAACAACTCGGACGCCTTGTCCAGAATTGCTCCGACGCGGGCGGACTCGGCGGTGGTGAGAGCGCGACCGATCGCCGCGACAACATCCGTGGATGATGCCAGTTGGGTTACAGCCATGCCCTCACCACCTTTCCGCTACGGGAGCTGAATTGCCGAGATGAATCCGGTCGTGGACGCAGCCACGTCAATCCGAATCGTGCCGTTGCTCTGCACGAACCGGGCCGACTCCAGCGGAACCAGAACGGTCGCATCCTGAGCGATCGCGATCACAAGGTTCCCCTGACCAGCAGCATCAGCGGGCGGGTTGTCGCCCGCGAGGATGGTGAAGTCCTTCGACCCGGCGAACGTGTTGTTCAGCCGGACGATCACCTTCGACATCGGCTTGGTGGGGGTGATGACGTGCGTGTTCGCAGCAACGATCGCAGTGCCCGCAGGCTGCGCGGTTGACGTGTTGAGCGCCAACGTCGTGACGGTAATGGCGGTATCAGCCATGATGTGTCTCCTTTGAAGAATGTTGGATTACAGAAGTGGGGAGGGGCCGGACCTTGTGAGTCCGGCCCCGGCGAATCAGGTGATCGACGCCGTGAGGGTCGCGATCCCGGAGGGGCGCACGAGCTTCGCGCCGAACAGGTTCAGGCCCTTGATCGCGTCCGAGAACGAGTCCTCGGGGCGGTAGGACTCGACCTTGTTGATCTGCGACGCAAACGTGATCGCACCGGTGTAGCCGGCTGAGACGAGGTAGTCGTCGCCGGTCACAAGGGTGACGTTGTTCGAGACGAAGATGTCGAACCCGAAAGCGCGGCCGATGTGGCCGTTGCGCAGCGCCTCGGAGGTGCCGGAGTCGGCAACCGAGATGAACGCGGACGACTGCACCAGCAGACCCTCGTACCACGGGGGGATGATGGCGTAGCGGCCCGCGTTGGGGACGTTCGCGTTGTCCAGCTTCACCTTGAGGTTCACCAGACCGGTGACCGCGAGCGCCGAAGAGGTGATCGAGGTCGTGGTGATCTTGTTCGCCGCGTCAGCACCCGTGTACAGGCCAGCGACGTACAGGTCAGCCGTGTCAGCCAGCCCGTACGCCGATTCGAGAGCGGCCTCGGTCATGAGGCTGCCACCGTTCTGCACCTGCGCGAGGTCGACATCATCGATCTCGAACGCGAAGTAGTTGGCCTGGTCGATGAGCAGCGTGCGCTCAGCGTCAGTCAGCGTCTCCGGGGTGATCGTGGTGACGTTCTTCACGTACGGCGCGATCGTCGGACGTGAGATGGAACGGATACGCACGCTGTCACCAACGTCGCGGATCAGCCCCTCGTACTTGCGGTTCACGGTCTGAGGACCGGCGAACACCATCGCCTTCTTGAGCGAGGACTGGAGTTCGGCGGCAAAGACCGTCACCTGGGAATTGGTAAGCGCCATGATGGCTCTCCTTAGGTTTGTGATTTCATGCCGAGCACGTCGTTGAGACGCCCTTCGGCTTTGGCTTTGGTGATTCCTTCGTCGTCGCCAGCAGCAGCCATCCGCTCAAGATCCGCGAGAGAAAGTTGCGTCGGCCCACCGATGGGCTCCCCGACCTTCCCGAGCCCGTCAGCGGACGGGGCACCGGGGATCACGGGCAGCGATGCGAGATAGGTGTCCGCGTGCTCCTCGAGTTCTTCCCGAGTCGCACCCCGCAGAATCGCGGCCGGAACCTTCTTCTCAGAAGCGACTACATCCACGAGTGCGGCGAGCGCTTCCTTGGCGTCACGTTCAGCGAGAGCCTTCTCAGCGGTTTCGGCGCGAGCCTGAAGTTTCTCCGCTTCGGTCTTGTTCGCTTCCTCGATCTCGGCCAGGCGTTTCGCCGCGGCAGCGTTCTCGGTAGCGCGCTCCTCGTTCTTACGTGACAGCGCCTTCCACTTCGCCACCTCAGCAGCAAGATCAGGCGTCACGGTCTCGATGGGTTCCGCAACCGTTTCGGCGGCGTCCTCGGTGACCTGTTCGGTGGTATCAGACATGATGGAATCCCCGTTTCGGGTCATGAAAAAAGCCACCCGTTTCGGATGGCTCTGCCCGCGTGTGCGGGAAGTGTTAGCGGATCGCGGCGGGACCGGTGAAATGGTCCGAACGCCAACCCAGAGTCGGTCCGAGCTCGCCGTGATGGTTCGTCACCACCAGCTCCGTGTAGTCAGAGATCGGGCGACCCTTCGAGTCCGTTTTCCCCAGACCCGCATCACGCGCGCCACGGTCGGAGGAGGCACCCAAGTGAGCTTCGATCTGCGCGTGAGTGCGCTCAAGCAAGCCCGGGTCGATGACCTGGTTGTCGCGACCATCGGTCAACGGCTCAATTGCACAGTCACATCCGGGGTGGAGCGGAAGGAGGTCGCCGCGTGTGTACCGCTGGGTTGATGCGATCGCACACAGGGCGCAATTCTCCGACCCGGACAGCACCCGCCGGAACGACTGGAACCCTGACCCGCCCATTGAGCGTGACGCCTGCCGTGTCGCCGCCTGCTGCATGTCCGTCGACGCGATCGACTGCAACCGGGTCAACCCTTGCGCTACCGCGTCACCGTACGTCGCACCCTTCGACAAGGCCGTGTAGGTTGCCACCGCAGGTCGGGTGTAGACCGTCTGTGCAGGCACACCCCGATAGCCGACGACCGCTTCACGGTCGATGACCCCAGGCGTCCACGTCACCCCAGCCAGAACCGCCATCTGCCCGATGTACGCGTTCGTCAACTGGGCAACCTGCATCTGGCCGGCGTGCACCACCGGAACGATCCGCGACACAATGCGCGCCACATCCTCGTCACGGAACGCGGGCGAGTTCGACCACACCGCAGTCACATACGCGAGCACCCGCCGACGAATCTCAGCGTTCGTTGCCAGATAGGCGGCGACCAGTTGCTCAGACGACAGCGCCACTCGGGGCACCCGCCAACGCGAAGCTCTGCAACATCTGCTCCGCAAGATCCGTTTCGTTGCGGGCAATCTCATCCGGGGACATGCCCATAATGTTCTGCGCAATCCACCGCGACGACATGCCCGCAGCTTTCGCCTGCGAAGCGGCCATCGTCTTCTCAGAGAACGACACATGCTCAGGCGGTTGCCACAACAGTTCAATGGTCGAACCGTCATCCAGGCCCATAATCCGCAGTGCGGCGAGGAGGGCCGCTTCCATCGGTGCGGACGCTCGGGCGGTGCGATCCTTCGCCTTCTGAATCTCACCCTCTTTGGCGTTCGCGGCACCCTCGGCGGACTGGTTGTCGCCGGAGGGGATGAACACCGACAGGGGTGTACGGGACACAGCCGCATAGTCGCGGGCATCCGACTCTTCGCCCTTGAGGAGGGAGGAGATGTCAACGACACCGGACTCCCAAACATCAACCCCTTCGGGCAGGTCCACGAGAGCACCGGGGGCGAAGTTCAGTCGCTTGCCCCAGTCGATGTCGTTGCCGTCATCATCCTTCTCGGGGAGGTTCTTCAACGCGCGCGCCTTGAACGCCTGGTATGCGGTGACCACCAACCGGTTCAGCTTGCCGAGGTTGATGCGGTCGATGACATCAATGTGCGGTTCGAACTCTGCGACACCATTCCAGTTGTCCAGAGCGAACACCGGAACACTGCCGGCATAGATTTCGGGGTCGCCGTCCGCCGCCCAAGTGTCACCGTAGGACTGACCGAGCGGCGTACCACCCTCAGTCGTGGACTTCCGCACGAACCGCTGCCGCATCCCCGGCACCCACACGAGCGCATAGTCGAGACCAGCGTCAGGGTCGCGCCACGCTTTCAACGCCGCCAGGGACCGCCACGGTTGCGCCGGATCCCCGATCGTGACAACCTGCTCAGCCTTCTCCGCCGTGATGATCGGGTCACCCGAACGCACCCCCGTGATCAGGTAGCTAACCGATACGGAGAGCATGTCCCAGATCGCATCCGCGAAGACCACATCGAGGCGGTTGTCACGCCAGATACGCCGTGCCGCAACCGTCGCCGGACCGTCGCGGCGTTCACCGATCGACACCCCATTGGGCACCATCCGACCACCGAGCGACGCGCACGAAAGCCCACCCATGTCGGTGCGCGCCTTCTTCTGGAACGCCTCCCACGATGCCTTCGTGTTCTTACCCATCTCCGGCATCGGAGCATCACCAGTCGAGTACCGCCGCAGCAATGCGATACGCGGTTGACGGTCGTCAAGTTTCTTCGTCAGGAGCGGGAGATAATCCTGTGGCGTGGCAGCCATGTGACCTCCCTCACTGAATCTGTCGCGGCATCCGCCTGCTGGTTTGCAGCACACCCTTGCCGATGGCGTCCATGCCGGCGACGAACGCGAACATCGCGCCCCACACCCGGTCCACCTTCGAGAAGTCCTGATCGTCGTCCGGCTTTTTCACCACATATCCGTTGCGGCGAGGGTCGCGCCGTGCGTTCAGGAAGTGGGACAGCATCCCCAACGACCCGTCGAAGGTGATGTCACCGTTGACGATCGCCAGGCGCATGTTCTCGAAGCCTTCGCATGTGCGGGTGAGGTCCTTCTGGCGCCACTTCACCGGCTCATCGTTGGTCATCTTCGCTTTCAGGACCCGGTGGTGGGTGGACTCCCACTGCTTCACCTGGCCAGCCCACCCCGCGGACGGGTCCGCGTAGAAGCCGACGATGTTGTGCTTGCGGAACGCATCCGCAACAGCCGCCTCCACCTCGAGGAGCGGGGGACGCCAAATCCCGTTCGTGTCGACATCCCACAGGGGCGGTTGCTCCCAGCAGCCGAGCTCGAAGAGGTGCTTCTGGGACACCGAATAGCCGATGAGTACCGTCGCATCCGCGACACCAGACTTCCGACCTTCGGAACCATCGAAACCGAGTGTGACCGGCTCGGAACGACCGACCACCTTATCGGTGTTGATGATCGCCCGCAGTTCCGGTTGGGAAACGTACGAGTTCGACGCATGCGTGATCTGGTTCAGGAAGTCAGCGCGCATCGTCTGCGGATCGTTCGACGTGTCGAAGAAATCCATTGCGATACGCCCGATAGGCGACCAACCCGGCGCGCACGGCGGATCATGCAACACGCACCCGTCCGCATGGTCGGAACTGTCACCGTACGACACCCGCAACCCGGCGATCAGCGACTCAAGATCCCCCACATCAGTTGTTGCCGGAGCCTCACGGTGGTCATACGCCAGCGACCGGATCTCCGCCAGGTTCTTGTACTTCCCGGACTTGATCTGCTCCCAGAACTTCGCGGACGACTCCGCTACAGACCGTTCCCCGGGCACGAATGCGTTAGGCGACTCGACCGTGAGCCCGCCAACCTTCGACGCGTTGTTGCGGAGGTTTTGCGCCAGACGTGGCCCACCGTTGCCCGGCACCCACTCCTCGGTCTGGTCCATGATCGCCGCGACCTGACCCGGGGCACCCTTCGCGGACCGTGCACTCGATGAACGCGGCTCGATCCGCCCCGACCTCAACGACACGAACGTGTCCATCGGATCCAAACCGAACTCATCCACAGCCGGGCCGTCACGCAACATCTCAAGGAGCGGCTGCCAAGTGTTCTTGACCTGCTCCTCCGACACCGCCGTCACCAACACCAACGGCGTCAACACCGACGCCCACGGCTTCGCGACCGGCTGCCCGAAAGCATCCCAACCGTCAGGGACCACCTCGAACAGTGCCTCGGCAATCCCGATCCCGGCAAGGAATGGGGACTTGCCCCAACCGCGCGGACGCTGCAACACCGCCCGGTGCTTCACCCGCTTACCCGTCGCCGGGTCGAGCTCGTACAAGCGCACCAAGAACTCGAGCTGCTCCCGCGTCACCTCGAACGGCTCATACTCCACCCGCGCGGGTGCAGCCAGGAACTCGGCCATCTGGTCAGCAACATGCCAACCCAACGATGGGAACGCTTCACCGTCCAGCGGCTTCCACGGCATCAGGCCGACTCGATCTCATCCGCCGGCACCTGCATACCCGCGAACCGTTGGCGTGCACTCGTGACCTTCGCAGCGGTCGTGACCTCAGCGCCGACAGCCTCAGCGAACTGGATCCGCAACCGCAGACGGTCCTCCGGCGTCGCACCGAACTTCGCCGTCCGCAACCGCAACTCAGCAGCGAGCTTGATGCTGCCCTGCCAGAACTCGGAATGCAGGAACGCAGTATCACGCAGCTCCGACCAGTCCGTTGCCGTGAAATCAGGGGCCAGGGCAGACTCAGCCCACATCCGCCACCACTCGCGAGTCAGCGGAGACCAGACGTACGGGACCTTGTATGGCACGACCTCGCCGGACTCTTCATCCTTGACGTACCGGACAATCTCAAACTCGGGAAGTTCCGGCTGGTCCGCGCGGATCATCGGCAGTTCGCGGATCGCGACAACATCCTTATTCGTCCGCGCCCGCTTCGACGGATCCTTCGGCTGTGGACCTCTACCGGCCATGATCGATCACTCCCGTTTCGGGACTTAGAGCACCGCCCGTTTCGGGCCGAATGCCTGCAATTACCTACTAGAAACCGGTACAATTGGGTATGCGCGAATGCGGGTACTGCGGTCGGTCGATCGTGCGGAAGAACGCCCACGCGGTGTACTGCTCCGACAAGTGCCGCAACTACGCCCGCAGGCTGAAACTCCGGTCACCGATCCCCGCGCGAATGCTCAACAGCGACCGGTGGATCCGCTACTCACCCAAGAAAGTGCCACTCAAGATAAACGGCCACCCCGCGAGCTCCACCGACCCGAACACCTGGTCAAGCCACCGTGAAGCGGCCGCATCCCGCGCCGGCATTGGCCTCGGCTACGTGCTCGGTGACGGAATCGGCTGCATCGACCTCGACCACTGCCTCATCGACGGGCAACCGAACGACACCGCGACCGCGTACCTCGAGACGTACACCCGCCACTACATCGAGATCAGCCCCAGCGGCGACGGCCTCCACATCTGGGGCACCGCCGAACCCGACCACGGCACGAAACGCCAGATCGACGGCCTCAACATCGAGCGATACAGCACCGGGCGATACATCACGATCACCGGGAACGTCTACCAGCACGGGGACCTGCTACCCCTCTAGCTGTACCGGTTTTCTCCGTCAGCGCCCATCTGCGCGCCCCGACACTCCGAAGCGTGCCTGCGAGCAGAACCCCTCCAAGGTCCCGCCCGCCAAGCGCCTATCACCGCTGAGGGGGCTAGATCGCCAGACCCGTAGCCACCGAAAATTACAGCATCTCCCGTGT
>Ga0209066_10005584_pt1 | contig 13184 bp, 10 predicted proteins | sample All_14_2_FD_187198 | JGI IMG/M metagenome (GOLD analysis project Ga0209066, IMG submission 187198) | Freshwater microbial communities in response to fracking from Pennsylvania, USA - Allegheny Zone_MetaG_DW_15 (SPAdes) (version 2) ...
TGCATCGGGATGTGTCTGCGTGGCGTTGACCGGGCCGAGCACGACCGCGTCGAGCCGCAGAAGCTCGGCGCAACGCAGTGATGCCGCGTCGTGTACTGAACCGATGACGCGAGCAAATCCGGTCGGGCGTTCGCGCAGCGATTCCAGCAAGGACTGCGACAGGTGCAATCCAACGCCCGCCTGAGCGGCCAACTCGATGTCGGCCAGGGTGCGCGCGTTGCACATCAATTCGCCGCGAAACAGCCGTTTGGCCTGCGCAAGAACGAGGGCACGGCGGTGCGCACTGAGCTGCGGCATTCGCAGTTGCACCCGCTGGATTCCACTTTCCTGGAACTGCTCGATGCAGGCCAGGATGCGCGTCATCGCCGCATCGTCGTCTGGAAAGTCCGGCGTTATGGCGTACATCGCAGGCTGTTGCAGGGCCGCAAGGGCGGGCCGATCCGCAATCGGCATGGTGGAAGGGTCGATCCGCGCGGGGGATTGCCAGACCCATTGCTGTCCAAGCAATGCGTGCACTTGCAAGCCTTCCGCGTCAGCCAGCCAGACGTCCAGCAGCAAATGACGGTGTGCCTGCTGCTGCGGTATACGAATCAGTGGCCGCAATGCCTTCACATCGATGCCGAGCTCCTCGCGCAACTCCCGTCGCAGTGCCGCCTGCGCGCTTTCAGCGCGCTCTCGTTTTCCGCCCGGAAACTCCCAACAGCCCGCATCTTCAGTGCCATCCGGACGGCGCGCCAGCAACACGTCCCCGTTCCGTCTGCGCAGCACGGCGGCCACCACGTGCAGCGAATCGTCGAAGCTCATCGTTGTCGTGGAATGCTCTGCCATTGCTCGCCCTGAACGGAAAACACAAAGGCCACGCAGTGCGTGGCCTTTGTTGATCTTACCGAGCCCATCGCGTGATCAAGCAAGACGCCCGTGGCAGTGTTTGTATTTCTTGCCCGAGCCACAGGGGCAAGGATCATTGCGACCAACTTTGGGGTCGGCATTGACGATGGGCTGCTGCGCAGCCTGTGCCTGGAGAACCTGTGCAGCCTCCTCGTCCGCACCGAGCCCACCCGCGCTCTCATGCTGAAACTGCATGCGCGCCGCTTCGGCTTCGGCCCGGCGACGTTCCTCTGCCTCCAGTCGCTGCACTTCGTCCTCGCTGCGAATACGCACTCGCGCCAGCAGCGTCACCACATCGTTCTTGATCTTGTCGAGCAATTCCGAGAACAACTCGAAGGCTTCGCGCTTGTATTCCTGCTTGGGCTGCTTCTGCGCGTAGCCGCGCAGATGGATGCCCTGGCGCAAGTAGTCCATGCGCGCCAGATGCTCTTTCCAACTGGTGTCCAGTACGGTGAGCATCACGTGCTTTTCCAGCGCGCGCATCATTTCGCTGCCAATCATCGCTTCCTTCTCGCGGAACAGGCGCTCCACGGCATCCTGTACGTGCTTGGCAATGTCCTCCGCACCGAACTCTTCGTGTTGCTTCACCAGTTCCTGCAGGTCAAGCGGCAGACCGAACTCGGACTGCAGCGCGGCCTCCAGACCCGGCAGATTCCACTGCTCGTCAATCGAGTTGACGGCGACGAAACGCTGGGTGATCGCATCGACCACATCGGCGCGGATGCTGGCGACCGCGTCCTGCACGCTGTCGGTTTCCAGCAGTTCGTTGCGCTGCTCGTAAATGACCTTGCGCTGATCGTTGTTGACGTCGTCGAAATCCAGCAGGTTCTTGCGGATGTCGAAGTTATGCGCCTCCACCTTGCGCTGCGCCTTCTCGATCTGGCGGCTGACCATGCGATCTTCGATGGCGTCATCGTCTTTCATACCGAGGAACTTCATCGCTCGCTGCACCCAGTCGGCCGCGAAGATGCGCATCAGATTGTCTTCCAGCGACAGATAGAAGCGCGACGATCCGGCATCACCCTGGCGCCCGGAACGGCCGCGCAGCTGATTGTCGATTCGGCGTGATTCGTGCCGCTCGGTACCAATGATGTGCAATCCACCATTGGTCAACACCTGATCGTGGCGCTGTTTCCAGTCGGCCTTGACGCGCTCGACGTCGGCGGCGTCCGGCGCTTCGCCCAGTGCGTGCAGTTCCGCTTCCAGCGAGCCACCGAGCACGATATCGGTACCACGACCCGCCATGTTGGTCGCAATGGTCACCGCACCCGCACGCCCGGCCTGCGCCACGATGTGCGCCTCGCGTTCGTGCTGCTTGGCATTGAGCACTTCGTGCGGAATGCCCTGCGTCTTGAGGATGCCGGCGATCAATTCGGAGGTCTCGATCGATGTCGTGCCTACCAGCACCGGTTGACCACGCTCGTGGCAACCCTTGATGTCCTCGACGATGGCCTTGAACTTCGCCTCACGCTTGAGGAAGACCAGGTCTGGTGCGTCCTTGCGAATCATCGGTCGGTGGGTCGGGATGACCGTTGTCTCGAGTCCGTAGATGCTCTGGAACTCGTAGGCTTCGGTGTCCGCTGTGCCGGTCATGCCGGACAGCTTCTTGTACATGCGGAAGTAGTTCTGGAAGGTAATGCTGGCGAGAGTCTGGTTCTCCCGCTGAATCGGCACGCCCTCTTTCGCCTCGACGGCCTGATGAAGACCATCGGACCAACGGCGTCCCTGCAAGGTACGTCCGGTGAATTCGTCGACGATGATCACTTCGCCATCGCGAACGATGTAATCCACATCGCGCTGATAAAGCGCATGTGCACGCAGTGCGGCATTGAGGTGATGAACCACGCCCAGATTGTGGGCGGCATACAGCGCCTCGTCACCCTGCAGGATGCCTGCAGCGCGAAGCAGCGCTTCGGCGTGCTCCATGCCCTGCTCGGACATGTGAACCTGCTTGCCCTTCTCGTCAACCCAATAGTCGCCCTCGCCCTCCTCCGATGCCTGGCGCTGCATCTTCGGCACGATCTTGTTGACGCGGATATACAGCTCCGGACTTTCGTCGGCGGGACCGGAAATGATCAGCGGGGTTCGCGCTTCGTCGATCAGGATCGAGTCGACCTCGTCGACAATCGCGTAATGCTGACCGCGCTGGAACCGATCATCTTTGCCCAGCGCCATGTTGTCGCGCAGATAGTCGAAGCCGTATTCGTTGTTCGTTCCGTAGGTGATGTCCGCGGCATACGCGGCTTTCTTGTCACCATGAGGCATCCCCGGATACACGACCCCAACCGACAACCCCAACCAGTTGTAGACCTTGCCCATCCAGGCGGCATCGCGCTTGGCGAGGTAGTCGTTGACCGTCACGACATGCACGCCCTTGCCTTCGAGAGCATTCAGGTAAACCGGCAAGGTCGCGACCAGCGTCTTGCCTTCGCCGGTGCGCATTTCCGCAATGCGACCGGAGTTGAGCACCATGCCGCCAATCAACTGCACATCGTAGTGCCGCATGCCCAGCACTCGTCTGGCTGCCTCGCGCATGGTGGCGAAGGCTTCCGGAAGCAGTTGATCGAGCTTCTCGCCATTCTGAATGCGTTGCCGGTATTCCCCTGTCTTGGCCTGCAAAGCCTCGTCACTCAATGCCTGCATTTGCGCTTCCAGCGCATTGATTCGAACGACGGTCTTGGAGAACTGCTTGATCAGTCGCTCGTTGCGGCTGCCGAAGATGCTGGTGAGTAACGCATTGAACATGGGTGAGTCCAGAGAGGTGGGTCAGGGCTTCAGCGACACTCCGGGGTAGCGTCGATGCCATGCAAAAACAGAAGGGCCGCGTTGCGGCCCCTCGAGTTGGGCGGACCGCTAACGGACGGTCCACCGCGCTGGGCGGAAAACCGCCGCGCATTTTAACGTGTGGGTGAAGACTTCGCGAATCAAGGGACGGCGACGAATCCCCTCAGCCCTGACGCGCCTGGCGCAGAAATGGCACCGGGTTGATCGCTCGACCGTTCTGCAGCACTTCGATGTGGACATGCGACCCGGTGGATCGTCCGCTGCTACCCATCTTGGCAATCAGGTCGCCCGCGCGGACGCGTGTACCTTCTTTGACCAGATTCTCCTGGTTGTGTGCATAACGCGTCACATAGCCATTGCCGTGGTCGATCTCAACGGTATTGCCATAACCCGCCGAGCGACCGGCGAAACGCACCACGCCATCTGCCACAGCGAGGATGTCCGTGCCACGGGGACCGTTGTAATCCACACCGGCATGAAAATGACTGCGGCCAGTGAAGGGATCGATGCGCATCCCGAAGGTGGAGGAAGCATATCCCGCCCGAACCGGGCTGCCGGTGGGCATCAGCGCGGCTTCCAGATCACGGTCACGCAGAACCTGCTCCAGCACATCGAGTTGCTGCGCCTGGGCAGCAAACTGCGCCGCCAGCGCTTCCAGCGAATCAGTCAGGTCGTGTTGCTGAGCATTGCTTACCGTATCGAGTGCTTCCGGCCCACCCAACGCAGGCGCCGACGAGAAGTCGAATTCGCCGTCGTCCAGCTTGCCGATCTCGGTCAGACGCTCACCCAGTGCATTCAGCCGATTCGCATGCGCCTGCAGCTGGCCCAGCTTTGCCGCCATGGCATTCAGATCCTGCTCGGCCTTGGCACGCATATCAACCAACTCTCGCTGCTGCAGCGCGATCGCCTGCTTCGCCTGATCCACTTGCTGCAACATCAAGGTGTCACTGGCACGCAACACCCAGCCAAGCGCCGCCCCGAAGGACAGCACGCAAACCAGAACCAGCGATGCCGACAACAGAACCCGCGGGTCTCGCAACTGCAGTTTCAGCGGTGCCTTGAGAAATCCCGCTACGATGATGACGTTCATTCCGCCCCCAATCTCACGTGGTGCCTGTGCAGATGCCCGATGATTCGTCCCCCCGGTCCATTCAACAGCTGAACCGGACTTCCGCTCTCGGGCCAGTGGTTGACCGCGCGATCGCTCTTCGCGCACTCGACCTCAACCTGCGCCGATGTTTACCTCCCGAACTTTCCCAGCACTGCGTGCTGGCCAACGTTCGCGAGGGACAACTGGTGTTTCTGGTGTCGTCCTCCATCTGGCACACGCGTTTGCGCATGGAGAGCGATACCTTGCTCCGTCATGCGCGCTCACTCGGCGTGACTGCCAATCGAGTGACGGCAAAAGTGGTTCAGGACGCCGCGCCTCCCCTGACGCAAACACCCCCTAGACCACTCTCGCCAGCGGCTGCGGGCAGTCTGCGCGAAGCCGCCGAACGGCTGACCGACACAGAACTGCGCCAGCAGTTGCTGGCTTTGGCCTCCCTGGCCGGGGACTGAGTCCCGTTTCCTTGCGCGATCATCGGACCGCAAAAAAAACGCGCCACTCAAAGAGCGGCGCGTTATCTGTCACATCGAGACGTGCGCCGGCTGCGCAAAAGAAATGGGGGCCGGACGAGCGTCCTCATAGCTGACCAACTCCCATGCCTGCGCATCGGCAAGCAGGGTTCTGACCAACTGGTTATTCAAGTGATGACCCGATTTGTAGCCATAGAACGCGCCAACCAGACTATGGCCGGCAAGATACAGATCGCCGATGGCATCCAGAATCTTGTGCCGAACGAACTCGTCTTCGTAGCGCAGGCCGTCTTCGTTCAGCACGCGATAGTCATCGAGCACAATGGCATTGTCCATGCTGCCGCCGAGCACCAGATTGCGCTCCCGCAGTGCCTCGATGTCCTTCATGAAGCCGAAGGTGCGCGCCCGACTGATCTCTTTGACAAACGAGGTTGACGAAAAATCGATTTCCGCCGAGGAGGTCGCTTTCGAGAAGGCGGGGTGCTTGAACTCGATCGAAAAGCCCACCTTGAAGCCTTCGTAGGGCTCGAACCGCGCCCATTTGTCGCCGTCCTTGACGGTGACCGTCTTCTTGATGCGGATGAAGCGCTTCGCAGCGCTTTGTTCTTCAATCCCCGCCGACTGGATCAGAAACACGAAGGGACCTGCCGAGCCGTCCATGATCGGGACTTCCGGTGCCGACAGGTCGATGTAGCAATTGTCGATGCCGAGACCCGCCAACGCGGACAACAGGTGTTCAACCGTGGAAACCTTGACCTCACCGTTGTGCAGCGCGGTGTTCATCATGGTCTCGCCGACGCGATGCGCTTCGGCTTTGATCTCGACCGGCTGCGCGAGATCGACGCGACGGAACACGATGCCCGTGTTCACCGCGGCGGGCCGCATGGTCATGAAGACCTTTCGCCCCGAATGAATGCCGACGCCCGTGGCGCGGATGGCATTGCGTAGCGTGCGTTGTTTGATCATCAGCCAGAAACCCCGGACAGGCGGCGAGAAAAAGTGCCCGGAGGATAGCACAGGGACCGCTGGCAACAAGCACAAAAAAGCAACAAAACCACAACCCTGTGGTAATAACGCAACATTAACGGAACGCGGGCACCAGCCGGGGAACGGACCGGCTGGCGCCCGCGCCGTCGTCAGTCAGCCTGACGCCGCAGGAATGCCGGAATGTCCAGGTAGTCCATCGGCAGGTCGGCCGCGATCTTGGGCTCGCTCTCGGCACGACGCCCAGCGGCCCCGACCGCTTCGACTCGCTCATCCAACGACAACCCGGTGGTGGCATCACGCAAGCCAACGACCTGACGCAGTTTTGGCTGCTCGACCCGCGGCGGCGCGGAACGCATGCTGACGCCACGATTCAGACCGGTGGCGACCACCGTGACGCGCACTTCGTCCTGAATGTCGTGGTCGAGCACGGTCCCGATCACCACCGTCGCATCTTCCGACGCGAACTCCTCGATGGTGCGACCGATTTCGTCGAACTCGGCCATCGTGAAATCCGGCCCGGCCGTGATGTTGACCAGAATTCCGCAGGCACCCGACAGGTTGATGTCCTCCAGCAACGGGTTGCTGATCGCCTTTTCTGCGGCTTCCATGGCGCGCTCTTCGCCACGCGCACTGCCCGAACCCATCATCGCCATACCCATTTCGCTCATCACGGTGCGTACGTCCGCGAAGTCGACGTTGATCAGGCCCGGACGAACGATCAAGTCCGCAATGCCCTGCACGGCGCCCTGCAACACATCGTTGGCGGCACGGAACGCCTGCGGCAGCGTCGCCGAGCGCCCGAGCACACTCAGCAGCTTTTCGTTCGGAATGGTGATCAGCGAATCGCAGTGGCTGGCCATTTCCTCGATGCCCTTCAGCGCGACCTGCATGCGGCGGCGGCCTTCAAACGGGAACGGCTTGGTCACCACGGCCACCGTGAGGATGCCCATTTCCTTGGCCAATTGCGCGATCACCGGCGCTGCGCCGGTTCCGGTGCCACCGCCCATGCCCGCCGTGATGAAGATCATGTCGGCGCCAGACAGCGCTTCGACAATGCGCTCACGATCTTCCAGCGCAGCCTGGCGACCGACTTCCGGATTGGCGCCTGCGCCCAATCCCTTTGTCACGTTGCTGCCCAACTGAAGAATGTGTTTGGCGCCGGTACTGCGAATCGCCTGCGCATCGGTGTTGGCGCAAATGAACTCCACGCCATCCAGGTTGGAGTGAACCATGTGCGCCACAGCGTTGCCGCCGCCACCGCCCACGCCGACCACCTTGATTACTGCATTGGGTGCTACCCGTTCGACCAGTTCAAACATGTCCCACTCCTCCGTTCCAAGTCCATTCGATTAGCGCGAGAACCACCATCCCCTGAATTTCCCATCCACCACGACTACCCGGCGGGCGTCGTGGTGCCTTGCTCAAAACTCGCCGCGGTACCAGTTGCGCAAACGCCCCAGAAGGCTGCCGACCTTGCCTGGTACCTGCACCGTGCGGCGCGGTGCTTCAATCTGACTACCGTGCATCAACAGTCCAACACCCGTCGCATGCACCGGGTTGCCGATGACTTCGCCCAAGCCGGACACGGAATGCGGCACGCCGATTCGCACCGGCATGTGCAGCATCTCTTCGGCGAGTTCGGCAACGCCTTCCATCTTGGAAGCGCCACCGGTCAGCACCATTCCGGCACGAATCAGTTCTTCAAAACCCGAGCGTCGCAACTCGGCCTGCACCATTTCGAAGATCTCCTCATAGCGCCGCTGCACGGCCTCTGCCAAAGCCTGGCGAGCCAGACGTCGCGGCGGACGGTCGCCGACGCTGGGCACCTGGATGCTCTCTTCGGCGGTCGCGAGCTGTGCCAAGGCACAGGCATAGCGAACCTTGATCTCCTCCGCATGCGCGGTGGGCGTGCGGAGCAGATGTGCGATGTCGTTGGTGACCTGATCACCGGCGATGGGAAGCGACGCGGTATGCCGGATCGCGCCCTGAGCGAAAACCGCGATATCCGTCGTTCCGGCACCGACATCGACCAGGGCCACACCCAGTTCTTTCTCGTCGTCGGTCAACACCGCCTTGGATGACGCCAGACCGCTCAGCACCAGATCGTCGACCTGCAAGCCGCAGCGCTGAACGCATTTGGTGATGTTCTGCGCCGCCGACTGCGCGCCCACCACGAGATGCGCGCGGACTTCGAGGCGCACACCCGACATGCCGACCGGATGACGAATGCCTTCCTGTGAGTTATCGACGATGTACTCCTGCGGGATGGCGTGCAGGATCTTCTGGTCGGACGGCACCGCAACCGCCTTGGCGGCTTCGAGCACGCGCTCCATGTCGGCGGGGCTGACCTCGCCGTCACGGATCGGCACGATGCCCGGCGAGTTCCGGCACTGGGTATGGCTACCCGAAATCGATGCGTAGACCGAACGGATCTCGCATCCCGCCATCACTTCGGCTTCCTCCACGGCGCGCTGGATGGCATGTACGGTCGACTCGATGTCAACCACCACGCCACGTTTCAGCCCGGCGGAGACGTGCGACCCGATGCCGATGATTTCCAAGGGCTCGTGCGCGCTGTATTCACCGACCAGCGCGACGACTTTGGACGTCCCGATATCCAGCCCGACAATCAGCGACTTGTCACCTTTGCGATTCATGTGTTGTCCATTCCTGCCGCCACCGGCGCTTCCGGCGCGGACCATTTCAGTGCGAAGCCATTGCTGTAGCGAAGATCGGCGCGCAACCAGCGTCGCCCGGGAACCGCTTCCACGCCCGGCAAGGTGCGCGCGAAGCGGCGCAGTTTCTGCAGTGGCTCGCTGCGCCCCAGCATCACCACGGCACCATCCTGCAGTTGCAGGCTCCAGCTACCGCGTCCGCTGTGCCGCACCTGCGTCACCGCGCGTTGCTGTGTCGCAAAAAGACGCTGTGCCTCGGCGTGCATATCGACGACGGCCTGCACGTCTCTGCTCTGGGCGTGGAAGTGCGGCAGGTCCAGCGCCAGCTGATCGTCCGGCACGCTGAACAGCACGCCCTGCTCCGACAGCAGTTGGTCATCACCCCAGAACGCGGCGGGACGGTGCTCCAGGATCAAGACTTCAAGCGTGTCCGGCCAGCGTTTGCTCACCTGCACCTGCGCCACCCACGGCAGCGCCGCCAAGGTGTCCTGCACCTGGTCAAGCGGCAGGGCAAAAAACCCTTTGCGCAGATGCGGAATCAGGGCTTCTCGGATTTGCTCGTCACTGACATGGACGAACTCACCCTGTATCTGCAGGCGACGCACCGGCCATTGCTCGGTGGCAAGCCAGCCGTTCAGGACCGCCAGCACGGGCAGGACCAGCAACAGGCTGGCGATCACCCAGGTTGCGGCACGCAGCAGGTCGTTCATGGAGAACCACCCAGCGTCTGCGTCAGCACCTGCAGGCAAACCTCCGGATAGCCGAGGCCGAGCGCAGCGCCCGCTTTCGGGACCAGCGAATGCGAGGTCATTCCTGGCGCGGTGTTGACCTCGAGCAGCCAGTTCACGCCATCGCGGTCGCGCATCACATCGACCCGGCCCCAACCGGAACAGCCGAGTGCGTCGAAGGCGCGAAGCGCCAGCGCGCGCAGCGCCGCTTCCTCCACCTCGTCGCTCAGCCCGGGACAGAGATAGCGCGTGTCATCAGCAACGTACTTGGCGTGGTAGTCGTAATACTCGCCTGCCGGCACGATTCGAATGCTTGGCAGCACCTGGGCGCCAAGCACGCCCACGGTCAGCTCGTCGCCCTCGATCAGACGTTCGATCAACAGTTCGCCGTCGTAGCGCGCAGCCAACTCGACCGCCGCCGCAAGGTCCGCGGCCTCACGCACTCGTGTGATGCCGACACTGGACCCTTCGCGTGAGGGCTTGACCACGACCGGCAGTCCAATCTCGGCGACGGCCCTTGCCACGTCCTCACCGACGCGTAGTACCGCGAAGGCGGGCGTCGGCAGTCCCAACGCTTGCCAAACCCGCTTGCTGCGAACCTTGTCCATCGACAATGCCGACCCCAGCACACCCGAGCCGGTACAGGGCACGCGCAGCGAAGCCAGCAATCCCTGCAGCACGCCGTCTTCACCGCCACGGCCATGCAGGACGTTGAACACGCGATCAACCTTGCCGGACTGGATGGCGCTCAGCAGCGCCGGTATGCCATCGACACCGAATGCGTCCACGCCCACCGAGCGCAAGGCAGCGAGAACACCCGCGCCCGAGTTGAGTGATACCTCGCGCTCGGCGCTGTCTCCACCCATCACCACGGCGACGCGGCCGAAGCACGCGACATCGTTCAGCGAATCCTTTGCCCGGTCTTGCGTCATGTCGAAATTCCCGTCCCACTCTCGTCCGTCGCGGCGCCGAAGCGCAGTCCTTCCTTGGCCAGTCCCTGCGCGGCGCGACCGATGTCGCCTGCCCCGGCAAGAATCAGAAGATCGTCATCGCGCAGCACATCCGGCAGCGTGTCGGCCAGATCGCGCGGATGCGCGACCAGCACCGGCTCGATACGACCGCGTGCCCGGATGCCGCGTGCGAGTGCGCGCGCATCGGCGCCAGCAATCGGGGCCTCGCCCGCCGGATAGACCTCGGTCAACACCAGCGCATCGACACCCGAAAGCACGTTCACGAAGTCATCCAGCAGATCACGCGTTCGGCTGTAGCGATGCGGCTGGAACGCGACAACCAGGCGACGCTGCGGCCATCCCGCGCGCGCGGCGGCAAAGATGGCGGCCAGTTCGCGCGGATGGTGTCCGTAGTCATCGACCAGCAACGCCTTGCCCTGTCGCAACACCAACTCACCGAGTTGATTGAAACGACGACCAACGCCCTGAAAGCGCTCGAGCGCGCGCCGGATGGCGGCAGCGGATACGCCCAATTGCCAGCCGACGGCGGCAGCGGCAAGCGCGTTCTGTACGTTGTGGCGACCTGGAAGGTTCAGGCAGACCTCAAATGCGTCGGTGTCGGGCAGATGCAGCCGGAAACTCGTCTTGCCCGCCTCCTGGCGTGCACCGACCGCGCGTACATCGGCGTCATCGGCAAAGCCATAGGTGACCAGATGGCGCGGCATTTCGGCAGCCAGTTGGCGCACCTCCGGGTCATCCACACACAGTACCGCCAGGCCATAGAACGGCAGTCGATGCAGAAATTCATTGAAGGCCGCGCGGACCCGGTTGAAGTCGCCGCCGTAGTTCTCCAGATGATCGGCATCGATGTTGGTGACGATGGCGATGATCGGGTTCAGGCGAAGGAAACTTCCGTCGCTTTCGTCGGCTTCGGCGACCAGCCAGTCACCCCGTCCTAGTCCCGCATTGGCGCCAGCCGACAACAACTGCCCGCCGATCACGAAGGTAGGGTCCAGCCCGCCCTCGCTCAGAACGCTCGCGGTCAGACTGGTGGTGGTGGTTTTGCCATGCGTGCCCGCCACCGCGATCCCACGACGGAATCGCATCAGTTCGGCGAGCATTTCGGCGCGTGGCACGATCGGAATGCGGCGCGCGCGCGCCTCCAGCAGCTCCGGGTTGTCCTTCTGAATCGCGCTGGAGACCACGACCACATCGACACCCTCGACGTGACCGGCAGCGTGACCACGAAATACCTTGGCGCCGCGTTCGGTCAAACGCTGTGTGGCCGTGGATTCGCCGATGTCGGAACCCGATACCGTATAGCCCAGCGTGCAGAGCACCTCGGCGATGCCGCTCATGCCGACGCCACCGATGCCAACGAAGTGGACGCGACGGAACACGCTGGCAATGTCGCCATCCTGTTGCAGGCGCTTCATGCCGCCACCTCCTCAAGACATGCTGCGGCCACCTGCTGTGCAGCGAACGGACGGGCCAGATTCCGCGCCGCCTCCGCCATCTGCAGTCGGCGCTCACCACTGGACAGCAGTTCGCTTACGACCTGCTGCATGCGGCGTTCGAAATCGGCGCCTTCGGCCACCATGACCGCCGCGCCCTGTTCGCAAAGGTAGGCGGCATTGCGTGTCTGGTGGTCGTCGGCGGCGGTAGGCAAAGGCACCAATACGGAACAGACGCCTGCCGCACAGAGCTCTGCCAGCGTGGATGCGCCTGCACGGCAAATCACCAGATCGGCCTGCGCATACGCCGTCGGCATGTCGTCCACGAAGCCGGTGACCTCGGCATCGACGCGCGCGTCGGCATAGGCCGCCTGTGTCGCCGCCACATGCCGTGGCCCGCATTGGTGGCGAATCCGAACGCCCGGAGCGAGCCCGTGCAGCGCTTGGGGCAGTTGGCGATTCAAGGCCGCGGCGCCCTGGCTACCGCCCAGAATCAGCACGGATATCCCAGTTCGCGTCTGAGCGCGGACCGCGGGCGCGGGAAGATCAAGAATTTCGCGACGCACCGGATTGCCAACGACCTCCTCGCGCGCCGCGAAGGACTGCGGAAACCCGCACAACACGCGCCGCGCCAGTTTGGCGAGGACCCGGTTGGTCAAGCCCGGCGCACGGTTCTGCTCATGTACTAGCAAGGGCATGCGCAACAACCAAGCGGCAAGCCCACCCGGCCCAGCAGCGAAACCACCGAAACTGATCACCGCGTGTGGACGCAGTTGCTTGAGAATGCGCATGGCCTCCCACACCGCACGCAGCAGTTGCCAGGGCGCGCCGAACCAACGCCACAACCCACGCCCACGCCACGAAGCAATCCGCAGCGTGTGCAGCGGAATCGCCTGCGCGGGAACCAGACGGGTTTCCATTGCACCGTCGGCGCCCATCCAGCTCACTTCCGCGTCACGGCTGCGCAATGCAGCCGCCACGGCCAAACCGGGAAATATGTGGCCACCGGTTCCGCCCGCCAGGATCACGATGTGCGGCGCGCTCATGGCAGCGTCCCCAGCTTGGGCTCGATTCTCGCCCGCTCGCCCGACGAACGCTCGATGCGTTCGCTGACCGACAGCGCCGCGGGAGCTTGAGCAG